>Ga0180432_10004167_pt1 | contig 20008 bp, 23 predicted proteins | sample SS_ome_10_FD_132414 | JGI IMG/M metagenome (GOLD analysis project Ga0180432, IMG submission 132414) | Hypersaline lake sediment archaeal communities from the Salton Sea, California, USA - SS_1_MS_2 metaG | ecosystem: Environmental > Aquatic > Non-marine Saline and Alkaline > Hypersaline >...
CGCGAGCGGCTGCCGGAGCGGCTTCCGGACCCCGAGCGTGAACGACTTCCCGATCCCGACGCACGGGAGCGGCTGCCGGAGCGGCTGGTTGAAACTCGCGAGCGGCTGCCGGAGCGGCTTCCCATACGAGAACCGGAACGGCTTTTTGACCCCGACGCGCGGGAACGGCTTCCAGAGCGTGAGCCGCTTCCGCTCGCCGACCGCGAGCGCGATCCGGACGCCCGCGATTTCGAGCGGGATCCCGACGCGCTCCTGCTGTTCGACCCCGACTTGCTCCGGCTCCGCAGCGCCGACCGGCTCGTCGAGGCCCCTGACTTCGACCGGCTGTTTTTCTTGCTCTTCGAATGCGACTCCGATCGGCTCCGGCTCGCCCACTGGCTGACCTCGGTCTGGTCCTCGATCAGGACGAGGCGATCTCGCAGATCCATCACCAGCACGCCCGCGCCGAAATCCAGCCGTCCGTTCGTCTCGGTCGCGGCGATGGCCGGATCGAACGTCGCGTGAGGAACCATCCCCACCTCGCCGTTCTTGTCCTCGACCAGATAGTTGCCGCTTCCCGCCATCAATCCGTCTCCTCGACCGCTCCGATCGCCGCCTCGCCGGGCGTCGTCGCGAAGTCCACGCTGTAGCCGCGGCCGCAGATCAACGCGCGAAACGCGCCGGTCACCGAATCGCCGTTGTCGGTCACGTAAATCTGCCCGCCATCCCATCCGACGAACGTCACCAGCGCCGACGTCAGGACGTCTTCCTCTCCCTCGTTCGCGACGGCCCCGATCACGGCCTCCACCCGCAACGGCCCGTTCCGGAACTTCCGCGCGTACCACTGCCCCCGATGCGGCCGGCAGCATTCCCCGGCCCGCAGCGTCTCGCCCGGCTTCAGGCAGACGGTCACCCAGGCTGAGCCGTCCGCCGCGCACGGGCCCCTCGCGCCCGAGGCAAGCCCCTCGATCAGGATCACGAACCGGCTGATGCTCGATCGCGACGGCACGGTCCCCGTGAACACCGGGATGTGGCTCAGCGTGCCCGTCTCCTCCATGATCGCTTGCGCGGGGGCAGCGTCAGCGAAGTCGTTCCGGATCGCCCGGATCGGACCCGCCCGCACCTGCGTGTCGCCGTATTTCGCCATCGTCAACCCTCAGCCGTTTCCGTTCGCTGTTTCCCTGAAACGCCGTTGCCGTTCTTCGTGTCCTTCGCGTCCTTCGTGGTGTGCCTCTTCGTCACTCCGTTTCCTCCGCCATCCGTTGCAGGTCCGCCAGCCGCGTCTCGACCGACGCGTTCCGCGCGCGCGCCATCGAGGCGCCCAGCTCCGCCCAGTCCACGTCGAACCATTTCGTCTGCAGAATCGTCTCCCCCCGAGCGTTCCACTCCTGCCGCGTCACCACGGCGTTCACCGCGATCGTCTGCCCGTCCGCCGTCACGTTCGTGATGTACTTTCCCGGCTTCGCGTAGTCGTCGAGGCCGAGGCATCGCAGCCGCATGGACTGCCGCACCGCCCCGTAGTAGTCGGCCGCCAGCAGCGCGATCGCGCGCAACTGGTCGGCATCGTCGCGCAGCTTCACGCCGACCGGCGTGTCGCCGTCCAGGATGACGTCGTCCATCTCGGCGGTGAGATGCAGCCACTGCAGCGCCCCGGCCGCGGACACGCCCACCGCCGTGTGCTTGTGCGCGACGATCAGTTGCGCCGAGGGAACGCGGATGACAATCCGGCGCCGGAAATCCGCGTGATCGTTCGCGCTCAGGCGCTTCGTGACGCGCAACGGTTCGTCGAGGTCGAACGTCACCGTCGCGACGAACGTCCGCGTCGCGCCGAACGCCGGCGCGTGGCCGCCGACTTCCGCGGCCGCCCATTCCGTCTCGTCCGCGAAGCGGTAGGGCGGCGAGAATTGAATCCGCAGCGCGCCGCCCCGGTCCTCCATCGTGACCCGCCCGTTCGACTGGCCGTAAATCTGCAGGTCGTGAACGTAATGCCACTTCGCGTCCGAACCGTAGACGAGGGCAAAGGGACGGCGCGCCTCCAGTTCGTCCGTCTCCGCCGCCTGCCAGCCGGCCGCCGAATAGTCCACGCCCTCCTTCATCGCCAGCACGCGCTCGAACGGCCGGCCCCAGTGGAACCACTGCGTGGTCCCGGACTCCGGCTCGCCCGTCGCGTCGAAGCTCTCGTCAAGCGCCATCGTCATCCCGGCCGCGTCGAGCAGGTCGGTCCAGCCGTCCGCGTCCAGGCCGAACCGGGAAAAGACGTGGCTCAGCCGCTCTTCCGCGCGGACCAGGTCGTTCACCGCGACCTTCTCGCTCACGGTCAGCAAGTCGTAATCGGCCTCGTTCGACGCCCCTTCGAGGACCTCCGTCTCCTCGGCCTCGGTCCAGTCGTCGCCGATGACCGGCACGGCCTCTTCGTCGTGGTCGGGCACGTTCTGGCCGAGGGAACACACCATCCGGATCGGCGCCCCGCGCACCTCGACCGAGTCCTTCAGGTCCCGCGCGGAGGCCTCCGGCTGCCAGTCCTGAAGGATGTTGTCGCTCAACGCGACGGAGCCGACTTCCGGGTTCGGGTAGAAGAGGAAATCCCCCGACTCGATCGTCGAGCCGCTGATCCCGTGGATGTAGACGTAGGGGTAGAGTTGCGGCACCGCGACCTGCCCGCCGTAGCGCACCGACCAGCAGTAACCGCGCTTGTGGCTCACCAGCGCGTTCAGAATCTGGTAGACGGTCATCCCCGTGGGGTCGAACTCGCCCGGAACGATCTGATCGAGGTCGTCAATCTGCCCGCCCAGCGCGCCCCACGGCCCGGTCACGAAATAGTCGAACAGGTACTCCAGGATGTTCTTGGCCGTCCAGGGCTGTCCCGCCTCGACGAAATGCCAGAGGTCGCCCTGCTTCGCGGCCGCGCGGTTGCCCGCGAACACGTTCCCGCCGCGTGGATGCGTCCGGTTGAACGGCAGTATCCGCGCGATCTCGTACGACAGGCCGCCCTGGTACACCAGGCTGCCGGGGAGCGGCTGGTTCGCGAGGATCTGCTCGAGGCCGAACGCCTGAAAGGACCGGGTGCCCGCGGGCGTTCCGCCGTCCCCGGCGTAGCGGCCGTCGGTGTGCCCGGTCACGATCCCGACCCACCGCGCCGAGTTGACTTCGATTTTGATGTAGTGATCGGTCAGGTCGAGCGCCGTCTCGGCCGCCAGCGCCGTGCGGTCGCTCTCGTTCGTGATCCCGAAGAGCTGCGTCACGACCGCGTGCGGCATCTCCGGCGACACGCACTTGACCGCGTTCGCCAGGCGGAGCGTCGGCCGCACGGTCCAGCCCGTGGCGTCGTCGGGCCAGCTCGCCGCCGTCGAAATCGTGATGTCCGGATACTCAACAATCGCCATCGCGCCGTTGCCGTCCCATTCTCAATTCACTATTCCCTACTCACTACTCTGCACTTGCCGTTACGATGACACTTTCTGCACGCGCCACAGCAATTCCACGAGGTAAACGCCGTCCGTCATCCCGCCGACCGACCCGTCCACGCGGACGATGTCCTGCGGATCGCCGTTCGGCCCAACGCCGGCCGGAATCACGTCGAGCACCGCCACGTTCGAAATCGTCCGCTCGTGGCAGTCGTAGACCGTCACGAGCGTTCCTTTCTTCGCCGCGCACGCCGTAATGTGAGAGTCCGCGCTGGCCACGCTGTCGAAGTCGCGGAAGGTCCGCACCGTCCCCTCGGTCGCGCGCGTCCCGAGCTTCAGCTTCACGTGGCCGTTCGACGCGTTCTCCGGCGTCCGGTCCCGCAGCTCGTTGCCGAGCGGCGGGATCGAGGCGTGAACGTAGTGGAACTCGATCGCGTCAATCTTGTTCTTCGCCATGGCTATTCACCGTGCGGCGATGCGCCGCCGTACTGTTTCGCGCGCTCGTCGCCGACCAGAACGGTCCGCTGGGGCGCATCGAGGCGCTTGGTCTGATCCCGGATCGCCGCTTCGAGTGTGATCAGCGCCTGCGCCTGGCTGGCCTGGAATTCCGGGTTCTCCTCGACGACCGGACCGGCCTGGCCGCCGTAACTCCGCACGACGCGGCGACGGACCGCGGGATGTCGCGGACCGGCCCGAACATCCCGCATCTCAGTGTCGGCTTCGGTGACGTAGAAACGATCCGGGCCTTGCCTGTACGTGTACGGCGCAAGCCGGCTCGTCCGCTGTGCGGACCGGATCGCCTCGACCGCGGCCGCGCCGGCGTTGCGCGTGCCGAACCGCGACGCCGCTTCGAATTTTCCCAGGATGAACTTCCGCTGAACGTCCGTGATGCCCGGGGCGTCGCGCAGCAGGGCGTCAATCTGATTCCGCACCTCGCCGGCCATCGCCGCCTGTTCGTTCAGAATCTGCAGACGCTCGGTCGCCTGCTGGCCCGCCAGCCGGACCGTCTGCACCGGCGCGGTCTCGATCTCGCTCAGGAGCTGGTCGGTAAGACCCGCCAGTTCGGTCGCCGTCGGCGGCATGATTCTGGATTGAATCGTCGCCATCTCGCGCTGCGCTTCAGGCCCCATGGCGAAAAACGCGCGCAACGCGCCCTTGGTCTTTTCCCGGCCGCCCAACTTGCGCAGGAATTGCGTCCGCGCGTCTTCGCTCGCATTTCGCCAGAACTCGCGCATCGAGGCGATCCGCTCGGAGAATGTCTCGCCGCTAGGCTTCTCGTACATAGTCTTCGGCTGCCCCGCGATGATGCGCTGCCGGGGGATAATTGGTTCCATCGTCGCGGAAACGATATTCGCTGCGGCCGTGCCCGTGATGTTGCCCTCCGGATCCGCGATCAATTGCGAAAGAAACGCCACAAGTTCGGCGGACTCCTCAGGCGAAACGTTCATCTCGCGCGCCGCAACCATGACGGGAGCAAGCGTCCGCACCTGCTTTTGCACGTCCTCCATCCGCGCCGCCGTGCCGAACTGGCGAACGAAGCCGAGGCCCTGCCGCGCATCCTGAACGCCCGTCGCGCGCATGATGTCCAACGTTCCACCGATGAAGGCGCCCATGTCGAAGCCTTGCCCCGCGCGGGCGCGTATCCGCGCGCCCAGCGTCATCGTGGACTCGAACTGCTGCGCCGACGCCGACCCCATTGCCGACAACGGACCCGGCAGGCCGCGCCACACGTCGGCCTGCGTCAATCCCGACGCCTGGCTGATCCGGCCGACCATCCCCTCGAGTTGCTCGGCGGACATCTCGATAGGGCGCTGCAGCGTCGCCATCGTCCGCGCTTCGGCCAGCGTCACCTGCGTGTTCGCCGCCCGCTCCTGGCGCGCCCGAAGCGCTTCGTACTCGGCCCGCAACTGCCGCGCGATGACCATCACCGCGGCCGCGGCGCTCCCTACGCCCGTCAGCGCGCCGGCGAACGCCAAGGCCTGGCGCGTCCCATCGGCCAGCCCGCCGCCGACGTCCTGGGTCGCTTTCCGCCCTTCGGTCTTCATCTGGCGCAGCTTCTCGGTCAGTTTTCCGATCGCCGCCTGCTGCTTCTCGATGCGCTGCGCCAGAGACGCGGCGTCGCCGACGAACGTGACCGATACCCGGCTCTCCATCACTCACCCCCCGCCGCGAGCGGCCCAGATGTCGGCCCAGGACGGGCGGTAGCCGGGCAGGAGTCCGTTTCTCCAGAGCCAGTGCCGGATGCAGGCCGGGTCGCTTTTTTTTTTGCGTCGTTGCGCGCGTCGAGCAGAATTTTCCACGTCGGGAAGTCCACGAACGCCTGCGCGATGTACCCCACGTTCTCGCTGGTCAGCAGGCCCAGCGCCGAGATCTCCTCCGCGCCGACGTGATAGTTCAGGCCGAGGGCCTCGACCGCGAGGTCCGTGTCGACGTTGAACGAGACGGTGGGATTCCCGTCCTCGTCCTCCGACCAGGCCGCCGCCATCAGGTCGGCGAACACCTCCCCCGCCCGCTCCGTGATCCGCGCGAACCGGTCCAGCGGCGTCTCTTTCCACCGCCCCGTCTCCGGGTCGAGCCGGAGCTTCTTCGGAAATGGGTCGGCGCCGTTCCACAGCCGCCCGACCGGCACGAGCCATTCGGACCCGTCCTGGAGCGTGACCTTGTGGCCGGGATACGCCTCCGACCGGGCCAACGTCTCCGGCATCGGCCGGCGCGATTCGTAAAAACCGATCCACCAGGGCCGCGGCGTCCGCTGCCAGACCTGTTCTCCGGAGTAGTGCCCGACGCGGTCCGGCGCGCTCCGCCCCCCGAGCACGGGAGCGCAGACGATCCCGCGGCCTTCGTCCGGACCCTTCTCCGTGTGGCAGAAGGTCACGCCCGCGCCGGCGCCGAACACGCCGGCCCGCGCCGCGACAAAATCCTTCGGGAGCGTCCGCATCGCCGCCGGCAAATAGTAAAGAAACATTCCGTTCTCTCGCCTTTCGCTTTTCGCTTTTTGCTTCTCGCTTCTGCTTACGTCGGCGCCGTGATCGTCGTCCCCGTCGTGACCTGCACGATGTCGTTCAGGCTCGCGTCCTGGACGGGCGTGATCACCAGTCCCGGCTCGGCGTCCCCGCCGAACTGCGCCGGGATCGCGTCAATCCCGACGTGAGCCTCGTTGATGACCAGCTTGATGTGGTTCGACGTGTTGTCGGCGTAGGTCTTCGATTTGTTCTGGAGCTTCCTCAGGAACAGCGTCACCTCCTTGTCCGCGCCGACGATCCCCAGCGACTGGAGCAGCTCGACGTCGAGCACGTTGCACGTCACCGACGGGCCGCGCGCGACGAGGCTCACGTGCGTCGGCCACGTCCGGCCGCCCCCGAAACGCAACCGCTCGGCGATCCCGCTCGTCAGGTTCCAGCCCTGAACGTCCTCGATCTCGGTCGTGTCGAGGTAGACCGGGCCCAGCGTAAAGAACTCGTCCGCGCCGGGCGTGCCCGACAGCGCCTGATCCTTCGCGACGACGACCGGGTCGTTCGTCTCGTCCCAGATCGCCAGCAGGTCGAGGACCAGCGACGCGATTGCCCCCTGCGTCACGCCCAGCGTGCGCGGGACGATCAGGCCCGAGGCGATCGTGCATTTCGTGTGCGCACTGCCGCTCGCGAATGTCCCCAGGTTCTCGCGCTGCTTGTACCAGACCTTCGCGCCGGCGTGGCTTACGTCGGCGTCAACCTTCATGGCATCCGTCAGGATTTGTCCGGAGGCCTCCGCCAGGATCGTCGCGAGCGCCGACGTGCTCACGTTCCAGCGGTGCGCCTGCGCGATCACGGCCGCGAAGGCCGTGTCCACGGTCGCCGCGCGCAGCAGGCGCTGCGTCTGCGCGTCGTACGCGACCGACTCGATCTGATCGATGTTGACCGCGTTCGCCGTCGTCGCCGGGTCCACCTCGATCATGTGCGGAGTGAAAATGTTCATCGCTTGGCTCCTAAATGCTCACAACCTTGACGCTCGCGTCCTGGCCGATCTGACGCCTCATTTCCTCGCCGACGAGACCCAGCAGTTCCTTCTGCTCGCGCTTCAGAATCCGCGAGACCTCGGCCTTCATGTCCGGCATCGCGCCGCGCCCGGAAAAGTTGAACGCGCGCGCGACGTGGATTTTCCCCGTCGTGTGTTTCTTCGTCGGCCTAATGTCGATCCGGCGCTCCGCCATCTCGCGCGAGGACCCGGACCAGACCAGCGAAAGGCGATGGCCCTTCACGCGCTCCTTTCGCTGCTCGTAAGCCGCCGTCCGCCGCTCGTAGCGGTAGACCTGCTTCGCGTTCGGCGCGAAATGCTTCGGCAGCATCTCCCGGTGCCACTTCTGAAGCGCCAGCGTGAAGGCCCGCTTCTCGTACTCGACGAGCCGGGCTTTGGGCATCGCCAGGTGGCCGCGAATCTCGACTTTCGCGCCGATGATCATCAGGAGATCTCCAGTCCGTAATCGCAGGACTTCAGAACCTGGAACACGTCCGTGTCCTTCAGCTTCTGCGATTCGCCGACGCGGAACGGCCCCTCGGCCGTCCGGAACGCGCGAACGATTAGATAGCCGCCGCTCCCGGAGAGCGCCTCCATGTCGGCGACGATCTGATCGATCGTGCGCTTGAACGCCCGCATCTGGTCGGCGGGATTTGTGATCGTGCCGTCCACCTGCGCCTCGAACAGAAGCCCGAGCGTCCCCCCACCCAGGTAGCGCTGGCGAGATCCTCCGGCGACCGCCCGCGAGCGTTGGTCCGCCGGGACGTCAAATCGCACACAGGCGAAGGGACGCGTCGGACTCGTTTCCCAATCCACGTAAATGCGGGTCTTGGCAAAGGCCAGCTTCGTCGCCGCGTCGCCCGTCGCGCCGACCCAGTCCTGGAACGTGCTCGATGCGGCCAGCAAATCCTTCAAGTCGTCCTCGGCGTTCGTCAGGTCGCCCGCGCCGGCGAGGCTCGTCGTGTCCTTTACCTCCAGCGCGACCAGGTTCGAGGGAATCGAGTAGCCGTCGTCGTTCCGCGACTGGACAAGGAAGTGGTAGGCCGCCGCGCTCAGGCCCGCCTGCGCGATGTCGCCGTCCCCGACGCGCGATTCGCCCGCCGTCCAGGCCGCGTCCGTCCCCGTGCGGTAGAGGAGCAGGTGCGTCGCGGCCGCCGTCCCCGACACGGTCGCCGTCACGGCGGCGCCGTCGCCGTCGTTCGCAACGCTCAGTGTCGGTTCGGACGGTCTCGCCATGACAGCCTCACTTCAAGATGTCGAGCAGGTCCTTGTGGGCCTCCGGGTTCGCCGCGACCTGTTCGAGCAGCGCGATCCGCTGGTTCAGCTTCTTCGCGGCCGCCGTGTGCTGCGCCGCCTCGGCCTTCAAGGCCGCGATCCGGTCCGAGATCAATTTCTTTCTGTCATCCGCCATGGTCATCTCCTTGCAATCGGTTGCTGTGCGCCCTCGGCCGCCACGTTGCGGCGCGTGGGAAGAATCAGCGTCAGTTCGGCCGCGCTCCCGGCCTGCAGCTCCACCTCGTCCACCGTCCACGTCTCGCCGTTCAGCGTCCACGTGTCGCCCTTCGCCGGCGAGGCGATCCCGCTCGTGGCGTCCGTCGAGATGAAGAGACGGCCCGTCCGCACGTCGTACGGCCCGTCCGGCCCGTCGCGCGTCTCGGACAATTCTTCGGTGAAAACGCCGGTGATGGACTGGGCCTCGCCGCCGTAGGGCGTGTAGGTCCCGTCGTCGGCGAATTCGTCCGAGTTCAGGAAGGTGTTCAGCACGTCGGCGGCGATCCGCGTCTTCAGCGTCATGAGGGCCTCGCGGGGCGGGCCGCGGGCCGTCCGGCGAGTGTCGGTCCGGACGGCCGCGGCCCTGGGTGACGACAAAACAGACGCTACGTCGTGATGTTGCTCAGCAGGTTCGCGCAGGCCGTCATCACGGTCACCTCGTCGGTGTGCTGCCGCACGCGGATGATGTCCGAGCGGCTCGGGTCCTCGCGGTACGATTCGACCGTCGCGTTCTCCGGAGAATCGGCCGTCCACAGGAACGTCCGCCCGATGCACGGCTGCCGAAGGTTCGGACCGCGGGCGACCCGGCAGACCATCGCGTACTCGTTCGACCACAGCGTGCTGATGGTCGTGTCCTGGCCCTCCGCCTCGCTGTCGTACACCTGGTCGGCGACGATCACTTCCTCCAGGCCGAACGCCTGGGCGAGCAGGTTGGCCGGAATCTCCCCGCGCTGCACCGACGGGTTTGTGTACTTGATCCGGTCCACGATCTGGTCGCAGACGCCGAGGTCGAGGAACGTGCTGTACGCGATGATCAGCGCGTTCGCCTTGACGCCCGTCGCCTGGTAGATCGCCAGCTTCCGCGCATTCACGTCGTCGATGGGCGTGGCGTTCTCGCCGTCGTCCCACTCGTGGGTGATCGCGGTGGGCGTGAACGTGCCGGTGTCCTGGAGGATGTCCAGGATGCGCTTCTCCTGCGCCCGCAGGAGGGTGTTGCGCGCGATCTCGCCGCTGACCATCTCGGCGTCGAAATAATGCGCGTAGGCGTTCGCCTCGGAATCGTCCACCGGCTCCTCGAAGCCGTACTCCTCGCAGGCGTACGTCCCGCGCTCGAATTCCCAATCCCCTCGCGCGTACTTCGCCCGGGGCGCGCGCTTGAGATTGGCCGGCATTTTCAGCAGGGCCTCGGTCGGGATGACCGGATAGCCGCCGCTCTTCTGCACGGTGTCGAAAATGGGAAAAATGCGCGTCCCGATGAACGGCAATTCGACGTGCTGGAAGAGCGCGTCGGCGAGATCGGGCCGCACGACCGTTGTCGAACTGGTCGGCCTGGGCATCTTCGTTCTCCTTCTCTAAACGCCCAACGAAAAAGGCAGCGCGCCCGCTCGCGCGGGTCCGCACTGCCCTGTCAGTGCCAACCGCCGGGCCGTCCACAGGGGAACGGCCTTCGCCCGTGGCCACGGGCTCGGCGGCTCAGGTTGTCTACGATCCGGAGACGACGTCCGTCTCGCCGGAGTCCTTCAGGTGCGCCTCGATGATGTCGCCGTCGGCCGTCGCCGCTTCGAGCGCGCGCCCGACCTCGCGGTACGTGCCGGCGCCCGCCGGCAAGGCCTGCGCCTTGCCCGCCGCGGCCGCGTAAATCTTCGCGCCTGCGCTGATCGCGCCCGCGGCGGTCACCTTGTGCGTGCCGCCGTGCTTGATGTCCCGCAGCGCGCACGTGTCGCCGCTGCTGTACGCGGCCTGCGACACGCCGATCGGCTCGTCCGACGCCGTCGCCGTGTTGTGCACGACCGTCGCGCCGGACAGCTTCAGCAGCCGGTAGGCCGCAATGGTCCCGCCCGCCGTCCGGTTGAACGGGCTCTCAGACTGGGTCGCCATGTCAGATCTCCTTGCGATCCAAAAGACGTTCGATGTTCTGGAGAAAAATGAGGCGATGCGCCTCCGCGATCTCCCGAACGGCCTCCAGCGCCCGTTCGGAGCACGCGCGGTAATCCGACAGAATCCGCAAGACCGTCTCAGCGGCCTCGTCGGTGTGCTCGTAATTCACGCGCCAGGGGCAGAAGCGAACCGCCTCCGACGCGACCACGGGAATCCCCAGCGCCATGTGCTCCAACGCCACGTAGTTGAAACTCTCCGTCGCGCTGAGCTGCAAGCCGACGTCAATCGTGTCCCCGAGCCACTCGATGAACTGTGCGTGCTTCCGGTACGGTTCGCACGGCATCAGCAGGTCGCAGGCATTCGCAAGGAGACACATCTGCCGGGCGTATTTCGGAGAATCGGCCCGGCCCGTCTGCACGTAAAGCTTGACGGCGACTTGGCGGTTGACCGTTGCCGCCGCCAGAACGTGCCCGCCGGCATGCTTGAGAATGCGCAGCGCGAACATCGCCGAGAGATGCACGTAAGGATGGGGGCCGTTGTAGGGCCTCGGCCGCTCCGCGATCTCCCCGCCGTAAACGTTCGGCAACGCAATCACCGGCAGGCCGGCCGCGCGCCAGCGGAGGGCCTCGTCCGGGTCCACCACGCTGTAAAAGACGTTCGGCCGGTCCCTCGCCAGATCGAGCACCGCCAGTGCGCCGGGAAACTCCGCCGTAGACTGAAACAGCCACGGGAGGTTGGAGTGAATGCGGATGACGAATCGCGTCTCCGTGTGCGCCGCCGCCAGTTCCGCCAGGCGCTCGGGCGGAATGCACAGCGCGCCGAGCACGATCATGCGCGGACGGCGTTCGAGAATGAACGTCGTCCAGTCGCCGATCTCGTCGAGCGTAATGCTCTCGGCGCCGTAGCCGGCCTTCCGCAACACACGCGCGCATTGCCGCGTGTTGTTGCTCAGGCCGGTTGACGTGAACTGAGGCTTTGCGTAAACGAAGACCGCGTCGAGCATCGCGCCTATTCCCCCTTCCGGTGTTTCTCGTAAAGCTCCGCGTGGTCGATCGCGCACTGGCGGACCGAGTCGCGGGCGGACTTGTCCGGATGCGCCTTCTTGTAAGCCTCGACGGCCTCCATGAAGGTCTTCGGGCCGGCGCCGCCGGCGCCGTCTTTCCCGTCGCCGTCCTTCGGCTCCTCGTCCGACGCGCGGAACTTCGGGGCCTTCTCCGCCGCGGCCGCCTTCTCCTCGGCCGCCGCGCGCGCCTTCCGTTCCGCCTCCAGCTCCTTCTCGAGGACGGCGGCGAACGAGACCTTCGCCTGCTCGACGGTCGAGCCGGCCTTGAACTGCTCGGCGGCGAACGCCAGATGGTTCGGGAACGCCTTCTCGAGCGCGGCGAACCGCTGCCGCTCGGCGTCCTGCGCGGCCGCCTCCGCCTTCTCGGCCGCCTCCGCCTTCCACGCCTTGACGTCCTCGGGATGCTTCTCCGCGAACACCTCGGCGCTCATGTCGTAAATGCTCTCGTCCTTCGGCATCACAGAACTCCTTCTCCTGAAACGGACGCGACGCGTTCCAGCGCCGCGTCGTAGGTTGAAACGCGGTCAATCAGCCCGAGGCCGACCGCCCTCGGCGCGAGCCAGTCGCGCCCCGTCGCCAAGGCGCGGACCGCCGCAACGTTCGCCACGCGCCCGCGCGCCACGTCGGCGACGAACGCCGACGTCATGTCGTCCACGATCTCCTGGTACGGCTCGACTTCCTTGTCGCTGATCGGAGCGCCGGGGACCCCCGTCCCCTTGTACGGGCCCGACCGCACCACGATCACCCGAATCCCCGCGTCCTCGGCCGCCTTGCTCATGTCGTACAGGACGCTGAAAACCCCGATGCAGCCGACCTTCGCGATCGCATTCGCGGAAAACTCCGTCGCCTGCGCGCCGACCCAGTACGCCGCGCTGTCGGCCATGTCCGTCGCGTGCGCGTGAACCGGCTTCCTGGACCGTCCGGCGTAAACGACATCCGACAGTTCCTTGATGCCCGTCGAGTGCCCGCCCGGGCTGTCGATCACGAGCAGCAGGTTCTCGATGTCCCGGTCGTCGAGGGCCTCGCGGATCGCCGCGTTCGCCTCCCACGGGTCCGTCGCCGCGATCCCGAACCAGCGGTAGAACCACGCGTCCGGCGTGATGATGCCCTCGATCGAAATCACCGCCGTCGCGCCGGCGACCTGGTAGGGTTTCTTCCGGTCCGCTCGCTCCGTTCCCGGCGTCTCGGCCTTCGGACGCTCCGGAAGTTCCGTGATCCCCGCCAGTACGCGCGCGATGGACTCCAACCGCCGCCGCTCGATGAACCAGTCGCGGCCCGTGATGTAGTGCGCCAGCCCCGTCGGATTACTCAGCATCGCCGTTCTCCTTCCCGGCCGGCTCCGTTTCCATCACCGTCGGCGCCGACTGCATCTTCGAGGCCGCCGCGCGGTGGGGGTCCAGCTCGCGTTGCGCCTTCAACTCCCGCAGCCGCTGGCGGCGGATCGTCTCGCGGTCGCCCCCGTCGTACTTCGCGCACAGCCGGTCGAGCGTCGTCATGTCCTCGTGCAGCGCGAGGATGTCGGCCTGGAGGTCCTTCAGCTTGTCCACCCACACCCAGCCCGGGCCGATCCACTTGTGCCGCCAGGGCCGCCTCTCCGGCGCGAGCGGCCGCAGTTCGCCGTGCTTCATTCCCCAGGAGACGGCGTAACGCCAGACGCGCGGGAGAAACCCCCCGCCCCAGAATCCTTGAATGCACTCCCACGTCCGGAACGCCTGGAGCAGCGCCGCGCGCGTGTTGCTGAAGTTGCTCTGCGAGAAGTTCAGCATCACCAGCTCGAGCGGGAACCCCATGTGCCGCCCGCAGAAACGCGCCAGCGTGTTGATGACCGTGTCGAACTGCTGCCCGGGGTGCTCCGGCTTGATCTGGACAAGGTCCTCCCCCTGCTGCAGCCAGACCTCCATCCCCGGCTCGTACTCGTTCACCAGTTCGTCGTCGCCGGTGTGCGGGTTCTCCTCCGTCGTGCCCGTCGGCTCGCCGTACCCCTCCTGGAACTTCCGCGCGAGTCCGAAACACGCCGCCATCTGGTGCGCGATGACGACCGCCTCGACCGTGTCGTCCAGCCGGTCCAGGTCGTCAATCACCGGCGTCATCACCGGCCGGCCGCGCGTCTGCGTGAACCGGTCGATCATCGCGACGTGAATGAAGTCCTTCGCCGCAATCCGCGTCGCCGAGCTCACGTAGGAGCTCGTCGGGTGCTCGTCGGCCACGTAGTACGCGACCGGCCGCCCCAGCTTGTTCACCTCGACCCCGTTGATGACCGGCGCCTCCTGCTTGTCCTTGGGCGACGCAATGCAGTCGGCCTCGACCGCGCTCAGCCCGCCGTTCAGCAACGCGAATCCGATGTCGCCGTCCCGGCGCATCGAACGATAGGCCACGCGCTGCATCTGCAGGAAGTTCATCCGGCCCGTCACGTCCGCCAAATCCGTCGCCCAGCGCTCGTTGAACCAGGTTTCGGCCTCCTCGTTCCACTGCTCGTCGTCCGACATCGCCTGCGGCTTGTGACCCTGCCCGATCGCGTTGTCCACGTCCGTCGAGAGAATGCCCTTCGCCAGCGTGTTGTTCCGGTCGAGGTCCCGGCACGCCTCGCGCAAGTTGTAAAGCGTCGTCGCCGTCATGTGCCGGTCGGCCGTCCCGCCCCGCGACGTGCGGCTCTTGTTCAGCCGTGTCGTCCGCGCATTCTCGTAGGCCGACCACAGCTTCAGCCTGGCCCGCGACTCGGCCCGCTTTACCCCCCAGCCCGGAAACAGGTCCTTGATCGCCGCGTCCATCGCGCGCGCAAGCCGAGTGCGCTTGTCGTTCTTCGCCAGCCGCGCCTTCTTCGTCTCGATCGGTCTGACCATCAGGAGTACCTGAATGAGGCCTTCGTTACCCGCTTCGCCGTGGTCGCGTTGACCTCGCGCTTCATCTCCGCGCGCAATTCGCGAAGGTCCGCCAGGCTCATGTACTTGAGGTTCCGCCCCTGAACGCTGTAGCTGTCCACGGCCCCGCCCGCAATCCGCGCGAGAATCGCCGTCTCGACCGCCGTGATGTCGTCCGCCGTCCAGGCCATGCCGGTCTCCGTGCCAACGAAAAGAGCGGCTGTGGGAGGTGTGGCTCCACACAGCCGCTCTCAGTTTCGTTGCTTATTCGGCGCGGTGATCAGCCCCGCCGATTCCGCCTGAAATCTAACCGACGACTCCGCAGTGTCAAGCGCCGTCCTCGGATTTTACCCCCGCGGCGGTAAAATCCTCCGGAACTTTCTCCTCCGGCTCCGGCTCCGGGCGGGGTTCCTCCGGCGTCGCGGGACGCGGACGAGGGCCGCGAATCTGCTCCTCGCTCGTGGTCCGAAAGCCGCAGCGCCCGACGCACCGCCAGTACTTCACCCGGACGCCTCGGCTCGCGCTGCTGGTGCGGCAGTAGCACTCGACGGCTTCGCCGCACTTCGGACATTTGCCCGGCCACCGTTCCGTGCCGCCGCGCGCCGGCACGTGCTCTTCCGCCGGGCCGTGTTCTTTCGCTTCCGGCTTCCGGCTCCTCGCGTGTCGCTTCTTGCTCACCCTGCTCTCCTTTCTGTGACTGTCCGGTCTCTCACGTCTCGCCTCTCAGTACGCCCACCCTTGCGCCTTGCAAAACGCGATCACGTCTCGCCAGCCCGCCTTGACCTCGTCGCTCAGTCGCAACGCCAGGCGGGGATATTTCTCCGTGTTCAGGTTCACCAGTTCGGACGCGTCGTAGCGTCTCGTCAGCCACGGATACCCCGGCCACTCCACCATCGGCCCGCAATAGACACTTCCGGGCCGCAGCGGCCCCGGCTTCGCATCCGCCATCGCCTTCAGATTGACGAGCAGTTCCTTCAGATCCGCCGGCGTCTCGCCCACGCCCGAACGCAGGCTGAACCGGTAGCCAATGCCGAGCATCTCCAACTGCACCATCACCTGGAAGGCTCGCTCAACCGTGTGCCCCTTGTTCAGCTTCTTCAGCATCGCATCGGTCAGGAATTCGATGCCGAGACACACGCGCGTCAGTCCGGACCGCGCCGCCAACTCCAGGTCCTCCAGCGTGGCGTCGCGGACATTCACGTCGCTTATCCACGTCATCCCCGCCGGCAACCCGGCGCAGAATGTCGCGAGCCAGTCCGACCGGCCCGTGATCGCGTTCGTCAGAACCTGCACCTCCTCGCCGTCGCCGAGCGATAGGCCGTGGCAGTAGGTGTCATAGAGTTGCGAAATCTCCCGCGCGCACAGCGCCGCGTCCCTCACCTCGAACGGACTCGCCCAGACGCAGTACGGGCACCGGTACGGACACCCCGTCGAGACCTGGTACAGCACGCGGGAAAACGAGGGGAACACGATCCGATCGCGCAGCAGGTGCAGCGGCAGCGGCGCCTGCGTACGGAAGACGCCGGCAGACACTTGCAGCGGCGTCCCTTCGGCGCGCAACCGCCGGACCATGTCCGACTCGTTCAGTGCCTTGTACGATCTCTCCGGATTCGCGATCAGCGCCAGGCTCCCGACTCGATGCCGAATCGCTCCGATCAGATTGTGCAGCGCCGGCGCCAAGGCCCATGTGAAGATCATCGCCGCGTCGCAAGCCCCGTCGAGCTCCGGAGGCAGCCGCGCCGGGTCCACCGGCAGAAACCGCACCGCCCGCCCCTGTCGTAAGTACTCCGCCGCAACGTGCAGAGCCAGAGACGGCGTCGCGTGCGAATTCGACCCCCAGCAGCATTCCTCCTGCATCAGATACCCCCCGCTCGTCATCGGCAGCAGCACGTAAACCGGCCGTTTCAATTCCATGATCATCGTCGTCCTCTCCGAGTTCTCACTGTACGCCGTCTGTGTAGGTCCGTGTCGGTCCCAGGTCCTTATCCACCTTCAGCAACGCTTGCTCCGCCGCCCGGAGCGATTTTATTGCCTCGCTCAGAATGTCGTAGGCTCGCGAGAGAGGCGAAAAGCCGGTGCAGTCGAATTCACCCTCAACCGCCTTCTGCGCGCCCGTGACAAGCCCCAGCGCTTCGCCAAGATAAAATGCCACGAACCCATTCTCTTTGGCCGTTGCCAAGACTTCTCCGGCGGGCGATGATCGGCCGTCTAATTCCAGCCAATCCTGCCCAAGTTTGATAATCTCCTCCTGGTCCGCGCAGGGTATTTCCCGGGAGGCGATTCTGTTGATCAACTTTACGACATCATTTCGCGAATAATTCATGACCGTCATCCTTTCGAGAATTAGTGATAGTCGTACTTCACATGACCGCACTCTTTGCACCGATAAATCGTGTACGTTCCGCTGGCGTCAGACCGGAAACCAAGTCTTTCGTAATCGTGTCGGCAACGGAATATGGCCCAACCAAGAGCACCGGCGATCAGAACCACCAGCAAAAGATAAAACGTCCAATGATCGTTCATTTTGTCGATTCTCCGAGGCGAAGCTTCATCAACCTGAAAACGAAGCGCCCGATGATCGGCGTCCATCCCCAAGCGCCCACAAGAACCGCTGCGATGACAACCCATGCCGGCAACTCGATCATCTCCGTCTCCTGTTTCTCAACCCTCGCCACGATCTCTTCGCGGCCCTCGCGGCCGCTGTCCGGGCCCGTCCGTGTCCGTCCGTCCCCTTTGCTCCTCGCGTCCGCCCACTGCGGCCCAGGCCCATCTTCACCCGCAGGATTTCCGCCGCGACCCACGCGTACACCTCGCAATCGAGGTAGTGGCTCCCGATCACCGGATCAATCACCTCCCACGCCTGCACCTCGCGGTTGTGCTTGTCCAGTTTCGTCGTCCGCGTCTCGCCGCAGAGTTGCCGCAGGTAATCCTCGTCCACGGCGTTGTAGAGGTTGAACGCCCCCGGTTCCCCCGCCCGCGGCCCGTCCTTCAGCTTGTAGTAGATCTCCGGCTTCACCCGGCCGACGTCAATGTGGTAGAGCGCCAGCCCGCCCGGGTACGGCTTCCGCGTTCTAGGATTGATCACCGCCGACGCTATCGTGTAGAGGGCCCGCCACGGGTCGTGCCCCTTCACCGCGACCGCGCGTCCCGGATAACGGCGACAAAGCGCGTAGGTTTCCTCCGGCCTCCAGCCGGAGTCCACCGCGACCATGCGCGGCTGGATCGTCTCCCGCGTTCCGGCCTGCTGGTACGCGCTCTCGAGTACAATCTCCGCCGCCTCGGTCAGGTTCACCGTCTCCCCGTGGTCAATCTGCCACGACGTCCAAGCCGCGTCCACCATTCCCCAGGCCCGCACCGCGTAGTTCTGATGCCGCTCGTGACGGTCAATGGCGGCCGTCAACACAAGCGCCTCGCCCGGCACGACGCCAGGCGTCAAAGTCTCCAACCGCAACCGGGACCCGACCACCTCCCACTCCGGCGCTTCGCCCCGGTCTCGCCACGGCAGCGCCAGCCAGGAGTTCCAGAAGTCCTGCAGCCCGCTCAGCCCCTCGCGCTTCTTCTCGAGGAAGAGCGCGGCCATGTCTCCCCACGTCACGATCGGCGAATACAGGGAACTCAGCCGGAACCCCGCGCGCGGATTCCGCGGCGACTTGCCGTGCAGCCGCCCCGCGCGGTCCACGGTCATCCCCCTCGGGACCCACCGGCCCGCTTCGAGCATCCCCCACTTGTGCTCCTCGTGAATCGCCTGGTGGCAGTGTGCGCACTCGTAGTAGACCGTCGCCCGGGCGAGCGCGGCGGCGATCGCGATGTCCTTGCTCTTTTCGTCCGGCGATTCCCACTTCACCCCCGGCTTCCCCGGTTCCGCCGTCCCCCACTCGAGGACCTGGTACGCGCCGCAGTGCGGACACGGCACGTGATATTCGCGTTGATCCGACCGCGTCCAGTTCTTCCAGATGCGCGACGTGTCCTCGCGCGACGGCGTGGACTCCGCGATGATCTTGTGGTCCGGAACATTCTTCACGCGGTTCCGCGCCAAATCCTCCGAGTCCGCTTCCTCGGAAATATCCCTCGTGAACTTGTCCAACTCCGTCAGCACGAGGACGCCGACCGTCGCCTCGCCGAGACTCGACGCCGATCCCGACCAGCCGAACCGAATCCACGTGTGGCGCAGGTCCACGAGAAACGTGTCCTGGTCGTGCTTGCTGTGGGGAAGCAGCGCGGCCACCGCCGGCGTGTTCCGGTACGTCGGATACAGGCGCAGACGCGAGACGTTCTTGATGCTCGTGCGGTCCGCCCCGCACACCATCATCGGCGCGCCGCGCGCGCAGGCGTTCGCCCCAAGGAACCATTGCCAGAGCGCCGACTTCCCCAGCTGCGTCCCCCAGGCCAGGTCGGCTTCCCGGATTTCCGGATCGTGGAGGGCGTCGAGAACGCCGCGCTGGTAGGGCATGAGACGCACCGGCCCCGGCAGCGAAGGGGAAACGCTCTTCGGGAGGTCAATGTTCTCCTCGATCCACTTCGCCGGATGCGGCGCCTTCACCGGCTCAATGCACGCCGCCAGGTCCCGCCAGACGTCGGCCATCATGTCCTCGGCAATCGTCGTCACGCCTTCTCTCCCAGCGGTTGTAGGATCGCCTCCGTAATCATGCGCAAAAAGTCCCGCACCTCGTTCCGCATGCGCTCCAGGGCGCTCGCCCGCTGGTCGGCCGGAAACTGGCCGACAAACCGCTCGGGCCAGCCCGACGCGCGATCGCGCGCGGACGTCAGCCTCGCGGACGCTTCCCGGACAAACGTCTCGCGGTCAATGACCTGCTGCTTCTCGTGCGACAGGCGCAGCTCCTCGCGTAACGCCTTGACCGTCTTCAGACGATCGTCCGGCGTCCCGTGCCGCCCCTCCGTTTCCAGTTGCTCGTGCAGGACACGCACGATCAGCCGGATGTCCCATCGCCCGCGTGCGGACTGGGGCAGCTTCCCCTTCTTCGACCACCGGCTGATCGTCCGCTCATCCACGCCGAAGATCTCCGCCAGCTCGTTGCGCCGATACGAGTACTTGTCGCCGAGCGCGGCCTCGACCCGCCCCTTCATCTCGCGTTGAAGCGCTTGGAAACGCTGAACCGATTGCAGTTCGGCCACGGTCAGGTTATTCAGGTTCCCCTGAACCCCCTCCACCACTTCCCGAATCGTCTTTGCCTGATTTCTCGACTTCCGCTTCGCCATTGGCTACGCGCCCCCCTTCGCGAAACGTCGGTCCCGCCGTCCCCGTGGTCTCCCCCCCGCGCTCCGGCCACTTGGGACAAGGACACCCCTTTTTCCCGCCCCAATCTGCGCTTTTCGCGCAATGC
>Ga0180432_10004168_pt1 | contig 20008 bp, 18 predicted proteins | sample SS_ome_10_FD_132414 | JGI IMG/M metagenome (GOLD analysis project Ga0180432, IMG submission 132414) | Hypersaline lake sediment archaeal communities from the Salton Sea, California, USA - SS_1_MS_2 metaG | ecosystem: Environmental > Aquatic > Non-marine Saline and Alkaline > Hypersaline >...
TCTTGAAGCGAAGCTTCGTGAGTTGGCTGAAGAAGAAGGAATTGACGGAAAATCAAAGGTGGCGTAAACTATGAGAACTGGAGTGGCCATTCAAACCTCCAACTACGATTGGGACAATGTCTGATAATTGTGTAACGAGAGGATTATTAAAAAGTTTTAGGAAACCGATGCTCTATCCTGCTGAGCCACGGGCACATCCCGGCAAAAAACATCTCTGACGTAAGCTTGCTATAATTTAGATTCAAGACTTTGATATTGCAAGAAAATCAAATTTAAGCTATACTGTATTGATAGCAAAACAGGGCATAATAGTGAAAGATAAGGAAAAATTTACGGAACAGGACGTTTGTTCTGTGCATCTTACAAATAGAGAGTAAGGGCCAGATACGAAGAATAGCTATATGGACGAACACCTTCAACAAGCTCAGGACAAAAGCCGGGATTCGCTTGTATTTCGTCTAAAACAGGGTAATCGTGCTGCTGCGACTGAACTTGTTGATATGTATTATGAGCAAATATACCTGTTTATGAGAAGACTCGGTCATAGCTGCCAGATTAGTGAGGACTTGACACAGGAATGCTTTCTTCATGCCTGGCAGCACATAGGCCAGTTGAGAAGCAGCCGTTCGCTAAATAGCTGGCTCTACCGCATTGCCGCAAATGTCTCAAACCTTTACTGGCGCAGAGTAAAGGGTAGGAAAACGGCTGGTATTGGAGAAACTGATGTGCCCGACGGCAGTAATACCGAGCATTACGAAATCGAACATTTAGAGGAAATTGAACTGTTGAAGAAGGCAATTGCACATCTGCCAATGAAGTTAAGACAACCGGTGATTTTACACTATATGCAGCACTTGAGTATTGCCGAAGCTGCCGAAGCTGCAGGTGTGAGCAAAGGAACTTTAAAAAGCAGGCTAAGCAGGGCATTAAGTGTATTGAGAAAGCAATTTACCTGAAAGACATAAAAAAAAGTAAACTACTATGCCATCCGCCAGTAGTAGTTTACTTTTTATGGTTGAGGGTAAGTCAGTATTTGCTAATAGACAATCGCAGTTGCCTCTTCAATCTTCCTGATAACTTCAGCGGCATCAGCTAAGTTTGATACATAACCGTCAAAACCCTTCTGCAGCAGGGCGGCAGCCTCTGAATCACTTAGAGGATTTGCAATGGCTATAATTTTAATGGTTTGCAGTTCCTCATCGGAACGGATGTTTTTGCAGATGTCCATTGCGTCTATGCCCTCGGCTAACAGATTTATTAACAGCACGTGCGGCGAAAATTTATGAGCGGTTATGCCTGTCTCAAAATTGCTGTAGACGGTCTGCACCTCGTAATCAGCCTTGGTTTTTAAGGTATCGGCCAAAGCAGATACTGTATCGGTATCGCTGTCGACCACGAGGACACGGATGTTACCAACGGGGAGGGCCGCCGCAGGCATATTGTGAACCTTCATAAATCGAATTAACTCATTTACTGGGATTCGCCGGTCCTTGCTGCCGGGTATGCGATATCCTTGAGCTGACCACTATCAAACCACTTTGAAACTGTACGGGGAGCAACGTTGCAAATCTTCGCAACATCTCCCGTCGTCAGTACACTTTTTCCCTTTGCCATCTTTTCATCTCCAATACCAATTTGCACAGTATGCTATACCCTTTTTCGGCTTTAATCAGGCATTGTTTAACTTGGAATTTGAATTTTTATAATTTTGTCAAATAAGCACTTATCCTAATAATACTACGTCCCATAAGTGCCTTTGGTTTTGCAAAAAGAGATTGAAGAACAAAGCCAGAGCAAATTTTATGCTTTCAATATAATTAGGCATAAGAAAATGCCTTTTATTTATTGGCTGGAGTGGTTAAAATCCTCTTTTAGAACTAATTTTGTGCTGTTACTTAGGAGCTTTTGCAATGCGGATACATTTATCTCGGCCGGATATTACCGAAGAAGAAATAGAGGCCGTTTGTGCTGTGCTTCGTTCTCCTAACCTTTCGCTCGGCCCTAAACTGACTGAATTTGAAGATGCTTTTACGGGATACATCGGCAGAAAACACACTGTAGCTGTTAACAGTGGTACCAGCGGTTTATTTCTGTGTGTCTCGGCAATGGGCATCGGTGCGGCAGATGAGGTCATTACTACACCTTTTACATTCATATCTTCGGCAACCACTATTATGATGGCTTCAGCCAAACCCGTTTTTGTTGATATTGACCCGGTAAGTTTGAACATTGATGCTGCGAAAATCGAATCAGCAATCGGTGAAAAGACAAGAGCAATTCTGCCGGTAGAGGTTTTTGGCAACCCGGCAGGTATTGATAAGGTCTGTGAAATTGCTCAAAAATATAATCTGCCTGTAATTGAAGACAGTTGTGAAGCACTTGGTTCTGCATTGAATGGCAAAAAAGTGGGCACATTCGGCAGGATGAGTACATTTGCATTTTATCCCAATAAACAAATAACTACAGGCGAAGGCGGGGTGATTTTGACAGATGACGACGAACTGGCGGATATCTGCGTATCACTTCGCAATCAAGGCAGGGGTAAGGGTGGCGGCTGGCTAAGCCACGAACGTCTGGGTTATAACTACCGACTCAGCGATATTAACTGTGCACTTGGGATTGTTCAGCTTTCACGAATCGAGAAGATAAAAGCAAAACGCCGGCAGGTTGCAAAATGGTACCAGGAAATGCTGGCAGAAGATGATCGGTTAATAGTGCCCGTCGAGCAGGATGACTGTGAGATGAGCTGGTTTGTTTTTGTAGTGCGGCTGGGAGAGAGTTTTACCTTAGCCCAGCGCAACAGGATTTTGGAGGAGATGACCAAGCAGGGCATACAGGTAGGCAATTATTTTCCTCCTGTGCACCTGCAGCCGTTTATGGTCGAGAGGTTTGGCTACAAAAAAGGTGATTTTCCTGTTGCCGAATCTGTGTCGGAGAGGACCATTGCTCTGCCTTTTTATAATAATCTTGCCAAAGATGAAGTAGCAATTGTTTGCAGCAAACTGAAGGAAATTTTGGATAAAACTTAGCCGGTCATTTGGCGGGGTCTGGTTTTTATCTTATACTTTCTTTAGAAGCAGTTGCAAATCATGGGGTGGGCGGCTGCAGAGCCGATAATAACATTTTTGGGGAGGAGATCTTCGATGAGGGGCTGGAGAATTAAGTTTTTATTTTTGCTTATAGTTTATTTTGCAGGATTTGCAACCGCAATTTACTGCCTTGCACCAGTACCTGATGGTCAAAACTTGCGGTCAGGGGAAAGAGGCTTTGTGGATTCAATGGTGAAATCAGATGAGTTTGCAGAATCTTTTAATTGTGGGTTGCACAAATGTATTGATTTCGGCAGGGATGCGGCCCGTCGAGCAGGTAGATATATAAAGCGAAAACTTGATGAAAGGAAAACTGAGGAATAAAAACGATTTCACCCTCATAATTATGGACTCTTAATCGCTAACTTGTATATATTGGGAACTTTTGGGGGGGCGAATATGCAACACTGACGGCCGTGGGTCATCCGAACCTACGGCCATCCTTATGCGCAAAAAAAAGGAAAAACTCGATTTTGTTATGATAAATCTACTATCCAAGCAGCAGGCAGTTTCTCCTCTATAATAGCTCCTGTCAGATTAAGCCAGCTTTTGCAGTTATCGAGTATAACGCTGTCACTGCTGGCCACAACCAGTTCGGTATCTTTCAGTTTGGCATCCGGGCTGGCCAAAAGCTCAACCTCCCAGCTCCAATTGTTTTTGCGGGCCAGTTTTTTGATTAAGGTTTTTAGTCGCCCGCTGTTTGAAACGGGACTATCCAAAAGCCACAGAGCGCTGACTACAACGATTTCATTCAAGAATTCACCAATAAGTTCTACAGCCGGTATTGTTTCGGTAACCTTACGGTACGTTCCATGTATGCTTGCCAAATCTCGAAAACAGCCATCTCTGCCCTTAAAGATAACTGCTCCGCTCATCACCGCCTCAACTGTTATTAAGATATTGTAGCCGTCGATAGCAAGGTCCCGGCCTGTAAGGTCGGAGATTTTCAGTTGCGTTTTTTTGCGGGATGTTAACTGCTCATCCGAACAGGCACTTCGCATAATGGCCAGTCTTTGCCTTTGGGTTAGTGAGAACCTGTCGCCGACTAATTTAAGGGCGCCTTTATCAGCGTAACCTTTTGTCCGCAGCAGTGAATAGTCAGCAATGGCAGAGGTTAAATCTGTTATTGCAGCGGGGGCAAATAATCTCGCATCCGCCGGATGTGGGCCTCTATGGGTTCGCTTGTCAGGCATTTTCCATATCCTGTATTATGTATGCTATAAACATTCAGATAGTATATGATAAACCAATAATCACCGCTCCACAAGCATCACCAAAAACAAATTGACATAACCACCTGCGGGCTCTACTATGGGGTAAAAGTTATTAGTAAATGAACAATTACCAGTAATCAACTGTAAAATGCCCAGTCACAATTTAGCACGTTTTAAAATAGACGATTTGGAAATCATCGGCTATTCGGTCGCGGGTGAAGAGACTGTGGTTGCGATGCCTCAGTTGGATGTTTGCTTTGATATCGGCAAAGCGCCCGACCAGGTTATTGCCATAAACAATATTCTGCTTACGCACGGTCATATGGACCACGCTGCCGGTATCGCATATTACCTTTCGCATCGGAATTTCTGTGGCCAGTCTCCGGGAACCATAGTAGCCCCCGAAAAACTTCTGGGCCCAATAAGGCAGATAATAGATGCCTGGGGCCGGCTGGACGGCAACAAAATACCCGCCAATCTGGTGGGTGTAAAAGCAGGAGACGAATACCAGATAAAGCCAAATCTATTTGCAAGGGTGTTCCCGACAAAACACAGCAGAGATTCTGTTGGTTACAGCGTAATTGAAAAGAGAAAAAAACTAAAACCAGAATATGTAGGCCTTGCCAGTCCGCAAATTGTTGAATTTAAGAAAAAGGGCACCGAAATCGATTATCCACTTGAGATTCCGATTGTTACTTATCTGGGTGATACGCAGTATGTCGATTTTTCGCGATTAAAATATATCGCTGACAGCAAAATTCTAATCGTGGAATGCACCTTCTATGAGGCTGAGCACACCGACAGGGCAGAGGCCGGCAGACATATGCACATCGATGAATTTGCGACTCTGCTCGATAAGCTGCAGAATGAACACATCATTGTCACCCATGTAACGCAACGAACAGCTATGCGGGAGATTCGGAGAATATTAAGAGAAGCGATTCCTAAGGAGAAATACAAAAAAATCATCCTGCTTATGTCCGAAAGACGATGAGGAAACCCTATACCTTACTTTTCTTTTTGCGCTTCCCTGCGGAATATTTCCTCATATACCTTTTCATAGTTTGAAACCATACAATCGATTGTAAAGTTTTCCTCCACATGCCGGCGGCACTTTCTGCGGTCAATCTTATCAATTTTAGCGACGGCTTCTGCAGCTTCTTCAGCATTATTAACCAGGAAACCTGTTTTGCCGTCATTGAGAATCTCGCGAGGTGAGCCCAAATCCATAGCAATTACCGGTACGCCCGCAGCCATTGATTCAGCCATAACCAGGCCGAATCTTTCGGGGATGGTGTGAAGATGAAGAACCGCGTAAGATTCCTTAAAAAGAGCGTCCCGTTGTACCGGATTGACCGGCCCTATAAATTTTATGGAAGTATCGTTGATATGAGGTTTTACCATATTGTCGAAGTAGTCCTGGCCTTGAATTATCCCTGCTATTATCAGGTTCTTGCCGCATTTTTTTGCAGCCTCAATTGCCAAATGTGTCCCTTTGTCGAGATGTATTCGCCCAAGGAAGACGAGGTTATCCCCGGCAGTTTCGCGAAATGTTATGTTGGAAAGGTCGATGCCATTATAAACGGTAGCAAGATATGGCAAATCCTTATCTCTGTCAGAATCGCTAATAGAAACATAGTAACTGTCTTTGTGGTCGTGGTAAACCCGCAGTATATCAGGCTCGGAAAAGCCGTGAATGGTCGTCAGCATCGGCGTTGTTATAAAGGGCAGATAAGTCAAAGGCAGAAAATCGAAATTGTTATGAATAAGGTCAAACTCATCCGCTCGTTGCATAACTTTGGAAATATGCAGACACGTAGAAACCAACGGGATTTGTGTTTTGTCTTCTTCGTAGCCTTTTTCAACAAATCCTTGAAGTTTTGCGCTTGTTATGGACTCTTTGGTTGCAAATAAGGTAACGTTTTTCCATCCACGAGCCACAAGGCCCTCTGTGATGTTGCCGGCGACGGTTTCCCATGCGCCGTATGCGACCGGAGGTGTCCGCCAGGCCACCGGCGATAAAATAGCTATCCGTTTGCTTTTAATATCATCCATAGTTCCTGCCCTGATAGAAAGTTTTTACTTTTTGTTTTTTTTTCGCACTTCTTCCTTTATTTGCTGAATATGTCCTCGGCCAAGAGCTTTTACTTCGCAGCCGAGCTCGAAGTATCTGCGTATTCTTTCATCCTCTAACATGCCAAAACAATCAATCACCGCCAGCGGAGCACCTGCCCACTTGACTATTTGGTCTGGTTCGAGTTTCAGGTAAGGAGTATGTGGAATAGCCAGTATTATTGCCTGTGTTCCTTTAAGAGCAGCAGCGAGGTCGTGCTGAACACGGACATTTACCAAATCGTCCTGATTGCGGAAAAATTTCGCCAGTGATTGGCCGGTTGCAGGGTAAGTATCCTGTTTTTCCAGTTCGTACCAGTGCTCGAGATATGGGTCATGCACCCTCATTTCAGCCCCCATCTCAGTAAGCTTTCGCAGCACTATTTCCGAGCCACTGTAGCGGGTGTCGGCAACATTCTGGCGATAGCTTGCTCCACACAGAAGCACCTGTGCGTCAGATATTTGTCGCCCCATATTTCTCAGAGCGTCCCGGGTCAGGGTTGCCACGCGAAAGCCTCGTGTATCGTTGATATCGATTGCCATTGTTGTCATTTTGAATATATCGTGCTCGAAGCCAAGAATGTGTTTATATGCCCAGTAACCAAGACCACCATCTTTTGGAAGGCAGTAGCCGCCGATACCTGGTCCGGGGAATATGATGTTATTATGCGTGGGCCGGACCTTGATTGCCTTAATGACTTTGATAAGGTCAACACCGTTGTGCTCGGCAAACAGGCTCCACTCATCAAGGAAAGCCAGTATCGTAGCACGGTAGGAATTCTCGACGATTTTGGTAGTCTCTGATTCGATAGGGCGGTCCATAACAGTCAGTGGATATTCCTGTGTGTTTAGCACCTCTCTTAGAAACTTTTCAACACGTTTTTTAGCTTCGCCATTACAGCCGGAGCATACCCGCCAAAAATCACGTATTGATGAAATGTAGTTTTTGCCGGGCATAACCCTCTCAAAGCTGTGTGCCAGCAGCGGCTCTGAATCTATGCCGCGTGCCGCAAAGGCCTTTTTCATAATGGGCCAGGCAACAAATTCTGTTGTTCCCGGGGCTACAGTTGTCTCTATTAGTGTCAGGCATTTCGGCGGTACTTTTTCACCGATGATTTTTATTGTCTCTTCCAGTGCGTCCATTTCTGCTTTGCCGGTTCGCATATTACCGATGTCCTGTTTGGAATAATCACACTGGACATCCACGACTACACAATCAGCAAGTTTAAGGCAATCATTATTATAGGTGGCGACAAGTGTTTTTTTCTCGAGAACGCATCGGGCAATCATTGGCCCAACTTCGGGGTCTTGAGCTTTCACAGGTGATTGGCCTTTGTTAAGCAGCGGAATCTTCCAATAGCTTCGAGTGCTTGGCCTCTGACAGCCAATGACCAACTTACTTGGTTGGCCGGTTTTTTTATCGACGGTATCGGCGACAATAGCGGCCATAACAGCCCCCACGAAACCAACGCCCATCACTACAACTACTTCTTTGCCTTCACTGCGTGCATTTTCTGCCAAGGAACGGATGCGATTAAATTCTGCTTCGTACTCATCTTTTTGAGGAATGGGGAATTTTTCCCCTGTTGGACTTATTGAATAATCGACCATTATCGACACCTCGTATCCTGCATCTTATTTTACGTTCTTTCCAATTACCGTTGCGAGTTTACCAATAATATCCTGTTTATCAAGCTTTTTTCGATTGGTTGTAGCTTCACCAGGTCTGTATTTGATTTTGGAAGTTATTGAGGTTGAAAGAAGTTTACGAGGGATGTGCTGGAATCTTTACGTTAAGACTGGGATTATTTTACTGGTTGGGCTTTCTTTTCTTCTTTTGGAGTTTTGTCGCTATCAAAGTTTTCTTTACACGTTGAAAGAGGTTGTGGTTCGGCTACCTTACGGTAACCTAATGCCTTTATCAATTCAAGCACTTCTGTCCAGGTTGGAAATGGTCTTGCATTTTTCCTTTTATACTCATCTACAGCCATAAGAAATTCGAATTGCTCGTCGGACATTTGGCCTTCTTCGGCTGACTTTCTGTCATCACTTCTTCTTCTGCCGGGGCCCCTACGCCGGTCCAGCCCTAAGCGCCTGTCAACAACGCTTTCTCTGCGGTCTTGACCCCTGCGGCGTTCTATTAAGTGTTCCTTATCCATTTATTAATACCACGTATTTAGCCTTGGGTGTTTTTGTGGCCGTGTACGTTAGATTTTGGCCAAATCGCTTGCTTTAAGCAACCGTATTGGTTAAAATTCTTCGTCGAATGGTTCGCTGCCGAAATCATTGCCGTCTTCTAACGCAAGGTCATAAAAATCATTATAGGCATCCTGAGACTCAATTATTACATGTGCTTCATCAATATAATCTTCCGGCACCATTACAGCTACGCCGTTAATATCCATTGACTGTTCGTGTTTCTCCTGGATGACAACCGGTATCTCATTGTTTTTCAGCAAAGCTTCATAGTTCCTGGCTTCTTCCATGTCTTCAGTAAAGGCAACAACAGCAAAATCGTGCAGGTTGACCTGGGATTTCTGTGCTTTTCTGGGACGTTTCGCCATTTCATTTCTCCATATAAAACTTTACACAATCCCGGCTGGCCGGGGCATGTTCTTGAAAATTTTTACCCAGAATATTCTCGTCAAAATACATTTAGTAAATTATTAAAAATTACATCTGATAAAAAAAAATTATGTTAATAGCCAGTTTTTCGTCAATAATCCGGAAGTATTGGCTTTGGTGGATACAGAAATTTAATATTTGGTGGTATTTTTTTGTTGCAAAGCCGCCCTGGTATTTGTAATTATTACCCGTTAACTACTGTTTGAGCCCCAAGGATTTGGGTTCAGAGCTTCTAATTTTATTTTTTGCATGGAGGATTTTAGAATGGCGAAGAAAAAAGAATCATTGATTGTAGCCAGCAAAGTTAAGGCTTACGTCAAGAGCAAAAAGATGATGACCTCCTCTGATGCCCTTGGGGCAATCAGTGATAAGGTCTATTGCATGCTTGATGCTGCAATTGCTCGGACTCAGGCCAACCGTCGAAGTACTGTCAAGGCACAGGACCTGTAAGCAATTTTCGAGCTAACTTCTTTTGTTTACAAATCTTATGTTTGTGCCGATGTTATTAAAAGCAAATCAAGCCGCTCTTTTTCACAGCGGTTTGGTTTGCTTTTGCCTTTCTTTGCGATTCAGCTAACCACTTACTTACCAATTTATTCTGCTATTTTCTGTTAGTTATCAGTCCTTAACTGTTTTTGGAACTGATAATTGATTAAAAATCTACCAAATAGTCACCAAGTTGATATGTTTTATTATAGTACCTGAAAATTTCTGGTATCGACCGGTAAAACCCCTGTTATCAGCCCCATAATTCAAATTTCTCAGAAAATTTATTGAACTTAGAACGCCCAAAATCCCGATTTATATTACAAGAGAAGATATGAATAGGGCCTTAGTTTGCCCAATTACCGTTAATCATACATGATTTTTTGCCGATAAGCCACCTGTTAGGTGATTGTTAAGGAGTATTTTTAACAATCTCTTGGTTGGTTAAGGAGGTATTGTTGAATTACACAGCGAGATAGATTGTAAGTGCTTGTTTAATAAATAATTATAGCAGATAAATAATTTACTGGAGTTGCTATGAGGGTTTTTATGTTAGGCTGGGAGTTTCCACCGTATATTAGCGGTGGCTTAGGTACTGCTTGTTATGGGCTTACCAAAGCAATGAACCAGCTTGGCGTAGAAGTAACATTTGTCTTGCCAAAAATAGTCAACGGCAAATATGTTACTCATGTAAAATTATTGACCCCGGACTCGCAGACATCCAAAACGTCTCTCAACCTCAATGAACTAAAAAATGTATCATTTTGTACCATCAATTCGCCTTTACAGGCGTATTCAACCCCGGATTCCTACCAACAGCAATTCGAGGAAACTTTGAGACAAAAGCAGATTAAAAATAGCACATTTTCCCTGAAACAGTCCTCTTTTGGAGGGGCAGACTATGGTGGTGATATGTACACTGAGGTCCATCGTTATGCCGCATTAGCCGCTGAATTAGCTGAAAAGGAGCAATTTGACATTGTCCACGCCCATGACTGGATGACTTATCCGGCAGGTATTGCTGTTGCTGCACTAAGCGGAAAACCATTAATTGTACATATGCATGCAACCGAATTTGACCGAAGCGGTGAACACGTAAATCAAATGATTTACGATATAGAGCGTAGAGGACTTCATGCTGCTGATAAGATAATTGCTGTCAGCTATCTTACTCGCAGCATCATCGTTGACAGGTATGGTATTAGCCGTGAAAAAGTCGAGGTGGTGCACAACGGCGTAGAAAGAAACGGTAACAAGATATTGACCGACAGCGGTATAAGCAAGGACGAAAAAATCGTCCTGTTTTTAGGGCGAATCACGATGCAGAAAGGTCCCGAGTATTTTCTAAGGGCCGCCAAAAGAGTCATTGACGTGATGGAAAATGTAAAATTTGTTATGGCAGGCTCCGGAGATTTAATGCACCGCGCGGTGGAAATGGCGGCAGAGCTTGGCATTGGAAGCAAGGTGCTCTTTACCGGCTTTTTACGTGGAGATGCCGTCCAGAAAATATATCAAATGGCAGACCTGTTTGTTATGCCGTCTGTATCTGAACCTTTTGGTCTGGTACCTCTCGAGGCGCTCGACAACGATGTTCCAGTGATAATAAGTAAACAAAGCGGTGTTTCGGAAGTTTTGAAGCATGCGCTTAAGGTTGACTTCTGGGATGTTGAAGAGATTGCCAACAAAATTATTGCAGTACTGAAATACCCCCCGTTAAAGATGACATTGAGAGATTATGGAAATTTTGAAGTACGCAAGCTGCGTTGGAATGAGTCGGCGGCAAAGTGTCTCAGAATTTATGAAGATACTATGGTCGCTGTTTGATAAATATATCTCGTGAAGCATTTTGCGTTCTATGTACGCATGATGTATTGCGACGGGCTAAATACAAGCTACAAAATACGAGAAAAAATATGGCTTCAATATGTTTCTACTTTCAGGTACATCAACCAAGACGATTGAGGCACTACACTGTATTTGATGATGACGATAAATACTTCGACGATTCCAAGAATGCTTTCATTTGCAGAAAAGTAGCAAATAAATGTTATCTACCAGCCAATCGGCTGCTTCTCGATACAATAAAAAGGTATGAGGGCAGATTCCGAATAGCATACAGTATAACCGGCGTATTACTGGAGCAACTCTTTAAGTTTTCACCGGAAGTTATAAGCACTTTTGATGCACTGGCGGAAACCGGATGTGTAGAATTCTTAGCAGAAACGTATTATCACAGTTTAAGCTTTCTGTACTCGAGAGACGAATTTATTGAGCAGATAAACAAACACTGTGATACCATAGAAGAACTTTTTGGTCAAAAGCCAAAGATATTTAGAAACACGGAGTTGATATACAACAATGAGTTGGCGGGCCTTATCGAGTCAATGGATTCTTTCGATGCCATATTAACCGAAGGAGCAGACCATATTTTAGGCTCAAAAAGTCCTAATTTCGTCTATCGCCCCAGAGACTGTGGCAGACTGAAACTTTTGTTGAAAAATTACACTCTCAGTGACGATATTGCTTTTAGGTTTTCCAATCGTGATTGGGCGGAATGGCCTTTAACTGCGGATAAATATGCCCAATGGGTGAACAGAATAAACGGCAACGGCAATGTCGTCAACCTCTTTATGGATTATGAAACATTCGGGGAGCACCAATGGGAAGATACCGGCATATTCAACTTTATGCGTCATCTGCCGGATGAGATTCTGAAACACCCGGACAACGATTTCAAGACTCCCAGTGAAGTCATTCAGACTTATGAGCCTGTCGGCACAGTTGATATACCACACCTGATAAGCTGGGCCGACACGGAAAGAGACCTTTCCGCCTGGCTGGGAAATGCAATGCAATCAAATGCAATCCATGAGCTTTACCGTATTGAAAAGAAAGTAAAGAAAACAGGTAGCGAAAAAATCATTGAAGACTGGCGAAAATTACAGACTTCCGACCATTTTTATTATATGTGCACAAAATATTTTGCTGATGGGGACGTACATAAATATTTTAATCCTTATGACTCGCCTTATGACTCTTACATTAATTTTATGAATATCCTGGGCAATCTTCATAACCGTTGTTCCAAGCGGGCGACTGGGGCGTTATCGGGCACCTCATTGCAAAATAAAGACCAGCCAAATTTGCAAATTGTTTGTTAGACGCATTATATGCTTTCTTATTCGAACAGCAATTCTAATAGTTGGCTTCTAACGTCTTGATGCTTTTAGGAGTACAGTTGTGCTGACACTGCAAAAAACTGCCAATGCTGCAATTGCTTCCGTAGCGGTGGACAATGAACGGTTTGAAGATTTGTTGGAAAAGGAATGGCTGCTAACTAATAATCGTGGCGGTTATGCATCATCTACGATTATTGGCTGCAATACCAGAAGGTACCACGGCCTACTTATCGGCTCGCTTGACCCACCGGTCAACAGGATAATGGCTTTGGCCCAATGTCTCGAGATGGTAATACTTAACGGTGAGGTCTTTAATCTTTCAACCTTCGAATTCAACGGCAAATTCTCACCAAACGGTTCCAGATGTATCAAGCAATTTCGTCAAGATACTGGTGTACATTTTGAGTATCAACTCGGCAGCATTAGATTGACTAAATCCATTTATCTTGCCCATGATACTGATACAGTCCTCCTGCTGTACGATTTTAGCAATGTTGCCGAGCCGGTGGAATTTGTTTTGCGTCCGTTCATAAACTTACGTGACTTTCATACTCTTCAAAAATCCTATGCTCCATTATGTTCAAAACCGGTTGGAAACAGCTTGTTGATTCGCCATAATTCGCCCAAAAGTTGCGAACTGTTCTTGGATTGTCCTACAGCCAACTTTGAAAGGGATGAGCAGTGGTGGTTTAATTTCGTATACCGCAAAGACAGACAAAGAGGTCAGAACTTTACCGAGGATTTGTGGACCCCTGGTTTTTTTAAGTGTCGTCTCAATTCACCGACAAAAATTGTTTTATCCGCAAGTCTCAGTAACCACGGTCAGCGCAAGCAGTTAATTAACACAGATATTGATACAATCCGGCAAAATTTACAAACCTACCAAACTAATATTATTACTGCTGTTAAGACCCCAGACAAAAAGTTCAGAGATCTTTGTTTGGCTGCCGAGAAGTTTATTGTCGAACGGCAAATAAATCCAGAGCAGACCAAATACAATACAAGCTATGAACAACACGAGAAAAAGACTACGATTTTAGCCGGCTTCCCCTGGTTTGCCGACTGGGGAAGAGATACCTTTATCTGTCTGCCCGGGCTGTTGCTTTCTACGGGTAGGCAGGACAAAGCAAAGTCTGTTTTGACGGCTTTTGCCCAGGCAGCTGACGATGGTATGATTCCGAATCGCTTCGATGACCACAGCAATACCGCCCATTTCAACAGTGTCGACGCCTCTCTTTGGTTTATTAACGCTGCCTTTCAATACTTAAACACCACCGATGATTCTCCTACCTTCACACAGCAACTTCTGCCGGTGATTCGCTGGATTATAGACTCTTATCAAAATGGCACACAGTTTGACATACACGCTGATGACGATGGGCTAATAACTGCGGGCAGCAACGAAACACAATTGACCTGGATGGATGCTAAATACGCAGGTGTTGCCATAACGCCCCGCTATGGAAAAGCCGTTGAGATTAACGCCCTCTGGTATAATAGTCTTTGCCGGCTTGTTCAATTTTACACCGGCCGGAATGCACGGAACCTGGAATATTACAAATCAATGGCTGATAAAGTCGCCATCAGTTTCTGCAAGTTATTCTGGAACGACAAAACCGGCTATCTAAACGATTGTATTTTACCCGATGGTACGGTTGACAGCAGCCTTCGGCCAAATCAAATATTTGCTGTTTCACTCCCGTTTTCACCTTTGTCAGCTCAGCAACAAAAGTCGGTAGTAGATGTGGTACAGAAAAATCTCCTCACGCCTTATGGACTGCGAACATTAAGCCCCGACGACAGCCGGTACAAAGGCATATATGCAGGCCCACAGCAACAACGTGATGAGGCTTATCATCAAGGTACCGTTTGGCCGTATCTTATTGGGCCATTTATTGAGGCATACTTAAAAGTCAACGATTTTAGCAAGAAAAGTAAAAGGGAAGCCGCTGTTTTTATCGAGCCGTTGATGCAGCATTTGACTGAAGACGGCTGTCTCGGACAAATCTGTGAGATATTCAATGGTAACCGGCCCCATAAACCCAAAGGCTGTTTCGCCCAGGCCTGGAGCATAGCGGAACTCATAAGAGCATACAAATTAACAAACAGTTGATTTATCCGCAGGCAACCATATAATCAGCTTCGGTGCATTGATAAAATAATGACTTATATTAATAAGGGTTCAAGTTATGAAAAGTTTATGTATTACAGTTATAATGCTGACAGCAACCATCTGTCTTGTTGGCTGCGGTGCCGGAACTGCCGATGAACAAATGCAGAATTTCATCACAAAGCATATCAAAGAAATCAAACCTATGGCTAAGGAAACCAGTCTTGCGTATTGGGATGCCGCAAATTCCGGCAAACCTGAAGATTATGACAAAGTCAGCAAACTGCAGCTTGAGATTACCAAGGTTTATACCGACCCCGTGGAATTTGCCTTTCTAAAGAAAATGAAGGAATCACAACAAGTAACCGAGCCGGTGCTTAAGCGGCAGTTAGACCTGTTATACAACTCATACCTGACACACCAGATAGACCAGGACCTGCTCAAACAAATTATTGACTTGGGAACTGAGGTTGAAAAGAATTTCAGCACTTTTAGAGGGATCATTGACAAGGAAAAAGTTACCACCAACGAAATTAAAAAGATTCTAAAAACCGAAATCGATTCTGAAAAAAGAAAAAAGGCCTGGTTGGCAAGCAAGCAGGTTGCGCCCGTTGTTGCGAAGGATATCATCAAACTGGTCAAGTTGCGAAACAAGGCCGCCCGTACGGTTGGCTTTGAAAATTACCACACTCTTTCGCTCACTACTGCTGAACAGGACATAAAAGAAATAGACAAAATTTTCAATGAGCTTTACGAATTGACCAACGAACCTTTTGCCAAACTAAAAGCCGAGCTGGATTCCATTCTGGCAGCCAAATACGGTGTACCTGTCGAACAACTTAGACCCTGGCATTACCACGACCCGTTCTTCCAGGAGACTCCTTTGGTCTATGACGTCGACTTAGACAGTTATTATAAAGACAAGGATGTTAAAGAATTGTCGGTAAAATTTTACAATGGTATCGGCTTGCCTGTGGAATCTATTCTGGCCAGTAGTGACCTCTATGAGCGTGAAGGCAAAAACCCGCATGCTTTCTGCACAGATATAGATAAAGAAGGTGATGTTCGTATTCTCTGTAACATCAAAAATAACGAGCAGTGGATGGAAACTATGCTGCATGAATTAGGACATGCCGTTTATGACAAATATCATAACCCAAAGGTACCTTATCTACTTAGGGAACCGGCACATATTTTTACAACAGAAGCGATAGCTATGTTTTTTGGACGATTGAGTCGTAATGGGGCCTGGATGCAGCAAATGCTGGGATTGTCGGACGAACAACGCACCCAAATCGAAAAGGTCAGTAATAAATATGCCCAGCTAAAACAACTTGTTTTTGTTCGCTGGGCTATGGTTATGTATGATTTCGAAAAGCAACTCTATGCAAATCCCGACCAGGATTTGGATTCACTTTGGTGGCAATTGGTCGAAAAATATCAGTTTGTAAAAAAACCTGCAGGTCGTACCGAACCGGACTGGGCGTCCAAAATTCATTTTACTATTGCCCCCTGTTATTATCACAATTACGTATTAGGGGAATTGTTGGCATCTCAACTGCATCACTATATTGTTCAAAATATTCTAAAGCTCAAGTCGGACAAGGATGTCAGTTATGTCGGCCAGCGTAAGGTTGGTGATTTTCTGCAGAAAAAAGTTTTTGAGCCAGGCTCAGTTTATCGTTGGGATGATATGATTGAACGGGCGACAGGCCGGAAGCTAACACCGAAATATTTTGTCGCCCAGTTTGTTCAATAGTCATCATTGGCTGGCTACCCTGTTAAAGCATTAACTCAATTTAGGGAAAATCAAATGGATGAGCTAAAAGCCGAACAAAAGGATTTTTCGAACGATGAAAACCTGCTCTTAGACAGTTATGCCCTGGCCGAGATTACTCTGAAGGGGGTTATACTTGGTATTACACTCTCAGTTATACTGGCAGCGGCAAATGCCTATCTTGGGCTGTTTGCGGGGATGACAGTCTCAGCATCGATACCGGCGGCGGTGGTTACGATGGGTATATTAAAGCTTTTTAAGCGCAACAACATTCTCGAAAACAATGTTGTTCGCACCGCTGCTTCGGCCGGTGAAGCATTGGCGGCAGGAGTGATATTTACCCTGCCGGCATTGGTCATTATGGATTTCTGGTCCGATTTTAATTTCTGGTGGGTAACGATTATCGCCTGTTTTGGCGGTGTTTTAGGAGTGCTATTTACGATACCTCTGCGAAGGGCATTGATTATCGAAACAAAGCTTAAATTCCCCGAGGGAATAGCTGCTGCAGAGGTGCTGAAAACCGGTGAAAAGGGGGCTTCCGGCACTAAATATCTTGTGCATGCAGCGATTGCCGGCGGACTCTTCAAACTCGGTGAAGCTGGACTGCAAATATGGGAGGGGATATTTGAGATAGCGGCAAAAGCCGGCACATCTGTGGCGTACTTCGGTATGAATTTAAGCCCGGCGCTGGTTTCTGTGGGATATATCGTAGGGCTGAATATTGCCGTGCTGGTTTTCCTGGGAGGTGCGAGCAATTGGCTGGTAGCAATCCCAATTTGTGCTGCCAAATCAACCTGTCCGGTTGTGGATGGCCAGGCAATTGAAGCATTGGCCTGGGCCAAGCAGATATGGGCTGAACAGACTCGATATATTGGGGTCGGGGGAATGATAGTAGGGGGGCTGTGGACGGTCATTAAACTTCGAAAATCTATTGTTAGCGGCATTAGGAGCGGACTTAGTGCCTACAGCAGTACAACTGCTGCCAATATCCAAATCCCCAGAACCGAAAAAGATATGCCAATGAAATGGATACTAACGCTTATTGTAGCCTCGGTCGTGCCATTATTTATAGTATATCAGGTATTTGTTGCAAATGTATCGGTATCACTACCGATGGCACTGATTATGCTCGTAACGGGTTTTGTATTTTCAGGCGTTGCTGGCTATATGGCCGGGATAGTTGGCTCTTCCAATAACCCTATATCCGGTGTAACAATAGCGACTGTCTTGGTTTCTTCACTTCTTTTAGTATTGTTGATGGGCAAGGGCGCCGAGACCGGGCCTGCGGCAGCAATAATCATTGGCAGTGTTGTCTGTTGTGCCGCGGCAATCGCAGGCGATAATATGCAGGACTTAAAGGCGGGCCACATCGTCGGCGCTACGCCCTGGAAACAGCAGTTAATGCAGATAGTGGGAACGGTCTCAGCCGCCTTTGTGATTGCACCGGTTCTTGTGCTGCTCCAAAAAGCCTATGGGTTTGCAGGGCATGCTTCGGCAATAGGTAAAACAAATCCTCTAGCTGCACCCCAGGCCAATCTTATGGCTTCAGTTGCACAGGGCGTTTTCTCAGGGGACCTGCCCTGGGATTTCATAACCATCGGAATGGTTATCGCAGCGTTTGTGATAGCCCTGGATTGTTACCTTCAAAACAAAGGCAGTTCTTTCAGAACACCGGTTCTCGCTGTCACCATTGGCTTTTATCTGCCGTTTAAGCTTTCAACAGCCATTTTAATTGGCGGATTAATAAGTTTAGCAATAAAGTTCTATCACAAAAGAAAAGACACCACTAAAGAATCTATGGAAGTGTCCGACCGGCACGGGATGTTATTTGCCTCCGGATTGATAACCGGCGAAGCGCTGCTTGGTATCCTTATTGCGATACCAATTGTTATCGTCGGCACCCAAAATGCCCTGACGGTGATTGATGAACCTTTGGGAGCCTGGCTGGGTATAATTCTGTTGGCATCTGTTGCATACTGGTTGTATCGGACAGGCATTAACACAAAATCTAACAACTAACAGGAATAACCCGATTAGGGCTGGGGATTGCAGCGCAAAGACTCCAGAGTATATATCCGCCTCGGACTCTTTTAGGGTTCACATTTTGCGACTTGTTGCAAAATGGGCTCCCCTATTTATTGGCAATAGCAGATTTGACTTCTTTTATAAATGTTGAAATCTCAGCTAAGTTTTTTTCTTTATTGCCCAGATTTTCTTCGATTATTTTTACAATTTTCGAGCCGATTATCACACCATCGGCGCCGGTTGCTGCTACCGCTGCAGCATGTTCCGGTTTACTGATTCCAAAACCTACGCAGACAGGGACACTGGTAAGCTTTTTCAGCTTAGCGACAAGCCCTTCTACCTGCTCGGAGAGTTTTTCTCTACTGCCTGTAACGCCCAGAACCGACACTGTATAAATAAAGCCGGTTGTTTTAGAGGCAATGAGCTTCATTCTTTCCGTTTCGGTATTTGGCGTTACCATAAAAACGGTATCGAGGCCCGCCGAGGTAGCTGGTCCCACAATTTCATCTGCATCATCAATGCTTAAATCTGCAACCAGAACACTGTTGGTACCCGCTTCGTGGAAATCGGCGAAAAACTTTTCTGCCCCATACTGATAAATCAGGTTGTAATACATCAACAAGCCGATTGGAATGTCTTTATACGCCTTGACTTTTTTGATAAACTCAAATGCCTTTTTTACATTTATACCGGCGTTTCGTGCGCGAATATCCGCCTTTTGGATTGTAGGCCCATCAGCTATCGGGTCTGAAAATGCTACCCCCAACTCCAGAATGTCAGCTCCGGCATCAATTGCTGTTTTTACAATCTCGAAACTTGTATCAAAATCGGGGTCGCCGATTACGAAAAACGGTATTAATGCCGCTCTTTTTTGCTCCGAAAGTTCGGAAAAAACCTGTTTGTATGTTTTCATCAATCATATCCTTTCCTGGCTATGGCCCGGAATTCAGAACTTTGCAGAAGCTATTTACCTCCAAAAGGACAATCCCAGGCGGCCTTGCTGATACTGTGCTCTTGTCTATGGAACAAGCTTATTCTCAAACCAAACTACACCTACGAGAGTCTTATTCTGTTTCCCTGATACGAACTCATAATGCTCTTCACAATTGCCGACGATATCCAAATCGCCATCCCTATCCACATCCTCAAACCGGCAATGGTCCCATTTCTCACCTTGAAATCTTCTACCAGTAAATACGCCGTCAGACCATTTTATGACATGAGTGGTCCAATTATCTGGCCTTGGCTCGTTACCACTGTACTCCATCCAAAAAACAGAGCTTTTTCCCAAAGGCATGTACCCGTAATTATGAATAAGCATCCCTACGATATCCATTTTCCCGTCATGGTTGATATCAGCCATTTTTGTAGGCCTGCTTACCCATCGTGCA
>Ga0180432_10004169_pt1 | contig 20007 bp, 18 predicted proteins | sample SS_ome_10_FD_132414 | JGI IMG/M metagenome (GOLD analysis project Ga0180432, IMG submission 132414) | Hypersaline lake sediment archaeal communities from the Salton Sea, California, USA - SS_1_MS_2 metaG | ecosystem: Environmental > Aquatic > Non-marine Saline and Alkaline > Hypersaline >...
GAAGCTCAACGCGATCAGGCGGGATGCGAACGGCGGCTCCAAGACCTTCGGCCGGCTCAACGGCGAGTGCTTCTTCTTTGCCCTGAATCACCCGCCCAACTCGCCCCGGGGCCGGTCGGACTACCTGACCCTGTTCGACTGGATCGACAGCCTGGAGCGGTACGGGTACAACTACCTGGAGCGGGCCGAATTATTGCTGAATTTCATCTGGGATATCCAGCTCAAGGGCATGACCGAGGAAGAGATCAGGGACTGGCTGCGGAACCAGGCCCCGCCCAACCCGGGGGCCTTGCGCGCCCACAACGAGAATGTGGAGTGGGGCGCGGTGGCGCCCGATCTGAAGGCCCACGACTACCGCTCCGGCTTCGACATGGGCAAGGGCTTTATCCTGGGCGCGCTGCGCCGGCCCGAGAGTTGGTTCGGCGGCGGGGGCAAGGCGTACCAGACCGAGGCCGAGCAGTTCGGCCAGGTGCCGGTCAAGGATCTGGAAGAGCGCCAGCTTTTGATCAAGTTCATCTACGGCCAGGTGATCCGGTTCGTGCTGGATCAGGCCGCGGTCCACGGGCGGCTCACCGAGCAGCAGGCCGATGCCGGCTTTACGGTGAACATGCCCGAGATCTCGCGCAGCGATACCACGGCCATGACCAATGCCATGCCCCAGATCACCACCTCGCTGAGCCTGGCCGAGCAGAACACCTGGATCAGCACGAAAACCGCCCGGCGGCTGTATTCGTTTCTGGTGGGCATGCTGGGCTATGACATCGACCCGGAGGAGGAAGAAAGGGAGATCGGGAAGCAACGGCCGGAAGATCAAAAAGACTATGAAAAGATGCTCGAAGGCTAGGAGGCAAGGAAGCCAGAAGGCCTTCAATTTTCAATTTTCAACCATTCGACAAGCTCATGGTGGTGAGCAAGGTCGAACCATTGAAAATTTTCAATTAAAAGATGGCAACGAAGGAACAACAGTTTAAACGCAAGATCGATCAGTTGATCAAACAGGCGGATAAGCTTGAGGATCAGGCCGTGAAGCGGGCCGTGGGGATCCTGGCGAATGCCAGAAAAGAGGTGGCCGCTGCCGTGGCATCCACGGACTGGCAGGTCTATTACCTGCCCCAGCTCAAGAGCGCCATCGACCGGGCCCTGAACGAGTTCGGCAGGAAATACGGCGTGGAGCTTCAGGATGTGCAGCGCAGTTTCTGGGAGCAGGGGATCGACCGGGTGGACCTGCCCCTGCGGGAAGTGGGGATCATCCAGGCCATCCCGGAGATCGACATGACCATGCTCTCGGTATTACAGGATTTTTCGGCGGATCTGGTAACGGGGTTGACCCAGGATGCGATCAAAAAGATCAACCAGGAGCTGACCCTGGGTTTGACCGGCGGCAAGCAGCCCTATGAGGTGATGCAGGCGATCGGCCGGAACCTGAAGGATAAATCCGTCTTCAAGTCCATCGCGGCCCGGGCCGAGACCATCACCCGCACCGAGGCAGGCCGGGTGCTGGAGGCGGCGGGCCAGGCCAGAAAGGAACACGCGGCCCGGGTGGTGCCGGGCCTCAAGAAGCAGTGGTACTACGGGCACAGCCCCAAGGTGCCGCGCCTGTCGCACCTGGCGGCGGCGCAGGCGTACGGCCCGGGCGGGGATCCGGGACCGATCCCGGTGGATCAGCCCTTTATCGTACAGGGCGAGGAGCTGATGTATCCGCGGGATCCGGCGGGCTCGGCCGGCAATACCATCAACTGCGGGTGCACGAGCATCCCGTATCATGAAGACTGGGAAGCGGCAACAGAAAAACAATCTGTTGCCGCTTAATTGAAAATTTTCAATTGAAGGAGGGAAGATCATGGGAACGGACAAGCAAAACAACAAGGATCCGGAGGCCAGGGAAAAGGAGCTGAAGGAGCTTCAGGCATTCCTGGAGAAAAAGGAGGCGGAGCTGGATGAGCGCGAGAAGGCTTTGGCCGAGAAAGGCCCCAGCGTGGCGCCGGATTCGAACCGGGAGCGGCCCCTGTCGGATGCCGACAGGAAGCTGATCGACGAGGGGTGCAGGGCCTACGGGATCGACAAGAAGTACCTGGTCAAGGGACGCATCGATCCGCATACCAAGCAGGCGGTGCTCCTGACTGCAGGCGGTGCAAAGGTGCGGTACGCAAAGGACGGCGACGTGAGGAAGCTGGCCGCGATCCGCGTGCACGGGATACCGCCCGAGAAGACCCGCGTGGTGATGGGGAAGAAAAGCAAGTAATCAGTGTTCAGTGTTCAGTGTTCAGTAAAAACAAAGAAACTGATTACTGCCCCCGCCGCAGGTGGGGGACTGATAACTGATAACTGGAGGTTGTTATGCCGTATACCATTAAGAATCCGCCGGACTGGCTGAAGAGCCTGCCGGCGGGCGCCGTCAAGCTGGGAGTGCAGGTGTTCAACGACACCCTGGCAGACAGCGACGACGAGGACAAGGCCCGGCAGGCTGCCTGGGGCGCCATCAAGAATAAGTATGAGAAGGACGATGACGGCACCTGGCGCGCCAAGCAGGACGTGAGCCTGGATGATATACACCGCATGCTGTACGAGGCGATTGAAGCTACATTCGGGCAGGATGCATATCTCAACCAGGTCTACGGCGGGTATCTCATCTACGAGAAAGAGGGCAACTATTACCGGCTGTCGTATTCCATTCTGGAGGGCAATGTCCAGCTTGGCGACAGCCCCGTGGAAGTGGAGCGCGTATGGGTGGAAACCCAGGCCCGGCAGGCCGAGCGGGACGATCAGCTCACCATGCTGCAGGCTAAATCAGGCAAAGGACCCGGAGGGCACGGCCTGGGAGGTGACGGTGTGCGAGCCGGGGTTCACCAAAAACGGCTGGTACCTGCCTGAAGATGCACTCGAAAAGGGCACGGCCCTGTTCACCAACGCGGACGTGAATATCTACGAGCTCCCGGGCAAGGGGGCCACGCATGTGGACGAGAGCCTGTTCGACATCAAGAGCCTGCTGATCAAGCACAAGGCGGGCTGGCTGGACGGCGTGCAGTACGCGGCCGGCCGGGGCATTACCGCAATTCTCCATTTCGTGGATTCGTATGCATGGCTGGGCAGGAACCTGGCAGCGGCGGCCAAACAGGGCGCGGCCATCTACGGCCTGTCATACGACACCGCGGTGCGGGCCGTCAAAGAAGTAATCGAGGGGAAGTCCGTGATGAAGCTCCTGGAGTTTCTCGCGGTCGACAGTGTGGATATCGTGTCCCGCCCCGCAGCGGGCGGGAAATTCAACCGGGCGGTTGCAGGCGCATTCGCCCACAAGGAGGAGGTTATCATGAACAAGCAGCAACTTTGGGATCTGATCACCGGGGTGCGGCCGGATCTGCTCAAGGACAAAGAGTTCGAGAAGATCGAGGAGGCCGAGCTTACGGAGATCGCCCGCATGGCAATGACGCCCGCCGATCCTCCCGCAGGGGACGGCACCGGCGGAACCGGGACCGGAGACACAGGCGATCCGGGATCGGGCGACAATGCGCCTGCAATGGCCACCAAGGACGACCTGGCCCGGTTCCGGTGCGAGATGGACCTGGACAGGGCCCTGGGGGCAAGCGACCTGCCCGAGCAGGCGCAAAAGCGCATCCGCGCGGCATTGAGCGACACGCAGGGCGTGCGCGTATTCCAGGCCCAGGAGCTGACCGACGCCGTTCAGGGCGAGAAGGATTACCTGGCCAGCCTGACCCCCAAGCCCGATGAGGGTGTTCCGGCATCCGGCGTCAGGGTGGGGATCGGCACGTTCGAGCGGGCCCTTATGGCCGTGGACCGGGCCTTCGGCCTGCGCAAGGAAGACCTGGAAATGGCCGCCCGCATGGAGACCCTGGACTACCAGCCCTTTTTTACCGAGCGGATCGGGGCCGCCGGGACGCGCATGCGCAGCGTGCAGGACCTGGAGGGCTACGATCAGGTACCGGCATTCCGGGGCATCCGGGAGATGTACGCCTTTTTCACCGGCGATCCGGAGGTAACCGGGTTTTTCAACCGGCAGAACCTGCCGCCCGATCTGAGGAGCAGGATGGATGTTACCAGCAGCACCTTCACCTATGTGCTGGGCAACACCCTGGGCCGGCGCCTGGTCAAGGAGTATAAGGAGCCGGACTACCTGGAGAACCTGCTCATCAGCGTGCGCAAGCCCGTTAAGGACTTCCGCACCCAGGAGGCCGTGAAGATCGGCGGGTTTCCGGATCTTTCCGTGGTCGATCCGGAGGCGGCGGACTACGAGGAGATCGCCGGGATCACGGATGAGGAGGTCACCTATGTACTGGCCCAGCGGGGCAACATCCTCAGCATCACCCGGAAGACCATCATCAACGACGACATCTCCATCGTCAACAGGGTGGTCAGCAAGCTGGGCAGGGCCGCGCGCAGGACCCACGGCCAGTACGTGTGGGATATGTATATCGACAACGACACCTGCACCGACGGCACCGCGGTGTTCACGAGCGGGCACGGCAACCTGGGCAGCAATGCCCTGACCCATGCCTATGCATGGACGGCGTGGACGGCCCTGGCCGGGATGACGGAAAAGGACTCGGGCAAGTACCTGGGCCTGCTGGACGGGGGCGTGGTGCTGAACCTGATCGGTCCGCCGGCGATCATGAACCTGATCACCCGGATCGAGAAGGAGGAGTTTTACTACAGCACCAACGATTTGACCGACAAGCTGCCCAACCCCCTGTTGGGATTGATTAAAGGCCACGCCTTGAGCCTGCTCAGCGCGGACGCCAATGACTGGTATATGACGGTGCCGCCCGAGGTGGCCGAGCTGGTGGAGATGGGCTACCTGAACGGCAGGGAAGAGCCGGAGTTCTTCGTGGCCGACTCGCCCCAGAGCGAGCAGGTGTTCGTGGCGGACAAGATCCGGCACAAGATCAGGCACGAGTACGCGGGTGCACCCATCGACTACGTGGGCTCGTACAAGGCAGCGGTGTAAATAAGGCTGGAACGCTGGGAAGCTAGGAAGCCAGGAAGCTGGATAGCCTTCTAGCCTCCAAGCCTCAAGCCTCATAGCTTATAAAGGAGGAGTGTCATGAAACGAATGATGAAAATGAGTATGGCAGCGGCAATGGTGCTGGCCCTGGTGCTGGCCTTCGTGCTGCCGGACCTTCACGCGGCCTATCACGTGACAAAGGTCTTCTCGCGGCTCACGGTGAACGCCGGCGAGACGGTGACCACCGGCGAGGTGGTGGCCATCAAGGACTCGGACGGCGAGGCCTACAAGGCCGATGCCAACGTAACGTACCTGAGGCCCGCGGTGGGGATCGTGGGGAGCCTGACCGGCGGGGACGGCGAGGCCGTGGAGATTATCACCAGCGGGATCCTGAGCGGCTGGTCCGGACTGGCGGAAGGCGATGCGGCCTATCTCTCCGAGACCGCCGGCGACGTGACCCAGAACCCGCCCGAATGGGTGCAGAATGTCGGGGTAGCCGTGAATACCACGGACTATTATTTCAACTTTCCGGTGTCGCATGATCCGAAGCTGACCATCGAATATTTCGACGTGAACCCGGTCACGGCCCTGATTACCGGCGGGGCCGCGGGCGGCACTACAGGCAACGAGAACGTGATGATCTTTCCGAACAACACGTTCGAGTATCACATCCTGGGCACCCAGACCATTCTGGCGCCAGTTATCGACGCCAACGGGCTGGTGGCCGATCTGGACGACACGGACGACGACGGCGTGGAGATCGGCCAGGGGATTACGGCCCGGAGCCCGGCGGCCTTTACCGTGGGTACGGATGCGTTTTACCTCAAGGTGAAGCTCATTATCGAGGATGTGTCGGGTACGGACGACTGCGCCGTGGGGTTTAGGAATGACGGGGCCTACCAGGCCAATATCGACGATTATACGGATATGGCGGCCTTGAACGTGATCTCCGGAGCGATTTACATCGAGGATATCGACGACGACGGCGGCACGGACAGCACGGACACCACCGACACTTGGGGCGACGACGAAACCTATACCCTGGGCGTGTTCGTGGATGCGGACGGCGCAGTGACCTATACCATCGACGGGGCGGCACCCACGACCACGGATGCCCATACCATCGATGACGGCGATGTGGTGGTGCCGTTTCTGTATTTCCTGAATGCGAGCGACGTGTCGAATCTGACCATCGTGTCGTGGGAGTGCGGAGCACAATAAGAAGCTAGGAAGCTGGGAAGCGAGAAAGCGAGGAAGCTGGGAAGCCAGGAAGCTTTTCAGCCTTCCAGCATCCAAGCCTCAAGCCTTCCAGCGCAACTGAAAGGAGCAAAGTATGGCGGATACGGCTAAGAATCCGCGGGGACAGCCCCGCCCCAAGGATGGCCGGGGCGGCGGAAACGGCATGCCCAACGGCCAAAGGGACGGCAGGAATCAGCAGCCCTGCCCGGACAACGGACCCGGAAAAGGCCAAGGCGGCGGCAGAGGCGGGGGCCGGAATAGATGACCACCCGGTACGAGTATCTGCTGGCCGTGGAAAACCTGGTGGGCGGCGAGATCCCCCTGGGCGAGGCCGAGAAGAGCCTGGCCGTGGACCTGGCCGTCAAGGAGCACGCCCGGTACCGGCCCCGGGTGGTGGCCGAGGATGTCACCGGCGACGGCGGGTTCGATTATCCTCTGAGCGATCTGGCCTCGTGGAGCGAGGGATTTTCCGCGGTGCGGTCCGTGGAATACCCGGTGGACGACGACGACGAGTATGCGGATGTGCTGCTGGAGGAGCAGTGGCGGATCTACCGCAAGCCCGCGGGCCGGGTGCTGCGCCTGCTGGAAGACACCCCGGACACGGACGAGGAGCTCCGCGTAACCTACACGGCCCTGCACACCTGCACGGATTCGACGTGCACCGTGGAGACCATCGACGAGGAGGCCGTGCAGGCCCTGGCAGCCGGGTATTTCTGCGGCATGCTGGCCACGTATTACGCTCAGAGCACGGACAGCACCATTGCCGCGGACAGCGTGGAGCACACAAGCAAGAGCCGGGAATACGCGGCCCGGGCCAAGGCGTACCGGAAGGTGTATTTCGATCACCTGGGCATTAAAGAGGGCCAGCGCAAGCCGGCCAGCATAACCCGGGATCAGGACACGATACCGTCGTGGCGCACGGATCACCTGACGCACCCGAGGCGCCATCGCTAGGAAGCTAGGAGGCTAGGAAGCTAGGAGGCTAGGAAGCTAGGAGGCCTCAAGCCTTCCAGCTTTCCAGCCTTCCAGCGCAAGCGGAGCGAGCATGTTTGAAACCAAGTTAAAAGCCGATTTACGGGAGCTTGAACAGCTTTTTAAGGACTATCCCGAGGCCTCGAACAAGGCCCGGGTGCGGCGCCTGACCGAGGCCGTGAACCTGCTGGAGCGGGAGATCAAGCGGGAAACCCCCTACGGGGCCGGGCCGATTCACCTGCGCGACACCATCCACGGCGCGGTCAAGCAGTACGGCGACAAGACCGCCGGCATGGTGGGCACGCCCCTGGAGTACGGCGAGCCCGTGGAGCTGGGCACCAGACCCCATTTTCCGCCCCTGGGGCCGATCGAGCACTGGGTAAGGGTAAAGCTCAGGCTCCCCGATGAAATCGCACCCAGCGTGGCGTTTCTCATCGCTCGGGCCATTTCACAGCGCGGCACCAAGGGCGCGCACATGTTCGAGACCGGGTTCGAGGACAGCCGGGGCAGGATCGAGGCCATGCTGCACCAGATCCCGGGGGATATTGTCAAAGAGGTTGGAGGCTAGGAGGCTAGGAGGCTAGGAGGCTTCAAGCCTTCCAGCGTCCCAGCCTTCCAGCGCGAGCGGAGCGAGCATGAGCGAAGCGGCAATCAGGGCACAGATCAAGAGCATCCTCTCCGGCGTGAGCGGGATCGGCGAGGTGCACGACTACCAGCGCTGGGCCGCCACCTGGGAGAAGTTCCTGGACCTGTTCAAGACCGGCTCCGACAAGATCAACGGCTGGATCATTACCAGAACGGCCACGCCCGCAACCGTGGAGAGCACAACCCATGAATCGCGGATCCACCAGTACAAGATCCGGGGCATCTATGGCCTGAAGGACGAAGACGAGACCGAGGTTACCTTTCAGGCCCTGATCGAGGCGGTGGCCGCCGCATTCAGGGCCAAGCGCACCCTGAACGGCGCGGCCGAGGACAGCGGCCCGGTGAATGTGGCCGTGGTGGAGAACAGGGCGTTCGGCGGGGTGCTCTGCCACTTCTGCGAGCTGGACCTGCCCGCCGAGGAGTTTGAGGAATGGAGCTGAATCAATTGACGATTGACAATTGACAATTGAAAATTGAAAACCGGAGGTTTTCATGAATCCGTACAAGGGAATCATTAGGATCATCCGCACCAAGAAGACCGGATGCCGGGCCGTAACCGGCAAGGACGTGCGGCCGAGCTGTATGGCCTGCCCGGATGCCGTGCTCCTGATCCTGGATCTGGATGATACGGTGCTGTTCGAATACACGGCGCCGGTACCGGCTCCGCTGAAAAGCAGCAAACCGGCAAAGAAGAAAACAAGCTAGGACGCTAGGACGCTAGGACGCTAGGACGCTTCAAGCTTCCCAGCCTCCCAGCCTCAAGCCTCCCAGCTCAACCGACGAAGGAGGTTGACCAATGGCATTCAACACAACGCCGTTTCACGGCAAGACAGCCCGGATCGAGAAGGACGACACGGCAATGGATTTTTCCGAGGGCTGGAATATCGACGTGGCCCTCGACATGGCCGACATCTCACGCCAGGGCCAGCAATGGAAGGAAGGCCTGCCCGGCCAGGCCAGATGGTCCGGCAGCTTTTCCGGCCAGCTCGTGCTGGGCAATACCGAGCAGAAGGCATTCGTGGACAACATCGTGGCGGCCACGCCCGGCACCAAGCTCACGGACGTGAAGTTCTTGCTGGACGGCAGCACCAACGCCTTTACCGGCAATATCTACATCATCGGGTTTCATCCGGCCGGCACCGTGGGCGATAAGTTCTCGTTCAGCTTCGACTTCACGGGCGACGGCGCGCTGGATGTCGTGGACGATGCATAGCAATTGAAAATTTTCAATTGTCAATTGTCAATTTGAAAAACCGGAGGTTTTTCCATGTCTTCTCCCACCACGCCGACGCACGGGAAATTAGGGGCGATCTATCGGCAGCGGCCCAACGGCTTTAAAGGCGACGGGCTCAACGACGTTACCTGGGGCACCGGGTTTTCCGGCGCATCCTCCGCCTATTTCGAGGCGGTGATCGACGCCGCGGCAGGAACCGATACCTTCAAGTGGCGCAAGGACGGCGGCGAATGGACCGAGGACGTGACCGTTACCGGCGAGGCCCAGACCCTGAGCGACGGCCAGACCATCACCTTTGCCGCCACCACGGGCCACACCCTGAACGACCAGTGGACTATCGGCAACCTCAAGGATGAGGCAACCACGGAGTCAGGTGCCGAGGCCCAGATCACGGCATCGGCAAAACGGCTCCTCAATCCGAATGTGCCCCCCGCGTTCAGCGATACGGGCAGCAAGAACGTGCTGATCGTCGACTATACCAGGGGCAAGGCCGTGTTCGACGGCAATGTGACCGTGGTTACCGTCACCGGCAACAACGGCTACATCGTGGAGGCCGGCCTGGAAAAGGTGGGCTACCTGTTCGGCTGGAGCTTCGATCTTTCCCTGGACCTTGCCGAGATGAACCGCATGGGCCAGCAGTGGAAGGAATACGTGCCGGGGCAGGCGGGCGGATCCGGCCGGGCCGAGAGCTACTTCATCGGCGGGGATTCCTTTTTCGACGGCATCCTGGATGCCTCGGAGGCCTATTTTCTGCTGGAGCTCTTTAACTATGACCCGGATCAGGACCAGACCGGCGATCATTTCCTGGCCTGGGCTTTGTTCAACGGCCTGGGCGTGAGCGCGCCTTTGAACGAGATCGTCAAGGAGGCCGTGGATTTCACGTTCCACGGAATCCCCTCGTTCGTGGCAAACGTTTAAATACGCTAGGAAGCCAGGAAGCTGGAAAGCTATGGTTCGACATGCTCACCATCCTGAGCGAAGTCGAAGGAGAAAGCCTCCTAGCTTCGAGCCTCCCAGCCTTCTAGCAGAAAACCGGAGGTTTTCATGAGTTTCATTGAAATCGTCGAGGAGCAGGAGACCTTTGAGCATCCGGTAGGCGACAGCACCCTCATCCTGCGGCGGTTCGACAGTGAGGTGTACCGGGATATCGAGAAGCGGCACACCAAGCGCCAGAAGAACCTGCGCCAGGGCGGCTGGATCGAAGAGCAGGACAGCTATGCCATCAACGCCGATCTCCTGGACTACATGGTGGTGGACTGGAGATATGTAAGATCTCCGGTCCTGAATGAGGACGTTCCCTGTACCCGGGAGAACAAGCTCAAGCTCCCCAACTCGATCAAGATCGAGATCCTGGACGCCTGCGACGCCGATTCCATTACCAGGGGCGGGCCGGATGAGGGGCAAAAAAAAACGAAGCCCTCAGGGAGTTCGTAGCCTGGGCCCTGGGCAGGCCGGATATCGATTGTGACACATGCGAGGCCCGGTCCGCCGAGTTCGGCAACGAGCCGCCCTGCGAGACATGCCCGCTGCCCAACCTCAGCGAGGAGGACCGCCGGGCCTGGGACCTGTACGGCAAAATCAACACCCAGTTCGTGTACGACTTTCACGCCCTGCCCCTGGTCTTTGAGATCGAGGATCTGCATTTGACGCGGAGCCAGGCACGGGAGCTCTTAACCAAACTGGCGATTATCCATGAGATGGTTACGAAGAAGGAAAGCAGCTAGAAGGCGAGGAGGCTAGGACGCTAGAAGGCCTTCCAGCTTTCCAGCATTCCAGCTTTCCAGCGGTTATTTGCTATGGCAAATAAGATCTACATCCGGCTTGAGGTCGACGACAAAGGCACGGCCGTGGTGCGCGGGTTCGACAAGAACACCGAGCAGGCCTTCGGCAAGATGCGCGCCAACGCGGACAAGGCCAGTAAGAGCATGGGGGCCTCGCTCCAGAAGCTCAAGCAGCACTGGCTGGCCGTAACCGCCGCAATGGCCGGCACCGTAATGGCAATCGGAAAGATCATCAAAAAGCATGCCGAATGGGAGATCTCCTTGATCGACATGAAAAAAGTCACCACCCAAAGCCTGGATTGGATCAAACAGAAAATTATGGCCTTACCGCCGGCTCTCGGCACCGCAACGGAGATGGTAAAGGGGTATTATCAGGTCATTTCCGCAGGCGTAAAACATCCCATCAAATCGATGGAGCTCCTGGTCACGGCATCCAAAACCGCAAAGGCGGCTCATGTAAGCCAGGCCGAGGCGATCAAGGCGCTCACCAAGCTCATGGCCGGCTATGAGGGCGAGATCAAAAACGCAGCCGAGGCGGCCGACCTGCTCTTTGCCATCGAAAAAGAAGGCCAGACCACGGTGGGTGAGCTGGTGCCCATTATCGGCAGCCTGGCGAAACTATCACATGACTTGGGCGTCAGTCAGGACGAGCTCGGCGCCTCCCTGGCCCTCGTAACCCAGACGGCCGGGAACACGGCGGAGGCTGCCACACAGTACCAGGGCATACTCATGGCGCTCATGAAGCCGACCGAGGCCATGAAAGATGCCGTGCATGCAATGGGGTATGAGAGCGCCCAGGCGGCGATTCAGGAACTGGGGCTTGCTGAAACCCTCCGGCGGCTTCAGGCCCAAACCGGCGGATCTGCGGAAAAAATGGCCGAGCTCTTTCAACGAGTGGAAGGCCTTAAAGGCATGTCCGCCCTGGGGGCAAATGAGTTTAGTAAGCTTGCGGATAAGGTGGAGGCACTATCCCAGAAGACGGGATCTGGTGCACAGGCATGGGACGATTACAAAAAGAGCTCAGTCTCCTCGTGGGACGAACTTAAAGCCTCGATGGAAAAGGCCGCTATTTTTCTGGGAGACATACTTTCTCCGGCGGTAAAAGAGTGGGCCGGATATATCTCCGATGCCGTGGAATACTGGACAAAATTTCTCAACCTGCGATCGGGCACTATAATCGACACGCTCAAGGACCAGCGGGCAGCACTCCAAAAGCGCATCGAGGCCCTGCGCACCAATATGAGCCACGACTCGGCCTTTGCCGACATGCTCAAAATGCAGGGCGTGAATGTGAATGAGGTCACGGATCAATACAAGGCCCAGATCGAGGTATTACAGAAGCGCATCGCCCTGATCGACAAATCCATCGCCGAAGAGCAGCGCCTGGCGGCCGAGCGAGACAAGGGCGGCGATGGTGGAGGAGGCGGCGGTGGAGATGGGAATGGAGGCGGCATTGGGGGCGGCGGGGGCATAGATCCTGCGGTTATGAAAGAGATCGCGGAAATGGGCAAAGGCGTGGAGGAGGCCTGGGCCGGGGTCAACCGGCAGGCCGCCGAGTACGGCGAGCTCGTGATGATGGACTATAATTGGGCCGAAGAGGCCTGGGAGAAGGAAAAGGCCCTGCTGGCCGAGAAAGAGGAATTTCTGGCCGCGGGCAGGCAGGCCCAGCTTGCGGCGGAATGGCAGTTATATGAAGACATCGAGGAGGGTGTTGCCAAGTCCTTCAAATCCATCGAGCAGAAACACCAGACCATGACCGATAACCTCAAGAACGCCGTGGCCGGCTGGGCCAGTAACTTTTCAGCCCAGTTGAACGATATGCTCTGGAACGCGGAGACCACCTTCAAGGACATCCTCCGGGCCTTTGCCCGGATGGTGACCCAGATGCTCATCCAGGCCTATGTGGTAAAGCCCCTGCTCGCCATGATGGGCATCCCCCTGGCCAAGGGCGGGGTCATCGACCAGAGCAGACTCCTCCCCTACGCCCGGGGCGGCATCGTGGATAAACCTACCATGTTCCCGATGGCGGGCGGCATGGGACTCATGGGCGAGAAGGGACCGGAGGCGGTCATGCCCCTGGCCCGCACATCGAGCGGCGACCTGGGCGTGAAGACCGCGGGCGAGCCGCGCGGCAAGGGCGACGTGTATATCATCATGGAAAACCCCACCTTCCAGGATCAGGCCACCCAGCGCCAGGTGATGGCCAACATCGCCACCCAGATCGCCGAGCGGGTGGCACCCGGCGCGGTGGTGCGATCCTACGATAATGACGGCCCCATCCGGGCCCGGGTGAGGAGCAGGATATAATGGGAGCGGGAGACGCCTTTTCTCTGACCCCCGATGCGGTGATCACCCTGGAGCCCGAGTATTATAACGTGATCACCGAGGCGGAGTCGGCCAAAAAGGAATATATGAACATCGCCTCAACCCCGACCGAGCGCTACGAGCTGCACTTCGCCGGGCTCGGCAACACGGACCGCGATACCCTGCTCACCCACTACAACGACCAGTACGGGGGGTATCACTCCTTTTCGTGGCAGTCGGTGCCCTCGTATATCGGCGGCGGCGCCAACATCACGGGCCGGTGGATGGACGGATCCCTTTCGATGGAGCCCCTGCTGGGCAAGTACTGGAAGTGCTCCATCCGGTTTGAAAAGGCGGTGTAGCCATGCCCAAGGGACTGCCCGCCAGTGTCATCACCCAGATGGACGCCGCGTACAAGCGGCCGGCCGTGCTGGTGGAGCTGGGCCTCTCCTCCACCCTGCGGTTTGCCGCGGCCAAGGCCAATATCACCTTTCCCACGGGCGGCACTGTATACACGGCCAAGGCCGTGCGCATAGACGGCATCCAGCAGACCCTGGAGGGCCAGATCCAGCGCGTTACCGTGCACTTCGACAACGTCACCAGGGATATGGCGGCGTACGCGAATGCCGAGGCCTTCAAGGGGAAGAGCATGGTGATCAAGCGCATCTATCTGGATGCGATGGGCGATGCCGGCTACTACAACGAGGTGTTCAACGGGTACATGGAGACGCCTTCGAATATCGGCAGGGAGTGGCTTACCGTGCCCGCGGTGACGGGCAAGCCCCTGGCCCGGAAGATCCTGAAGCTGGCCTACCAGCGCCTGTGCCCCTATGTGTTCGGCGGGGCCGCGTGCAACGCCGACGGCAACGCGGACTTGACCAGCCTGACGGCCGCGGGCACCGCGGACAGCGGCACCGCGAGCACCCTGACGGACAACGCCCTTACCCAGGCCGACGACTACTGGAACCACGGCAGGATCGAGATAACCAAGGGCGGGGTGACCTATCACCGCAAGGTGGCGGATTTCGCGGCGGCCACCGACACCATCACCCTTGACGTGGAGCTGCCCGTGGCCGTGGACAACACCTGCACCTATACCGTATACAAGGGGTGCGATCAAACCTGGGATACGTGCGGCGCCGGCAATGCCTGGGGCCCCGGCGCGGATAATCAACTGAACTTCGGCGGGTGCCTGCACATCGGCAAAGCAATCGAAGGGACCAGAAGCCCCTTCCACGCGGGACCCTCGCCGGGATATTACGACCAATTTCGATGATCAAAAAACTCGAACCGGACGACATTCTCAAGCTCAAGGCCCTCAACGACGGCATCGAGGACGTGCTGCCCGGCACCAGGCCCGAGTGGATCCAGTGGCTCATGGCCAACGTGCACAACCCCCGGGTGCTGATCATCGGGGGCACAACCGGCTACCTGGTGGCGGTGAACGCCGTGCACCGGCCCGTGAGCGATCACGTGCTGATTCTCTTTTTTTACTCCGGCGGCGACAAGGCCGAAAACGCGGAGCTCAAGGCCGCCGTGGACGCCTGGGCACAAGAGCAGGGCACCGCACACGTGCGGTTTCTGTGCCGGGATCTCACGCCCTTTGCAAAATACGGGGCGGAGCAGAAAGGCATCGTGGGAGGCTGGGAGGTATAATGGGCGGCGTTATCGGTGACATATTTGAAAAGGTAATGGACATCGTCGATGACGTGGTGGACATCATCGAGGATATCCCCATTATCGGCGACGTGGTCGAATGGCTCATCGGCGATATCATACCCGATGTCGATTACGGCGCCTCGCCCACCTACAGCAACGTGAATGTCATCGGCAACACCATCTCCGAGGACGTGCCCATCGCCCGGTGCTACGGAAAATGCAAGATCGGCGCCAACAAGCTGCGGTTCAACGACAAGGACGACAGCGACCTGCGCATCATCTTCGCCCACTGCCTGGGCGAGGTGGAGGGCATTACCGCGTGGAAGGTCAACGACATCGCCTGGGGAGACCTGACCGGCAGCCACACCAAGACCGAGTACACCGGCACCCGCACCCAGACCGCGGACGGCCGGTTTGCCTCGCGCGCGTCCGCCTACCGGGGCATGGCCTACACGGCCGCAACATTCGAGAAAGACGACAAGCAGATCGGCCACGACCCCCGCATGACCGTGGTGATGGAGGGCCTCAAATGCGCCCCCCTGGCGGGCGGGGCAGCGGCCTTTACCCGCAACCCGGCGGTGATCCTGTACGACTGGTATCTCAATGTAGAGGGCTATGATGCGGGCGACCTGGACCTGAACGCCTTCAAGTCCCTGGAGGCCCTGTGCGACGCCGTGCCTTCGGGCGGCACATCCGGCCGGTACTACTTCGATTTCAACTTCGACACCAACGGCAGCGTGAACGACAGCAAGAAGCTGTTGTGGAGCTCGTTCAACGGCCGGGCCGTGATGAGCCAGGGCAAGCTCAAGCCCGTGTGGGACTCGGCACAGATGGAGGACGGGGCCGGCGGGCTTACGGCCAAGACCGTGTCCCACGCCTTTACCGAAGACAACATCGTCAAGGGCTCCCTGACCTGGCGCCGGCCCGATCATTACAACATCGTGCGCATCCATTTCCTGGACTCCGCCAAGGACTACAAGAAGACCAGCGTGGAGGTGAAAGACGAGCACGATATCGAGATAAACGGCGAGCTCCTGTATGAGGAGACCTGCTTTTTCATCACGTTCGGCGAGCTCGCCCGGCGCCGGGCCCGGTACAAGTTCAACAAGCTCAAATACACCGACTACGAGTGCGAGCTGGCGGCCTTCTCGGGCGCCGGGGACCTGGAGCTCTACGACCTGGTGACCGTAACCCACACCCTGCCCGGCTGGACCGCCAAGCAGTTTCTGGTGACCGGCAAGAGCGAGGATATCTACGGCAGGATGAAGTTTCAGCTTGCCGCCTTTTACAGCGGCATCTACGACGACGCCGAGGCCTCGGACCAGGAGGGCTACGAATCCGACCTGCCCAACCCCTATGATACTCCGGATGCGGCCACCGGCCTGAGCCTGGCCCTGGTCTCGCCGGGCACGGGGTTCGACTACGACTCGGTCAAGGTAGAATTCACCCCCCCGGACGACGCCTTTTACTCGCATACCGAGATCTATATCTCAAATGATGACAGCACCTATTACCTGGCCGGGATCTCCAGCGGCGAGGCCTTTGTGATCCAGGGCATGGGCATGTTCTATGTGCCCGGAGACACCGTGTATATCAAGATCCGGAGCGTGAACGGCCTGGGCGTGTTCGGCGCCCTGTCCGCGGCCGAGTCCATTGCGATTACCTCATCCATCCGCCTGGGCAGCTTTTACGCGGGACTGTACGATTTCTGGGGCGGGAACGCGGCCATTGACAATGCGGCCACGGTGATGGTGATGGGCAACCTGGACGGCACGCCCAAGATCGCTCTGGGGGCCAGCGCGGACGCCATTACGGTTGCGGGCACCGAGCCCGGCTTTATCGTGGACGGCGGGGGCAATCTGCGTATCGGCGGCGACACCCACGGCCTGAAGTTCGACGCGGGAACCGGGGTGCTGTCCGTATCCGACAAGGTACGGGTGGGCAGCGGCACCTATATCGACATCGACGGCGGCAACGCCCGCATACGATCCAGCAACTATGTGAGCGGCATCGCCGGGGCGGGCTTTACCCTGGAGCCGGACCTGCTGGAGGTGGGTAATATTGCGGCACGGGGGATAATCCGCACAGCCGTATTCCAGAAAGATGTGGTTTCCGCCGTGGGCGGCAATCTGGCCGTGCTGCCGGCGGACGTGCTGGACGCGGACATGACCGCCGCGGACAGCGCTACCCTTACCATCGAAGGCAACGAGACCTTTGCCGTGGGCGATCTCCTGCGCATTAAAGACGGCACCGACGACGAGTGGCTGGAGGTAACCAACGCCGGATCCGCCCCCACGTATACGGTGACCCGCGACAAGGGCGCCGCGTATGGGGCCGACGCCAACCCGGCATGGACAAAAGGCGCAACCGTGGTGAATTACGGCCAGTCCGGCGACGGGTTCGTGTATATGACCGCCTCTGAGACCAATGCGCCTTATATGAGCGTCGTTACCCATGCGGGCAGCCCCTGGGACACCCTGACCACGCGGCTCAGGATGGGCAACCTGAACGGCTTCCTGGGCTATGACAGCGACCTGTACGGTATTGCCATCGGCGAGGCCGACGCCTACCTGAAATACGATCCCACCAACGGTATGCGGATTAAAGGCGGGGTTATGATTACCGGCGGCTCCCTTGATGCTCAAAATCTATTGAATAATCCCGGTTTCGAAAATGGGTCCACGTGTTGGTCAGAATTCGACGGTTTAACGTATGAAACAAGCGGTGGTGATAATAGCAATTATTGTATTAAAATGCTCCCGGGCTCGGGATATAATTGGCAACGTGATTTTGCCGGCGATCAGCGATATTTTGAGGTAAATGCAGGTGATATCATCGAATATGGTGGTTCGATAAAATCCGGTGATGGTACCACAAAGGCTAGGATTTCAATACATTGGTATGATAAAGATAAATCTGGCGGAGGTTGGGATGAGCAAATCACAACCACTCAAACCGATTGGCAGCAACAAAAGGCCTTTTTCGAAGTGCCGGCTACGGGGAAATTTATCTCGTTAATGTGCTATGCCCAGACTGAAAGCGATTATGGGTATATGGATAACGTTTTTTTGCGTCTGGCAGGCACTGAAGATTTACGCCATAGTTCCGATATAACCAAGATCGACGGCGGAAATATCTATACCAACACCATTACCGCTACACAGATTGCGGCCAACACCATCACTGCCAGTGAAATAGCAGCCAGTACAATTACCGCCTCTCAGCTCAAGGGCACCGACTTCGGTACCCTGGAGATCACCTCCGGCAAAATTCAGATCAACACCACGGACGCCCTGGAGATCAAATCCAGTGGCAATGTTAAGGTGCTTGCAGGTGGGGATATCGAGCTCATCGGAGATGATTCAGATCCAGGCGTCATCCTGTTTACCGGTAGCTCCTATGAGGTTTCAATGGGCTTTACCTCTTCAGGGGATAAATTTAGCATTACCCCAGACACGGATGATGCTGTTCAGCTAGATATTGGCGAAGGTTGGCTGGCTACGGATATTCGATGGAAGAAAATATTTCTGAAAGCAATCAGCAATACAGCGATGGGCACTGACGATGGTAGTAATCATAAGGGCACTATTACCACAGAGTCTGAAAGTGATCGTGGGGAGGTAACTTTTTTTGCCCAAGCAAGCAGCGACATTACGGGTCGATTATATTTTACGGTAAAGGATAACGATGCTAAATGGTTTTATCCTAACTCTACCAAAGAAATAGATCTGGGTGGCGCTAGTTACGCCTGGGATGATGCCTATGCCGATGACTGGCACAATGTAGCCGACCTGTACTTCCTGGATGAAATCGACGATCTGGCCAGCCTGAGCGGCATCGGCAAGGGCACGGAGACCGATCCTCGAAACGGCCTGCCCTTGATCGACGACGATACGCTGCCCGAATGGATGCTCACCAGATCCAAGAACGGCAGGGAGATCCTCCGCGATCCCGAGGGCAAGCCCTGGCTCAGTAACAAGGTACTATTCTCAACCATAATCGGCGCCATCAAGCAGCTTAACCAAAAGATAGAGGCATTGCAATGACTGATAATCAAAGGCCGGACGGCACCGTATCCGTGGATGATCTGATTGCCATGATCGGCCGCAAGGAGATCCAGATCCAGCTCCTCACCGCCGAACGCGGCAGGATGCAGAAGGAGCTGGCAGCCGTGAAGGCGCAGCTGACCGTAAAGGATAACAAACAGCCTCCTAAGGCTACAAAATAGGCCCAGGAGCTGCGCTCTTATTGCGGACTATAGATGGATATTCTCGGATGAAAAACAGCCCGTATAAGGCCTTTTTTCATCCGATTAAATCATCATTCAAGGCTGATTTAATAATGAGATTCACGCCCTAATCAGGCGGTCAAATCAGCCTAATTGCTCTCACAAGCGCAGGCGGACACGTCGACCAGCCTGCACCACTTCCTGTCGATTTTATGCTCAAAAACGGGCCGAAAATCGGACAGGATTTGTTTACCCTTTTTTCGCCGCGACCAACTTTTCCCCAAACCGCGTGCAAATTTTCCCCAAACCATTTGCAAAACTACAACATCGGAGGAACGATTCTGGGAGCTAAGTACCTCTATGATGAAGTCCCTCCCGGAACACAATGGTCTGATCCAGCGAATATCCTTTTTATGGGATCAGGACCACTTGGCGGAACTAAGATAGGAGGCTCAGGAGCAATCACAGCCGTGACTGTAGGCCCTATGACTAATGGTGCTACGGCGACACAAGCAAATGGCTTTTTTGGAGCCTATTTGAAGTTTTCAGGATTTGACGGGCTCATTATCAAAGGCATCTCTACCGAGTGGGTTTACATATATATCCACGATGGCATCGCTGAGCTTTGCAGTGCCGCTCATTTAGTAGGTAAAGACACTTTTGAAACTCATGATCTCATCCGAAAAGATTTGAGCTATTACCCCAAGAGACTCAGCATCGCTTGTATTGGCCAGGCTGGAGAAAATCTAATACGTTTTGCACTCATTTCAGTCGACAAAGGACACATGCTTGCACACAACGGAGTTGGCGCTGTGATGGGTTGCAAGAAATTGAAAGCTATCGCTGTGAGTCGCGGCAAAGGCCAAGTTGTGGTACACGATGCTCAAAGGACATCGCAGATAGCAAATGCAATGTATAACGAACTTTTGAAATATCCATTTTATGCGCGACTAGCAAAAATAGGAACTCTAGATGGTGTCATCAACGC
>Ga0180432_10004171_pt1 | contig 20002 bp, 14 predicted proteins | sample SS_ome_10_FD_132414 | JGI IMG/M metagenome (GOLD analysis project Ga0180432, IMG submission 132414) | Hypersaline lake sediment archaeal communities from the Salton Sea, California, USA - SS_1_MS_2 metaG | ecosystem: Environmental > Aquatic > Non-marine Saline and Alkaline > Hypersaline >...
AAGCCGTTCTGGGCGCCTCGATGCCCACGGCCTCCAGCGGCAAATAAGGAGAAAGATCCACCACGCCGTAGCGGGTCAGTGTCGCCGCCGCAACCAGAATCACCAACAAGGCGGTCAAGCCCATCGCCACCCACAGCAACACTCCGGCCTCCGGGGAGATCGGCCGGGGCTTCAGCTTGGGCCGCAAGGCCGGCGCCGGCCGGGGGGACGGAGCCACTCCGGGAGCCGGAGCCGACGGTGCTTCGGCCTGGCCGTCCAGCGGCACGGCTTCGATGAACTCGTGTGCCGGATGCCAATCCCCTCCGGGCTCGGACGCCTCGCAGCCGGTCAGATCGTCCCTCTCCCGCAACCAGCGGATCATGGCCTCCCGCGTCGAGAAATCGTAGGTGAGGCCCTTTTGGGTGCGCACCCGATAAACATCGGTGAAGGGTGCCTGCGCCTTCACCCCGCTCTGGGCGCGGATGGCCGACACTCCCCGGGCCTTTTGAGCCGGCTTGGCTTCCTGAGCCGGTGCCTCCGCGGGCCCCTGCGCCTGAGGCGCAGCCGGCGGGGATTCGCCCGTCAAGACATGTATTGGAGTGGACTGCTCGTGTTCCGCCTCCGGGGCGGGCTTGGGAGATCCCGGGGGTCTACGGACCACGAACAGGGTTTCGCACTTGGGGCACTTGATCTGGGCCCCCGCGTCCGGAACCTTCTCGTCGGCCACCTTGTAGGAGGTCGAACAATTCGGACACGTAGCCTTCATTCAGCCCCTTCCTAAAAAGTCAAGCAGGCACAATATTTATCACGCCGGAAGCATGCATGCAAGAACGGGGCGGGCCCCGCCCTAACCGCCGACCAGGCGTACGTAGTTGGAATAAACCACTTTTCTGCCCACGGAATCGAAATCGATGACCAGCTTCACGCCGCGGCTGGAGGTCAGGGCGTCGGCCACGGTTCCCAGACCGAAGGAGGCGTGATCCACTTTTTGCCCCACCCATCCCAGGGGCCCCTCCGGCCGCGCCGAGGCGGCCGGAATCTGGTTGTATTCGTCGCTGTAGTCCACCACCACCTCGTCGCCGTCATCGAGATCGACGTCTACTAGGTCCAGATCGGTCTTTCGGCCAGTTTCGGGTTCGCGGAGGCCGACGCCGGGAACGTCCTCCAGGAAACGCGAGGGTGGATTGCGCTCGGTCCGGCCGAAGATGCTCCGGCTCTGGGCGCAGCTTAGAAACAGACATCGGCGGGCGCGGGTCATGCCCACATAGCACAACCGGCGCTCCTCCTCGACGCCGCCCCTGACCCGCTGGGCATCCTCATCGGCGCCGGCGTCCAGCGAGCGGTAATGGGGCAGGAGGCCTTCCTCCAGGCCTACCAGAAAAACCCAATCGAACTCGAGGCCCTTGGCGGCGTGCAGGGTCATCAGGCTGACCGCCTCGGCCCCGCTCTCGGCCATGTCTATGTCGGTGATCAAAGCGATGTGCTGCAGAAATCCCTCCAGGGTGTGATCCCCGGTCATGCTGGAGAACTCCATGGCGGCCGTGACCAGTTCGCGCAGGTTTTCCTGCCGGGCCATGGCGGTATCACCCCCTTCTTTCTCCAGTGCGGACAGGTAGCCGGATCGTTCAATACACAGCTCGATGATCTCCTCGGAGGCCCGATCGGCAGAAGCCGATCGCAGGCCCTCGATCAGATCCCTGAAGCCCAGGACCTTCTCCCGCTCGGCTTTACGCAGGACATCCAGCTTCGCCGGATCCAGGATCTCCCAGATGGAACAATCCGCCCGGCTGGCCCCCGCCTGCAGGCGCTCGCGGGTCAGCTTGCCGATGCCGCGGGCGGGCACGTTGATGATCCGCAGCAGATCCACGTCGCTCTTTGGATTGGCCACCATGCGCAGGTAGGCGACCAAGTCACGTATTTCCTTGCGGTCGAAAAAGCGCGTTCCGCCCACCACCACATAGGGCAGCCCGTACAAGCGAAATGCTTCTTCCAGCGCCCGGCTCTGCGCATTCATCCGGTAGAAGACCGCCGCCCGTCCAAATCCGCCGGCCTCCAGGATGGTCCGCGCCGCCCAGTCGGCCTCCTCCCGCTCGTCGGCCAGGTAGTTGAACTGCACCGGCGGGCCCGGCTCGTCCTCGGTCCACAGGGTCTTTTCGTGCCGGTTTCGGTTGCGGGCGATCACCCGGGAGGCCGCCGCCAGAATGTTGGCGGTCGACCGGTAGTTGCGCTCCAGCTTGACCACCCGGGCTCCCGGGTAGTCTCGCTCGAACCCCAGGATGTGGGATACGTCCGCGTCTCTCCACATGTAGATGGACTGGTCGTCGTCCCCCACCACGCAGATGTTGGCGCCGGAGTGGCACAGCATCTTCAGCAGGCCGTACTGGGCGCGGTCGGTGTCCTGGAACTCGTCCACCAGGACATGCGCGAACCTCTCCCGGTACTCCTTTAGCACCGGGGGATGCCGCTCCCACAGCCGGTGGGTCTGGAAAATCAAATCCGCAAAATCAAACGCATTGGCCTGGTGAAGCCGCTTCTGATAGCGGGCGTAGAAACTGGCTTCTTCCCCCTTCTTGATTCCGCCTTCTTTGGGGCCTTTCAGCCGGTGCTTGGCCCGCTCCACCGCCCGCAGCATCTTGTCCACCCGGTACAGCTCCGGATCCAGATCCAGCTCACGCAGTACGGCTCGTCCCAACCGCTTGACGTCGTCCTCGTCGTATATGACGAAGTCCCGTCCGTATCCCAGCAGATCGGCGTGCCGGCGCAGCACCCGGGCCCCCATGGCGTGAAACGTGGAAATCCACAGCCCCTGCGCCCCTCCCACCAACCGCTCCACCCGCTCCCGCATTTCCCCGGCCGCCTTGTTGGTGAAAGTCACCGCCAGAATACGGTAAGGCTCAACACCCCGCTCTTGTATCAGGTGCGCGATCCGGCAGGTGATCACCCGGGTCTTGCCGCTGCCGGCCCCGGCCAGGATCAGCAGCGGCCCCTCCCCGTGCAACACCGCTTCCCTCTGCCGGGAATTGAGTTCCTTATCCAGATCCATTCCGCGGATTCTTGAGATCCTATGGAGCGGCCGCAGCGCAGTCGGTTTCCGACTGGCAGGTGGTACAACAACCCCAATCACACCATACGTTGCCGGCGTTAATGCACGCAATGCTGCATTCGTTGTTCAAAGTCCCGCATACCTCCAGACAACAACCCTCGTTGTCACAACAGTACTGCCCGGCCGGGCACGGATCGCCGCCATAGAAGAAGCAAACACATTCGCCATTCGAACAATCCGGCGCCCCGGACGGATCCGGGCAGGCTTCGACTGGGGCAGGACAACTACAGGCTCCGTTCGAGCAAGTTCCGCCTCCCAAACAACCCGCGCCGCAAATGCCACAGTTCTGGTCATGCGATCTCAGGTCGACACATTCGCCAACCGCACTCACGATGCAACACATATCGTCAACCACCCCCGCGCAATTGACCGTGCCCTGACAAAAACACTTGTGGGTGCCAGGATCGCACCTGGCCTCGGAGAAGCCATAGGATCCTTTGCAGTCCACATGAGTTCCGCACTGACACTCGTAGACCCCCCCTACGAACTCACAGTTGGGCCCCCCGGTAGCGATGGTGCAACCCGTGTCGCAGTCCTCGCAGTGATCGGTGTCGTGCGGCGTGCAGGCTGCGTCGCAGCACATATCGGGTGAGTCGCAGTCGGTCTCGCTGGCACAGCCGCAGCGCCAGGCGCCGGCGTCGTCGATGCACAGCTTGCCGCCGTCGGCGCTGCCGGCGCAGGCGTCCCCGCAGTCCGAACAGTTCTGCGGTGTCCCCAGCATGGTTTCGCAGCCGGCCGATCCCGCGTCGCAATCTGCATAGCCCTGGGTGCACTGGTACAGGCAGGTGCCGGCGGGGCAGGAGTGGCCGGTGGTGTTGGGATAGAGAGTCTGGTCGGTGCAGGCATCGCCGCAGGCGCCGCAGTTGTCCAGCCCGCTGGCGGTTTCACAACCGTTGGCCTCATTGCCGTCGCAGTCGTAGTAGCCCGCCAAGCATTGATCGTACGTGCAGGTCCCCAGATCACAGGAGGCCGAGGCCACGTTCTCGGGCTGGCAGGGCGTGTCGCATTCGCCGCAGTGGTTCAGATCGCGTTTATCGGTGCAGTCCCCGCTGCAGCAGAACTCACCTGCCGGGCAGGATCCACCGGTCTGCCCGCAGACGCAGTTGCCCTGCAGACACTGGTCCGTCTTCCCGGTATCACATAACCCGCACCCCTCTCCACAGTGCTCCATCGACGTCGACCAGCCGCTCAGCACGCACTGCCCGCTCAGCACGCCGTCGGCGCACTCCTCGATCCCCTGTCGGCAACCCCACTGCCCCTGATCCTCCGCATACTCCCAGCAGGTCTGGTCCTCCAGGCATTCCACGATGTCCAGCATGAACTCCCGGCTGGCCTCCTGGCCGTTTCCCCGGTTGGACATGTCCTTCACCGTCACCTTGATTCCCAGATCGCTGCCCAGGGCTGCGGGGAATTCGCCGGGCTTGCTACGGATCTCCCCGGTGCTAGCCACGATCTCCACCCAACCCAGACGGGTCTCCCCGGGGTCGACCGGTGAAAGCGACCAGGCGTAGTCGGGAATCCCGCCGCTGGCCGTGACCGTGTCGCTGTACTCCTCGCCGACAAAGGCATCCACCAGGGTCTTGACGGCGATCTGCAATTGGGGGGCCTCCGTGCACATCCCGTTCGGACCGCAGGCGTATCCCTCCTCGCATTCGTCGTTTTGGGTGCAGGCGGTGTCGTCAAGAGGCTCGGAGCAACCAGACAGCAGCACCAGCATGAGCACGGCTAACCAGTGTACTTGAAAACGCATTGAACACCTTCCTTTGCTAATCCTCTTCCTCGTCATCGTCATCGGACTTTTCCTCTTTGTCCTCGACCCAGGTCTTCCAGCGGGCCTGGTCCTTCTCCAGCTCACGGGCTTTTTGGATCACCGCCAGGCGTTCTTCGACCTCCCGGAGCCTGTACTTTGCCTTGAGCAATTGCTGGTAGACGCGCTCGGCCTCGCCCCAGTTGCCCATGCGCTGTTCCATAAGTCCTAGCCGGTAGAGGTAGGGGAGGGTGTCGGGAGCCATGTTGGCGGCCATCCGGTACGAGCGCCGCGCCTCGAAGTACTGACCCTTGGCCTCCTGGATTCTTCCCAAAAGAAGCAAAAGCCGGGCCTGGCTTCGATCGTCGGTTGGAGCGAAGTTTTTCAACCGGTTGGCGACGCTCTCGGCCGGCTTGAGGCGGTTCTGGGACAAGTACAACTCGACCAATCGATAGGCCAACCGGGCACTGTCGGGCACCTGATCCAGCCCCGACCGCCAGACTTCCTCTGCCTTTTCCTGGTCCTGCTGCCTCAGATACACCCGGCCGCGAATAAGATACGCCCGTTCGTGAAGCGGATCCACTCCGATGGCCTTGCGGGCAAAACCGTCGGCCTCCTCGAAACGGCCACGCTCCAGGGCCATTTCAGCCAGCAGATCCATCGCCGGAAGCAGGGCCGAGTTCAACTCCAGGGACAGCCGGGCGGCCTTGGCGGCCGCCTCGTCCTTGCCCAGGTTGCGGAAGATCCTGGCCACCATGAGCAGCGCCTTGCCGTCCCGCGGCGTGGCCTGGATCACCGCGTCCGGATCACCCGCCAACCTGAACACCTCCAGTGTGGTGGCAGTCAGCGCGGAGCGATCATACTCGGCACTCAAGCGATATTCGATCAGGGCCTGCTCCTTCTGTCCCAGGCTGAACAGCGCACGTCCGGAAAGCCGGTGAATCACCGATGAAGTAGGGTTCAGGTATTGAGCTCTCGACAACCAGTGCACCGCCCGGTCAAGCCTTACCGGCCGGCTTTCCAAAAAGGCCCTGCCCAAAACCAGCGGAGCCATGTAGTCGGCTGGGTAGTAACGCAGCATTTCGCAGGCGACCTCTCCCATGGCGGTCTCGGCGCAGGGTTCGACCGCCTCCGGATTCTCCTCGGCCAGCAGAATATCCGTGGCATTTCTCAGCCGGTGAGACGCCGCAAAAAACACACAAACCACAGCGCAAACAAGCGCCACACCCGGCAGCACAAAGGCCGTCGGGCGGCCGAGCCGGGGCCGGGTCTCCGCGGGACGCGGCACGCCCGCGTGGGTGAAGGGACTGGCGGCCAGAATCCCCATGACTATTACAAAAGACATGGCCACCCCGCCGACCTCCAGGCTGAAGTCGACCAGGTTGTGCAGAGAAACTATGAAAATCCCGGCGAGACACCCCCCCATCGAGTAGGACTGGCGGGCACGCGCCAGCGCCAGGATGAAAGCCACAAGGAACAACCCGACGAACAGGATCCCGACCAGCGGCCCCCACTCCACCATGTTCTGCAGCACCCCGTTCTCCGGATGGTGGAAAGTCCTGTTGGCCTCCACCGTCTTGTAACGCGGGTAGACGGTCGCATAGGCCCCCCGGCCGATCCCCACCACCGGGTGATCCGCCATCATGGGCAGGGTTCCCGCCCAGGAGCGGATCTTGGTCTCCTCGGCCACCGCCTTCACGTCGCCCAACGTCTTGAGCTCCTTGATCACCGTGTCGTAAGCCAGATACCCCGCCAGCACCAGCACCCCCGCCGCCATCGCCTGCACCAGCGCCACTCTCCGGAGCTTGCGGGATCGCCGGGTGGCCGCGAAGATAAAGAGGAAAACGCACCCCGCACAGAAGGCCACGATGCCGCCGCGGCTCAAGCTCATGAACACGCCCACCCCGGCTATCACCCCCATGAATCCGTATAGCGCCCGATCCTGGCGATCGCGCGCCGACAGCGCCAGCCCCAGCGCCACCGGGGAGCACAGCCCCAGAAACCCCGCCAGGTGATTAGGGTTTACGAATGTTGAAAAGAAAAACGTCCCCTGGGCCACCGGGTGAATTCCGAAGATCTCCTTGGCCACGAATAGCTTGGAGAAGAAACCCACCAGGGCGACGGTGAACCCGCACCAGGCAACTGCCTTCATCAACCGCCGGGCCCGGTGGCGATCATTGAAATAGTTGACCACCACCAAAAAGGCCAGGGCGTATGCCAGAAACTTCACCAACTCGACGGCGGTAGCGGGGGGCGCCAGGCTCAGCGCCCGCCAATTACCCTCCCCCCACAGCCCGGTCCCGGCCAATACGTGATCGAATAGTTCCGCCGCCCCGGGGTTCAACACCCTGATCAAGAACGGCGGCAACGGTATGAGCTGCAGCAGGGTCAAGCCGCAGACCGCCAGGAGAGCGACCCCCATTGGAAACAGGAGAATCGACCGCCGCCGGCGCGTCCTCTTGAGCACCAGGGCGGAATACGCGAACAGCGCAACCGCCAACATCACCGCAATCGACCATATATGAACGGTGCCGATGGCCAGCGGAGTGAAAAACACCAGCAGGTATATAGGCGCCTCGATCAGGGGCGAAGTTCTCACCGGCCGCAGCGGCTCCGCCGCGCTGCCTGCCGGTCCCTCGGTTGACTCCGGGTCTTCCCGCTTTCTGCTCCGGCGAACATACGGCATTTCGGCTCCAATACCGCTGACATACCAGACCTTACCAATGAATGCAATCGCCGGAAACTTGGAAGCCAAGGCAAATCTCTGTTACTCTGCCGCCGATGGTATCTCGTCTCGTCGAGCCCCACGGGGGCAAGCTGGTCGACCTTATCGCCGATGGCGAGCGGGCCCGGGAGCTCAAGAACGCTTCCACCCAATGGCCGTCTTGGAACTTGACCTCCCGGCAGATCTGCGATCTGGAGTTGATGCTTTGCGGCGGATACTCACCCCTGTCCGGATTCATGACCCGGTCCGACAAAGAGAGTGTGCTGAACAAACAGCGGCTTTCCAACGGAACCTTCTGGCCGGTCCCCATCACCCTGGAATTGCCAAAGGAACTCGCCAAAGGGCTGAACCGGGGCGATCCCCTGGTTCTACGCGATCTCGAGGGGGTGGCGGTCGCCGTCTTGCACGTGGAGGATGCAGCCGACGCCCGCTGCGTGGGCGGGCGCGTGGAGGGCATACAGCCCATACAGCACTATGACTTTACCGGCCTGCGTCTTACACCCGCAGATGTACGCAGACACATCGAGAAGTCCGGTTGGCGCAGAGTCTTGGCGGTTCAACCCCGCGGCGTAATCCACCGGGACGAGCAGAATTTCACCCTCCAGACCGCCCGGGAGCTGGAAGCCGGGTTACTCATCGCCCCGGCGGTGGGTCTGCCCGATGCGGGTGAGGCCGATCACTACACCCGGGTGCGCTGCCTCCAGGCGGCGCTGCAACATTACCCCGAAGGCCAAGCGTCCATATGCCTGCTCCCGCTCAGCGAAGCCCGGGCGAGTGAGGCACTGCTCCGGGCAATCGTCCTGAAGAACTACGGATGTTCTCACCTCATCGCCGAGGAAGACTTCCCTGGCCTGAGCGAACACCAAAACGACACCGGCGTGGAACCGTTGCGCTTCGAGAGACAAAGAGAAGCCGTGCCCCCCACCATCGCGCAACTCAAGGAGCACCTGGGCCGGGACCGGGTGATCGACACCCAGCAGTCGTTTTCTGGGGTCATCAACGAGCTCAGGCGCACCTACCCGCCGCGTAACAAGCAGGGATTCACCGTCTTCTTCACCGGCTTACCCAGCGCCGGCAAGTCCACCATCGCCAACGTTTTGCTGGTGAAGTTGATGGAGATGGGCTTCTTGCCGGTCACTTTGCTCGACGGCGACATTGTTCGCCGGCACCTCTCTTCGGAACTGGGGTTCTCCCGCGAGCACCGGGACATCAACATACGGCGGATAGGTTTCGTGGCGTCCGAAATCACCAAGAACGGTGGCATCGCCATCTGTGCGCCCATCGCCCCCTACGAGAGCGTCCGCGAGGAGGTGCGCGAGATGATCGCCTCTCGCGGCGGATTCGTCCTGGTGCACGTAGCCACGCCGCTGGTTACCTGCGAGAAGAGAGACCGCAAGGGGCTCTATGCCAAGGCGCGTGCTGGCCTGATCAGGGAGTACACCGGCATCTCCGATCCCTACGAAGCGCCCCGAAACCCCAGCCTGACCATCGACACCTCCATGTTGACACCGGAGGAGTGCGCCGGCGAGGTCATCGCCTATCTGAAAGAGCAGGGCTATATCGATCCGCCGTCCTACTTTGCGCAGTAACCCCCGAGGCACGCCCTCACTTCCGCCTCTGTCGATCGGTGCGCCGCTGGATCATGTCCACGATCATCTTGATGGCCTTCTGGTTAGAACGGCTGGCGGGAACGATGATGTCCGCAACCTGCTTGGACGGTTCGACGAACATCTCGTGCATGGGCCGCACGGTCTCCTGATACTGTCGCACCGCGCTCTCGAACGAGCGCCCCCGCTCGGACAAATCACGCTGAAGCCTGCGTAACACCCGCAGATCGCTTTCGGTCTGAACGAAGATCTTCAGATCGAAAAGATCGCGGAGCTTCTCGTCCACGAAGAGCAGGATGCCCTCCACGATGACCACCGGAGTGGGACTGATCGGCTCTCCGGCTTTTATGCGGGTGTGAGTGACAAAATTGTATCGTGGGGGCTTGACCGTCCGTCCCCGCTTCAGTTGCTTCAGATGGCGGACAAGCAGATCGGTCTCCAGGGCGTCGGGATGGTCATAGTTGATGTTGACGCGCTCTTTGGGTGGAACATCCGAGCGGTCATAGTAGTACCAGTCGTGCTGAATCACGCTCACCTGCCTGCGCTTCAGGCCGGTAAGAATGTTGCTGGTCAGGGTGGTCTTGCCGGAGCCGGTACCACCGGCTACGCCTATAAGAAACGAAGCCATGAAAATCCTACTGCGCCAATAACACGGCGGTTACCGTGCCGCCCGCCAAAAGCACACCCACTGCGGTCCAAACCCACCAGCGCCCGTACCAGGGAGTGGTCGACTCCGCGGCGGCCTCCTCGGGCAGTAAAACGGCCGGGTTGTTTACGGCGGGCCGGCCCTTGTGCATTTTAATGTTCAACTTCGTAGTTCCCTGGAAGGGCACCTGTACTATAGCATAGAAATCCTGGTGGCCCTTTCGCCGCACCCGCAGGGTATGCTGGCCCGCGGGCACGTCTTCGAGGTGCAACTGCGGACCGGCTGGTTTCACCTTCAGCTGCCCGTTCAAAAAAACACTGCCGCCCGGCGGATCGAGAAATATGTCCAGCTGACCTACCAGCCTTTCGGGAAACAACACCTCGGTGAGTATCGCCTCGAACACCGCGGCCTTCCTCACCCGGCTGCCCGAAAGCGTCCTGGAGATCTTGCTCACCACCTTCCCGGAGCCCACGTCGAGGAACTCCAGATCCACCAGCGCCCCCTCCCCCATGGCCCTGGCCGTGCCGGTGACGAGCAGTTGTACACCCAGCAAGGCCCCTATCCTCAAGCGGCAGTCCATCTGCTTGCCGCAACGCCTGAGAATTCCGCCAACCTCGCCCTCCAAAGCGCGGTCGAGCTTGTCTTTCGCCATGCTCTCAACGCCGGGCATCTGGACGGCCACCTCCCGCAGGATGTCGTCGAGCTCCACGCTCAAACGGGCGTCGGACTTCTCACAGCTGAGCGGCAAAACGGCCACCCGGACGGGCGCCACCGACGACAACAGCAAAGCGACGAGCAGAAAAGTCACTGCAGGCTATCCCATGACGGAACGAATTGTCCGTTTCAGATTGTAACGAGGGCGGAAACCCAGGACATCCTTCGCCCGGGTCCCGTCCACCATGCACTGAAACTGCAAATGGGGAAGCTCGCCGGGCGGGAACTTGGAAAGCCCCCAGCGCCACAGCCGCTTGGCCAGCGGTTTGGCCAGCGGATGAGGTATCGGCAGGGGGGTTTTGCCCAACTCCCTTATCGCCGTCGAGACCGGCACCTCACCGGGCCCCACGATGTTGAATACGCCCCGCATTCCCGGTTCTAGGGCCAACATGATCGCCTGGATCAGATCGTTTTCGTGCAGAAGCTGGATCATGGGATCGAATCCGAGAAGCATGGGGGGGCGGCGCAGGCGCAGATAGTTGCTGGGGGCATTGCGCACGTTGGGACCCACCACGTGAACCGGACGCAGAATGACCGTTTCGACCTCCGGGTATTTCCAGAAGAAGCTCTGGGCGAACATGTCCCACTCGATGAGCGCCCGCATCTCCGGGTAGTCCTCGGCGCCCAGCAGGGGGGTGTCCTCGGTGAGAAAGTTGGAATTGGAGGGACCGGGGCCATATACGTAGGCGGTGGAAATCAGCACTACCTTGGGCACATCGTAGCGCTGGCAGTATTCAAGCAGCTTGACGGTGCCCAGCACATTCCACTCGCGGTAGATCGCCCGACCCGGCGTAGGACGGTGGACCAAACCCAGGTGGATGAGCGCCCGGACGTTCCTCCGGCGAAAGATGTTCTCGGCTTTTCTTCGCCGGGCGTCGACCTGGTAGTGGGTCACGTCCTTGGGCTTTCCCTCGAAGGGCCGCTGGTCGATGCCGATGAGCGGATATTCGGCGTGCAGTGTGCGGGTGAGCAATCTTCCCAGGTTGCCGGAGATGCCGGCTATGGCAATGGGTTTTTCGCCTTTCTTGTGCGACCTACCAGAAGACATTCTTCCTCGCTTTCAGGCCGTCGCGGAGCATGCGCTGAATTGTCCGGCGTACCTGCTTGGCCTTTTCTCCCACCACCTCGTCCTCGGCATCGGGATCGCCGGAGAAGTGCATGGGCTTGCCAAAGTGAATCCGGTACTTGACCGGAAGCGGAAGAATGCCCAGGGGGCCCAGCCAGGGAAATGTCGGGGTGACCGGAAATGCCGGCGACCCCATCAACTTGGCCAGGGGCTTGAAGCTGATGAACGACGGTATCTGCTCCTCCGCGCCCACCACCGCCACCGGCACCACCGGAGCCCCGGTCCTCAGGGCTAAACGCATGAACCCCAGCCCGAACTCCTCGAGCTGATAGCGCTTGGCGAACGTTTTGGATATCCCCCGAACTCCTTCGGGGAAGGCCAGGATGGCCTCTTCTCTCTCCAGCAGCCTCTGGCAGTTCTCACGGGTTCCCACGATCTGCCCCACCCGCGGAAAGAACCAGCTCAAGACCGGCAGGGTGGGAACCCAGGTCTCCACCATGCTGCGGAGCATACGGGGCGGTTCGGCGTCAACGATCATCGCGGTACAGATCATGGCCGCATCCAGGGGGATCTGACCGGAGTGATTGCTGATCAACAGCACCCGGCCGGTGGGAACGTTCTTCAAACCCTTGGGCTCCACCCGGAAGTACTTGCGGTATATGAACAAAGCGAAGGGAATCCCGTATTTGACGAATCGGGGATCGAACCCGAAAGGATCCACTCCGAACTCGTTCAGGCGCGTATCCAGGCGCTTGACCTTGTCGAGAACTTCCTCGTCGGTCATGCCTTCAATGGCACCAAGGATGCGGTCCCCGATCTTGCTCATGGTCGAAACCTCCCTGCGCTTTTCGCAGGCACACCGGGAGCGTAGCCTATACCACACCTCAACACAACCTGGAACTCGGAACCTGGAACTTGGAACTTGGAACTTGGAACGAAATTAATTGGGGTAATCGGCGTGGTAAACCGCGCGCAGCAGCCGCGGGCGCGGGTTGCTGAAGTTGACCGCGAATCCCTTGAATGTGCCCAGCCCGTGCCGGACCACCTCGCCGATGAGGCGATAGCCCTCCAGGGGCAACTCGGCGAACTCCACCCGGATGCGGGTTCCGATGGGGGGCGGAGTGTGGTTGAGGAAATAGGCTCCGTTCAAGGAGATATTTCTCAATACGCAGACACCCCGAGTCTGCGGGATGGTGTTGCAAAGCACGGGATCTACATTGTAACGCTGGAACACACGGCGTTCGACGTCGTCCATATTGCTGCCTCCCCGGGTGGGTGGCCCACCCACAACCGGATATAATATACTCCTTTGGGGCAGAATGTGTCAAGGTGAAGTACTGCTTGACGTTTTCGCTGTAACTAGCAGGAACTCAGAAGAGCTGCGGCCTCCCAAAGAGGCATGGGCCGGTGGGTTTGCAGCAAGGCTCTGATGAAGATCGATATGATTTCGGCTTTTTTCCCCCAGGGGACTTTGAAATCCCGCTGAATGCCCAAAGCCGGGTCCAGTCCATCGGCGTCCAGGTCCATCAAGTCCACCCCGTGCAGCTCCAGGTTGACGAATCCCGCCCGGGCGGCCAAGACGGCCAGATAGGAAGCCATCCGGGCGCCCGCGCTGACCAGCACCGAGCCGATCAGGGGCAGCCCCAGCACCGATGAGATGGGCAGTTCCAGAAGCGGTCCCGGCCCCCGTTTCCATGGGCGGTGGGGATCGGGGCGATAAGGACGCGCGGGCGAGAAAGCTTCCCGGGGGTCGCCCAGGACCGCCCCGGAGGATCTCCCGAAAAGCCCCAGCATCGACACGGCCGCCGCCTTGACCCCCTGGTAAACCGGGCTGGGTAAAACCGAGGAGTCGTACGAGGCCCCGGCCGACGCGACCTGCTCCAGCATGCGGGATCCCAGCAAATATCCAGGCGCCCGGAACCCTTGGGGTTTTTCCCCACAGGCCGCCTCCACCGCGGCGGCGCCCCGGACTATCTCGTCCTTGATTGCCTCGGGCTCGCTTCTCGACAAGTCATAAAGGTGCGAATAGGTATGATTGGCCACTTCGTGGCCCTGAGCATGCGCTCGCCCGATCGCCTCGCTGGCCGAGGCATCCTCCAAAGCCCGGCCCACGGTAAAAAGCGTGCCGCGAACACCGAGCGAGTCGGCCAGCTCACAAAAACGCTCGGTGGCCACCCGGGTAACCGGATCGGCTATTGGGGCCCCGCCGGCTTGCTCCAGCCCGTAGATTTCGCGGTAGCACCACAGCGGATCCAGATCGATGGTAACCGAAAGGATCATCTCGAGCCGCGGTCCCGCACCCGAATGATCCAGGCCAGGCGGCCCAGGTTGTAGATGGCCCGGGGAACCCGGCGCACCAGGTTTATGGTCGGGCGCCGTTTCTCCCGCACCGTCAGGGGAAGCTCCACGATTCGCCGGCCCGCCCGCTCCGCCCGGATGACCAGTTCGGAGGCGAACAGGTTCCCCTCCACCCTGCAGGCGTTGACCACGTCCAGCAGGGGTTCGCGCACAAACGCCTTGAGCCCGTGGGTGTCGGTGCCCTTGAAGCCCGCGCCGATCTTAAGCAGCCCTGAAAACACCCGCGAGGCCAGGTTGCGCACCCAGGGGCGCAGGTCCTGGGCCCCGGGAGCCAGCTTCGAACCCACCACCATCTCGGCCTTCCCCTCGCGGAGCAGCCCCAGGGAGGAACGGTAGAAATCGATGTCACACAGGTCGATCTCGTCACAGACGACGTACTTCCCCTGAGCGCCCCGGATGCCTTCCTTGAGCGCCCTTCCATAGTTGGGTTCGTCGACGTGCAGATAGCCGACCTCCTGATAACGCTGGTGCAGATCCCGCACCACCTCCAGGGTGCCGTCGCCGCTCCCGTTCTCGGCCAGGATCAGTTCGAAGTCGCCGGTGATCCGCGGCAGGCGCTGAAGCAGACCCACCGCCGAATCGAACACTATGGCTTCCTCGTTGTGCACCGGAATGACTACGCTCAACTCCACGGCCATGCGGAAAATCTAACACAAATTGAAACGAAGACAAAAAAGGGGCTAAACTCCGTCCATGGCGGTATCCGACCTCATTGTCCACGGCCACTTCTACCAGCCCCCCCGGGAAAATCCCTTCACCGGCGTGATAGAGCGGCAGAACTCCGCCGCTCCTTTCCACGACTGGAACCAGCGCATCACCGCCGAATGCTACACGCGAAACACCCAGAGCCCGGTCCTCGACCGGGACGGCCAGGTGGCGGACAAAGTCAACAACTTCGAGCACATGAGCTTCAATTTCGGCCCCACCCTGTTGGACTACCTGCAGAAACAGCACCCGGACACCTACCAACGGATCCTCGAGGCCGACCGGCAAAGCCTGTTGGCGCGCGGCCACGGCAATGCCATGGCCCAATGCTACAACCATATGATCATGCCGCTGGCCTCGGCCCGGGACCGCTGGACTCAGATCGTCTGGGGGCTGGAAGACTTCCGCTTCCGATTCGGGCGCCGGGCCGAGGGGATGTGGCTTCCCGAAACCGCAGTCGACTCGGCCACCCTTGACGATCTGGTCCGGGCGGGAATGAAATTCGTCCTGCTCTCGCCCACCCAGGCAAAATGTATTCGCCCGGACGATTCCTCCAAGTGGCGGGACGTAGCGGAGGAAGGCGCCTCCGCCTCCCGGCCCTACCGGTGTCGAACCGCCCACGGAACCCTGGCGGTTCTCTTCTACAACCGACCGCTCTCCCAGGGCGTGGCCTTCGGACACCTGCTTTCCAACGCCACCAACATGGCCGGACAGATCGCCCGGGAGAAAGATCTGGTGCTGATCTGCAACGACGGGGAGAGCTACGGCCATCACGAGCCCCACGGGGACATGTGCATGGCCTATCTGGCCAAGCGGGAACTTCCGCAGAGAAACCTGAACCTGACCAACCCGGCGGCCTTTCTGGCCAAAAATCCGCCGGAGTGGGAGGTGCAGCTCAAGCCGGTCAGCTCCTGGAGCTGCGTGCACGGTGTCGAGCGCTGGAGGAAGGCCTGCGGGTGCAAGACCGGCGGCGAGGAGGGCTGGAACCAGGCCTGGCGGGCGCCGCTGCGCGCCGGCTTCGATCGGCTGCGCGAGCGCCTGGACCAGATATTCGAGCGGCTGGGCTCCGAGCTGCTTTCAGATCCCTGGAATGCCCGCGACGACTACATTCACCTGATCCTGGACAAATCCGAGGCCGCCGCCCGGGCTTTCTTCGAGCGCCATGACCGCGGCGGGGATCACAAAAAGGCCCGCTTGCTGCTTGAAATGCAACACTATGCAATGCTGATGTACACATCCTGCGCGTGGTTCTTCTCGGACCTTTCCGGCCTGGAGACCATACAGAACATCGGCTACGCCCTGCGCGCCGCGCAAATCGGAGAAAAACTGGCGGGAGAAGCGGTGGATCAAGAGCTGAGAGCCGAGCTGGCCGAGGCCAAGAGCAATCGTCCCGAAATCGGCTCCGGTCTCGATATACTCCAAAGACAAGCCGAGCAGGCCGAGCTCGCTGCCATGGGGGCAAGTCGATGAAAAGCCGGTGGTCTTATTTTCTCTTCGTTTTTCTGATCGCGTCCTGCGGCCGGGAGTTTTCCTCGCCACCGCCCGCACCTCAGATCGAATCGCTGGCCCCGGCCAGTGGCTTCATGGGTGACCCGGTGACCATCAGCGGCGTCAACTTCGCCAAAAACGCGGAAGACAACCTCGTGTTCTTCGGCGCCGAGAGCGCCCGCATCCTGTCGGGCTCACAAACCGAGCTGGCTGTCGAAGTGCCCGCGCTGGACGCCGGTGAATCGGTGCACGTGAAGGTATCCACCACCCTGGGTCAGGGCACCTCGCCCGACCCCTTCGTGTGCAAGGGTCCGGGGCATCCGGTCGCCGAGAAGCTCGATCACAAGATCCAGATCGAGTGGGCGCCCCTGGCGGTCACCCCGGTCCTCTCCCAGGACGACCTGGACAGCGACCCCTGCGTGGTGGTGGCCAGTTACACCGGCCGGACGGTCAGCCTGGTGGGCACCCGGAGCGGGACCCATGTAGATTTCGGCGTGGGGCACACTCCGATCTCCGTGGCCCTGACCTCCTCCCAGGGGGCCTGCCTGACCTACCTGACCACCGTGGAGGTGACGCCCGGCGAGGACACGCTGGTGGACACGCATCTGGAAGTCATTTCCATCGAAGACCTGTCCGGCAAGGACTTCCCCGAATTCGACCCGGATCGATTCGACGCGCTGCCGTCGCTCGACGGCGACCGCTTCCAACCCTTCCGGATCTGGTCCTACTGCAAGAGCATGGACGGCACCGGCCTGTGCAGCTCAACCGGCATCGCGGTCAGCGACATGTTCAAGCCGGCCCTGCTGCTGCTGGACGCCGGCTCGTCTCAGCCACGGGGAGTGCGGCAACCCGGTGCCGGCACCTGCACGGCGGCGCCGGAGAAGACCGTTCACTTCTCGGATGTAAGCTACGACCGGCCCAAAAACCGCTTTCTGGCCACCTTGCAAAACAGCCCGGAAATCTGGAGCCTGCCGGAGGATTCGGGCTGCCCCGTCCGGCTCTGGCCCCAGGACGGCGGCGCCCCAGCCGAATGGTCGCGGCAGTTCGACGCCCTGGCCCTCTACCGGAATCCGTCCAGCGGCAAGAATTTCATCTACGCCGCCGACACCGGAACCGACACGCTGATCGAGTTCGAGATCATCGAAAACGTTTCCGAGCAAGGCGTGCTGGCCATGAGGCGCAGCGCCCCGCTGTGGAACGGGCCCTACGCCATGACCATCGCCCGGATAAACGCCGACTACGCCCGGTTGTATGTAGCCACCGGGGACGGCATCATCGCGTTCGATCCGGACAAGGATTCAACCTATGACTTCTCCAAGCCGCTGCCGGTTGCGGTTACCATCCCACTGCCTTCCTGCCGGGGCGGGACCCAGTCGTTGGGCCTCACCCGTTACGTGCAAACCGACATAAACCAGTTCAAACCGGACGAAGTCATCTTCACCGATACGGTCCGGGATGTCGTGCGCGTGTTTCCAGCGGGGGAAGAGTGGACCGAGTCCTGGGAGATCCCGCTGGGTGTGACCGCGCCCCAGGTGGCCACCTCCCGGTTCTCCGACACCCTCTACCTGGCCGATCCCATGACCAACGTGATCCGGCTTATCGACCGCAACAACGGCATCCAAACCGACCAGTTCCCCATCTTCGACGAACTGGCCTTCGGGGCGGTGGAGGTCGCCGCACTGGACGCGGGCGGAGCCGACATCCTGCTGGTGCCCCTGCCGGTCAACCAGGCCGATGCCAGCCAGTCACGCACCACCTTCGACCGGATCGTGGTCCGGCAGGCCGGGCAAGAGGAAGACATCCAGCGCTGGAAGGATTCCGGGTACGACAACACCGGAGACAAAGGAATTCATACTGAGGGGTTCTTGCAAGAAGACGTCTTCCACGAGATGCTGCCCGCGCCGAAAACCCGGGCGCTGCACCTGGTGCGCTACCAAAGCAACCAGAACCCCGGCCGGCTGTGGTCGCTGGAGTTCAACGAGAACTCGCCCCAGGCCGACTGCGTCATACTGGACGAAAACGACCGGGAAAACGGCCCGGAGTTCGGTTTTCTCGACATTGCATTGGATTCTTCCGTGGTACTGGTGCGAATGAATTCGGCCGAGGACACCATCGCCCTCCTCGAGAAGCCCAAAGATCAACCGCCGAAGATCGTCTTGATACCCCTGGCCACCCCCGACAACCGCACAACGGTTCCCCTTAACGGCCAGGTTTCCCAGATAGTCTCCGACATGGCCTTTCGAACCGACGCCGCGGGCGCCACCTTCTACCTGGCCCTGCCGCCCCTCGGACAGGTCGCGGTGGTGAAGCCCGACGGGCAAACCCGCTTCATCGAAACCACCGGAGCGCCCTACCGGCTCTTCGTCAGCCCCGACGAACGGCGCCTCTACGTGTCTCACAACGGCGAGGGGAAGCTGAGCATCCTGGACATCGACTGCGGAGCCACTCCGGACTGCGAACGGGTGCTGACCAACGTCGCGGTGGATCCCTTCCCCGGCGAGGTGATCTTCCACCCCAGCGGCAAGGAAGCCTTTCTTACCCACTACATGAACAACGCCATCTCGGTCATCGAGTAGTCTCGATCGACGCCTCCACCCGGCGGACGCCGTCGTAAACCCGATCGTCACCCGGCACCCAGCCGTTGATCCCCAGAGTCGAGGAGAGCACCCGGCGCCCGCTGCGGGACAGGGTGTTGGTCTTCAGGAGCAGTTGCTGAATTCGACGGGTAACCTCTTCATCCAGCCCCGGGCGCACGCAGTAGGCGTCGTAGGGAATCCGGCCGGTCTTGGCCACGATAGTCAACTCGCCGACGTCCAGCCCCGATTGGCGGGCGTCCCGGATGGCTCCGGCCCAGGTGGCCGCAATGTCGTAACGTCCGGCGAACAGCCCCTCCAGGCAGGCCCGGTGGTCGCCGGCGAACTCGGCCTCCAGATCGCTTTCGGGGGCGATCCCCCGGGAACGCAGGTAGGCCGCTGGATAAAGGTACCCCGAGGTGGAGTCGGGGTCGGCGAAGCATATCCGGGTGCCCGATTGGCATTCGGGAATGCTGAATTTGCTGTCCTGCAGGGTCACCAGGTAACTGGAGTAGGTTGCCGAGCCGTTGGCTACATGCGTGGCAATCAACTTCATCGACGGAATCTTCTTTCGCACTCGCACATAAGCCAACGGCGAGAACTTGGCCAGATCCACCTCGCCGGCGACCATCTTCTCGATGAGGCTGCCGTAACTGTCGGCAACCAGCAGTCGGACCGGAATGCCCAGCTGTTCCGACATGTATTCGGCCAGGGGAGCGAACCGCGCCCGGGTGGCCTCCACCCCCACCACCGGAGTCATCCCGAAAACCAGCTCGGCGGGAGCCTGGCTCCCGCCGCCCGGACCGGCCAGCATGACCATCAGCAAAAAAAGCGCATTCATGCCACTATCACCTTGTTCCGCCCTTCGCCCTTGGCCCGGTAGAGCGCCTGATCGGCCCTCTCGATCAAGTCGTTGTCGGTGTCGTTCTCCAGGTCCAGCTCGGCCACTCCGATGCTCACGGTCAGGTTGCCGCCCGGCTGGGCCTCCTGTCCGGGGAAATCGTTCTTCTCAACGGCGCGGCGGATCTTCTCGGCCACCCGGGCGCCGGCGCGGCGATTGGTGTCCAGCAGTGCCACGCAGAATTCCTCTCCGCCGAAACGACCGGGTATATCGGTGGCCCGCAGGTTTCCGGTCAGCAGGGCGGCCAGATCGGCGAGCAGACGATCGCCGGCCAGGTGTCCCTGGGAATCGTTGTAGTGCTTGAAGTGATCCACGTCCAGCATCAACATGGACAGGCGGTGCTTCCCCCGCTTGGCGCGCAGGACCTCGAATTCCAGACGGCTCATCCAG
>Ga0180432_10004172_pt1 | contig 19998 bp, 17 predicted proteins | sample SS_ome_10_FD_132414 | JGI IMG/M metagenome (GOLD analysis project Ga0180432, IMG submission 132414) | Hypersaline lake sediment archaeal communities from the Salton Sea, California, USA - SS_1_MS_2 metaG | ecosystem: Environmental > Aquatic > Non-marine Saline and Alkaline > Hypersaline >...
AAGCAAACGGTTTCAAGTTCTATTTCACTCCCCTCCCGGGGTGCTTTTCACCTTTCCCTCGCGGTACTAGTTCACTATCGGTCAGTTGGTAATGTTTAGCCTTGGAAGGTGGTCCTCCCAGGTTCACGCCGGATTTCTCGTGTCCGACGCTACTCAGGCAAGCCCCCAGGGTCGTTTGGTCTTTCGTCTACGAGACTGTCACCCTCTGTGGTCGCCCTTTCCAGGGACATTCGACTAGACCTCGCGTTTAACCCTGCCCACCGCTGTATCGATAGGACGGAACTGCCTACAACCCCAGACGAGCAACGAATACAGTCTTACACACGCCTGGTTTGGGCTCTTCCCGTTTCGCTCGCCACTACTCAGGGAATCTCGGTTGATTTCTCTTCCTCCGGTTACTGAGATGTTTCACTTCGCCGGGTTCGCCGGACGCGCCTACTAAGGTTTCAGCACGCCCTACCATGGCTTCACCATGGTGGGTACTCCCATTCGGACATCCCCGGATCAAAGCCTGCTTAGCGGCTTCCCGAGGCTTATCGCAGCTAGCCACGTCCTTCATCGCTTCCAACTGCCAAGGTGTCCACCGTCTGCCCTTACTGCGCTTATGCGGCACACACTCTATTCACTTGTCAAGGAGCTCGCGGCGAAACGCCGCAACTGACGATCCTAACATCGATCGCGGACCCTGTCAAGGGTCCTACGGCAATCGCGTGGCGGAGACTTTATCTCACCCTGAACCTGCGGTCAAGTGAAACGGGAGAACCCGATCAAACGTTTGTCCTCTAGGACTGAACGCCTTTCCCGAAGGGGATTCCCGATGCCTCGAGAGCCCGCGCGAGCTGATCGAGTTCCTCGAGCCCCAGGGTCTCCCCGCGAATGTTCCCTTCGATCCCCGCGGTCTGGAGAACCTCGGCGACGCGCTCGCGCGGCAGGAGGGGGCGAAGTGCGACGCGAAGCATCTTCCGGCGCGCCCCGTAGATCGCGCGCACGGCGGCGAAGAACGCTTCCGGCTCAGCCGTGAACCGCGGTTCCTCGCAGAAACGGATGCTCCAGAGCGTCGAGTCGACATCTGGCACGGGGTGGAAGCTCTCTCGGCCGACTTGCCGGATTGCCGCGACGTCTGCATAGGCGCGGACGAGGATCCCGAGGGCGCTCCCGGACGCGCCCGGGCTGGCTTCGACCTTTGCGGCGACCTCGCGTTGCGTCAGAATGACCGCCTCCGTGATTGCCCGGCGGCGGGCGACCAGGTGCTGCAGGATCGGGGCCGTCGACGCATACGGAAGGCTGCCGAAGACGAGCGTTCGCGACGCACCTTCGGGAGCGTCGAACGTGTAGTCGAGCGCGTCCCCGTGGCGAACGGTCACTGAGTCGAGGTTCCCGACCGTCCGCTCGAGGATCGAGACGAGGCGACGATCGATTTCGATCGCCACGACATCGGTCGCCAGCGGAGCGAGCGCGCGCGTGACCGCGCCGAGGCCCGCACCGATCTCGACGATCCTCGTTGGGGACGCCTCCCCCACCGTCCTGGCGATCGTGTCGACGACTCCGCGGTCGACGAGGAAGCTTTGTCCAAGCCGTTTCGCCGGCCGTATCCCCGCTTCGCGGAGGAGTCGACGGACCGTGCTCCGGTTCGTTAGGTCGTCAGCCGCCAACGCGCGCGAGCGTCCAATCTCGCAAGAGGTCGATCACTCGAGGATCGACCGGATCGGCGATGTGTCGAAAGACCAGGCTCGGCTCCTCCGAGTGATATCGGAGCAGGTGGTTCAGATCGGGGAGCACGTAGACAGTCACTTCGCTGTTCCCGGCGTCGCGCAAGACCGCGTCGATCCGTTCCGCCTCCTCCGCGGGCACCTGCATGTCCTTCTCTCCGTTCAGGACGAAAACCGGGATCGTCACCGAAGCGAGCGTCGCTGCAGGATCGTCGAGGTAGTGCTCACGCAGCCACGAGAGGGCGAGCGGCGTCGCCAAGAGGTTCCCCGCCGCCTCCTCGGTCAGCCACGGGAGCGTCGTCTGCAGGTCCTCGACCGAGTAGTCGGACCACTCGCCGTTCGAACCTTCTACGAATGCGATGTATTCGTCCTCTTGGTCCAACGCGGCCGCGACGACCTGCTCCTCGCTTGCCCCTTGCTGGCGGAGGGTCGTCTCGACCTGCCACCGGGTGATCTCGTCGAGCGGTCGCGCCGCTCCGGCGAGGACCGCAATCCCCTTGAGGGTCGGATCCTCGGCGGCGATCACCGGAGCGAGATACGCCCCTTCGCTGTGGCCGACGAGCACGACTCGACTCGAGTCGACCTCGTCGTGCTCTCGAAGGGCCGCGAGGGCGGCCCGCACGTCGTCGAGTAGATCCGATCGAGACGCGGTCGCTGCGTCCCCTTCGCTCTCGCTGACCCCACGTTTGTCGAACCGGAGCGATGCAATCCCGGCTTCCGCGAGTCCGTGCGCGAGCTGCCTGTACGCGTCCATCCGGAATCCGGGCGCGTTCCCGTCCCGATCGAGCGGTCCCGAACCGTGAATGAAGAGGACGGCCGGGAACGGCCCGTCGCCAGCGGGGAGCGTGATGGTGCCGACGAGTGTCAGCTCGCTGCTCGGGAACGTTGTCTCCTCTTCCGAAACGCCGCCGGGGAGCTCGGTCGGCATCGGATCTTCCGGGACCTCGATTCCGTCGGGGAAGCGATCGACGTCGTAGCCCAGCGTTCCCTGCGACCGGTTGACGAGCCCGACGAGTCGCCCTTCGTACTCGATCAGCGTGATCTCCGTGTCCCCGAGACGGACGTCGAACCGCTCGCCCTGGTGAACGGTCTCCCCCGAGTGAAACTCGATCGCGCTCGGCCCAGCCGCCGTCGCCGGAAGGGAGAGGAGGGCCTGCGGAACCGCGGCCGTGAACTCCCCGCCGATCGCGCCCGCCCGAAGGGCCATCAGGAGGACCGCGTAGTGGCCGATCAGGTTGTTGTCGAGGAGCGCGAGGTTCGACGCGTCAGGGATCTGCGTCTGACGACGCGAGGTTCCGACGCGCACCTCCATCGTCAGTCCGGCCAGCCCGAGCTGCGCGGAGATGATCTGCGTTCCCGTCGCCGTCTTCGCTGCCAGCTGGTAGAAGACGGGAAGGAAGCCGCGGTCGAACTGCGCCTGCTGGGCGAGCGAGATTCGCTGGTCGGCCGTCTGCAGTGTCCCCTGTGAGAGGAGCATGTACCCCTCGGTCGGGTGGAAGAAGACTGTGTACTGCTCTTCGAGCAGGACGACGCCGCTCGACTCGATGACGAAGTGCCCTCCGGCGACGAGATCCCCCGGGTCCGGGGGTTCCGGCGCCTCGTGCGGCGCGAGAAACGCGATCAGCAGCAGGCCGAGGACGGCGGCGAGCCCGATCAAGACCTTGGTGTTCATGATTCCCCCCATCTCGAGATCCCGTTTCAGAACGGAAACCCGACGAAGTATAGCACGCTTGGCTCAGTCGTGGGACCGTTCTGCACTACCTCCAACGCGTCAGGATCTGCTCGCGGCGGAGAGGCTGGTTGGCAACGAGGAGGAGAATCTCCCGAGTAGGTCCGGGGCTGTGATCACGCGGGGTTCTCGCGCTTCGAGGAGTTGGCCTACCCGCGAAGGCGTTCTTCGCGCGTCTTCGGTTCGGTTGGTTTGGTCTCAGGCAGTTCCTCAGCGGGAGCGGCGTCGCGGGGCTTGATCCACCCGAGCCTCTTGGCGACGTACTTCAGGTTGAGCGAGTAACCGAGCCCGAGCGTCCTCGGCACGAACCAGCGGTCCTCGTCGCTCCAGAATCTGAAGTTCACGCGCTTCCCCACTCCTCCTCCAGGATCGACATCACGAGCGTGTCGTGGAACGTGCCGTCTTGGAAGTAGGACTCGCGCAGCGTCCCCTCCGGGACGAAGCCGAGCTTGGCGTAGACCCGCTGGGCCCGCTCGTTGAACGAGAAGACGCGAAGGAAGATCCGGTGCAGTCCGAGTTGGCGGAATCCGTAGTCGAGCATCGCGCGTCCGGCTTCGGGGCCGTAGCCTTGCCCCCAGGCGTCCTTCTCGCCGATCAGCAGGCCGAACTCGGCCGACCGGTCGACGGGCGTGATCGCGTGAAGCCCGGCGTTTCCGATGTGGCGATCTCCGTCCTCAAGGACGATCGCGAGCGGAAGATCCCGCTCGCTCTTGTACTGGCCGACGAGCCACTCTCGCTCGGCGGTCCGGCCCATCGGCGTTCGACGGCCGAGGTTGACGATGATCTCGGGGTCGTTGATCCAGCGCAGGCAGCGATCGAGGTCATCCTCGTCGAGCGGGCGCAAGTAGAGGCGGTCTCCGATCAGGAATGGAACGTTCATCCTGCTACCTCCTCGACCATGCGAGAGGCGGGCCTCGGCCTTCCGCGTCCGAAGCCCGCCTCCGCGGTCCTTTCCTTCGTGCTTCTTCGGGCTACAAGAACACGGGATACAGCGGGAACAGCGACGCGAACACGAGCGCGATCACCGACATCAGCTTGATCAGGATGTCGAGCGACGGGCCGACGGTGTCCTTCAGCGGGTCGCCGACCGTGTCGCCGGTGACGCCTGCCGCGTGGGCCTCGGAGTTCTTCCCGCCGAAGTTCCCTTCCTCGATGTACTTCTTGGCGTTGTCCATCGCCCCGCCCGAGTTGGCGCAGTAGATGGCGAGCTGGATCGCGGAGAGGAGCGCACCGATCAGGAAGCCGCCGAGGGCGTACCGCCCGAAAATCAGGCCGAAGACGATCGGCGTCAGGACGGCGATCATCGCCGGCATGAACATCTTGTTCAGCCCGCCGTGGGCGGTGATCGAGATGCACCTGTTGAAGTCGGCCGTCTCCTCGCCCGACATGATCTTCGGGTTCTCCTTGAACTGACGGCGGATCTCTTGGACGAGGACGTTCGACGTCCGGCTGACCCCGCGGATCAGCAGTGCGCTGAAGACGTACGGGACCATCGCGCCGAGCATCAGCCCGGCGATGACGAACGCCCCGACCATGATCGGGCTTCCGGTCGGCGAGAACTCGGCCGCGATCTGCCCGACGATCGGCAGTTGGGGCGGGACGACTTGATCGGCGCTGCCGATCGCCGACCACATGAACGCGGCGATCAGGCCGAGCGCGGCGAACGCGGCCGAGCCGATCGCGAATCCCTTTCCGATTGCGGCGGTCGTGTTTCCGATCGAGTCGAGCTTGTCCGTCCGCTCGCGGATTTCGGGCGGGAGCTCGGACATCGTCGCGATCCCGCCCGCGTTGTCGGCGATCGGGCCGTACGTGTCGACGGCGACCGTCATCGCCACGAACGAGAGCATCCCGAGCGCGGTGAACGCGACGCCGGGCAGGTTCCCGAGCTGGTACGCGCCGATCGTCGCTCCGGCGATCAGCAGGACGGGGAAGAACGTGCTCAGCATCCCGAGGGCCATCCCCTCGGTGACGCCGACCGCGGGCCCCGACTGGTTCATCTTCGCCAGTTCCCGGGTCGGCTTGTAGCTCGACGAGGTGTAGTACTCGGAGAAGAACCCGATGCCGATGCCGGCGGCGAGACCGAGGATGACGGAGTAGAAGACGTTCATCCCGATCGGCGTGAACCAGCAGAACAGGAACGTGGTCGCGGCGGTCAGGAGCGCTGCGAGCCGCGTTCCGTTCATCAGTACCGACTGCATTCCCTCCTGTCTCCGGCTGAAGCGGATGTAGAGGATGGCCAGGAGACTCGAGAAGAGGCCGCCGCCGACGATGACGAGCGGAGCCATCAGAAGCCACGCGTAGTGGCCCTCGAGCCCGGCCGGCGCGAGCTTCGCGATCAACGTCTGGAGGGACGGGTTGTTCCGGCCGACCCAGACGTAGAGGAACATGACGAGCACCGAGATGATCGCGCCGACGAACGACTCGAGCAGGTCCGCGCCGAGGCCGCCGACGTCGCCGACGTTGTCGCCGACGTTGTCCGCGATCGTCGCCGGGTTCCGCGGGTCGTCCTCGGGCAGATGGAGCTCGACCTTCCCGACCATGTCGGCGGCCATGTCAGCCGCCTTGGTGTAGATCCCACCGCCGACGCGGTCGAACAGCGCGACCAACGACGCCCCCATCGAGTAGGCGGAGACGATCAGCGCTCCCCGGATGAAGTTGACGCCGAGGGATTGGATCCCGAACAGGTAGCGCGTCTCGATCATCAACGTGTCGGCTGCGAACCACTTCTTGAACAGGAGAATGACGATCACCAGGCCGATCAGCGCGAGACCGGCGACCGAGAGCCCCATCACGCTTCCGCCGGAGAACGCGACGTTCAGCGCGCTCTTGAACGACTTCTGCGCTGCGTGCGTCGTGCGAGCGTTCGCGTGCGTCGCGGCGTTCATCCCGATGAAGCCGGCGGCCAGCGACAGCAGCGATCCGATCCAGAACGCGACCGCGATCTCCCAGTAGAACAGGATCCATAGGATCGCTCCGATGACCCCCATGGTGATGAGCATCACCTTCGCCTCGGAGATCATGAACGTGAATGCCCCGGATCGGATGTAGCCCTGCAGCTCCTTCATCCGATCGGTGCCCTGCGCTTGGCGGACGACCGCTCGGTTGAACAGGAACGCGCTCAGAAGCGCCAACACCGAGATCGCCGCGGGAATGACCATTAGCACGTATTCGCTCATCTCGCCGCCTGTACCCCCTCTTGGATGGTCTGACCGCGGCCCCTTCCGGACCCGCCCTTGGTCCGAATCGCAGTTCGCGTCCGGATCGGCGTCCGCGGAATCGGGGGCGATTGTAGCGATCGCCTCCGCGACCCGCAAGAGCCTTCACTAGGCGGATCTGGCTTGTGGTTCCGGCTTCCTAACTGACCTTAGTCGCCGGGAACCGGGCTGGTCAGCCCGCGGACAGGTGTCCACACCGTGTCTGACAAACGGACGGGCGACGCGCCGCGTCGGTCCTCCGTGATGCGCGGCGCAAACACTAACCTCAAGCGAATCTTTCGGAGCACGAAGGAGGAAGACGATGAAGAGAGCGCTTTCCGTGGCAACGGTGACCGCCCTGTCGCTCCTTTTCTGCCTGTTCGTAGGCTACGCACAGGAGGAAGGCGCAACGGCGGTCTCCGAGCTTCTCGAACAGGAACTGACGGCGATGGAGTCCGCTTTCGCGGGGCTTCAGATCTTCATGGGGGAGCTGATCGGTGAGGTCAAGGGGAACATGGCCGACATCGACGCCTTCAACGCGAAGGTCGACGACTACCGCGATATCGTCGAAGCGGTCTCCGTTGAGATCAAGGACGCCGAAGGGAAGATCATCGGCCTTCGGGCCGACGTCAATGCACTCGGCGAGACGCAGCAGGAGCTGATGGTGCGGGTCGTCGCGCTGGAGGCCGGACTCTCCGAGCTCGCCACTTTCTGCGACGAGATGAAGCTTCGCCTCGACGTCGCCGTCTCCGACCTTGCTGCGTTGCGTAGCGCGTTCGACGTCCTCGCCGAGGACTACGCCGCGTTCAAGGCGAACTACGAAGCGTTCCAGGCCGCGGTCTACGGGGACATCAACGCACTCCGGGACAGCATCTACGCTGACCTCATGCAGTTCGAGGAGAAGTTTACCGCCGGTCTGACGCTCGTCGAATCTCGCGTTGAGGAGCTCTCCCTTCGCGTGTTGGCGCTGGAGGAAGAGGACGTTGGAACGTTCAAGAAGAAGGTGATCGAGCTCGAGCGGTCGATGGCGGCTCTCGCGATTCGCGTCGACAACAACCGCGCCAAGCTGGAGGGCTTCGATCACGCGATCGCGGCGCTCGCGGAGGAGATGGCATCGACGCGCGAGGGGATCCTGCAGTCGAACCAGGCGCTTCTCGAGGAGTTCGATGCGCGGCTGATCGCGCTGGAAGAGGGGACCGATCTGCAGTCGCAGATCGACACGATCATGTTCATCTCGATCGTCGCTCTCCTCGCTGGCGTCGGCGCCTTGATCTGGGGATTCCTCGGCACGTGAGCGTGAGCATCGATAGGTGAGGGGGGAACGGCCTCACGAGAGGGGCATGATCTGCCCCTCTCGTTCCCTTTTGCGCGAGGGTGTAACAGAAGTTATATTGGTAAACCGTCCGGGGGGACACAAGATGAGGGAACTGGGGGAGCGTCTTCGAGGCTTCCGCCTACGAAACGGGTGGAGCAAGCGAACCGTCGCAAAGCGGCTCGGGGTTTCTACGCCTTCGATCATGCGTTGGGAACAGGGAGCTGCTGAGCCGAACGACTACAACCGCTACAAGATCGAACGCCTCCTCTCGGCGGCCGACCGAGCGTCCGGCCGCCCCTCCGGTGCGCAGGAGTCGGCCCACGTCTCGTCCTCTCGATCGACCTACGCACAGAACGGCATGAGATGACGAAGATCAACAAGGTTGAGCTGACCGGCTTCAAGTCGTTCCGCAAGCACTTGTCGATCCCGTTCTTCGAGGGGGTCACCGCCGTCGTCGGAGAGAACGGGTCGGGGAAGTCGAACATGTTCGACGCGATCAGCTTCGTCATGGGGCGCCGATCGTCGCAGCTCCGCGCGGATCGGCTCGAGCAGCTGATCTTCAACGGAGGAGAGAAGTTCAAGCCGGCCGACTCGGCCGAGGTCGTCCTGACGCTCGATAACGCCGACGGTGCACTCGACCGGTTTCTCGACAACGGCCATTCGACCCCCGAGGTCACGATCGGTCGACGGATCACGCCGAAGAGCTCGACGTACTACTTGATGGGGAAGGCGTGTCCTCGCGGGGCGCTCGACGAGGTCCTCGAGGCTGCGAAGATCGATCCGGACGGCCAGCAGCTGATCGCCCAAGGACGGATCACCGACATCATCCGCCGCAGCCCCGTGAGAAGGCGCGAGATCCTCGACGAGGTAAGCGGAATCGCAGCCTACGACGAGAAGCGCAAGAAGGCGATCGCCGAGCTGAAGGACGTCAAGTCGAAGCTGAACACCCATCGCGTCATCCTCGCCGAGCGCCGCCGCCGGCTTCTCGGCCTTCAGAAGGAACGTGACGCGGCGATCGAGTACCAGACGATCACCGAGGAGCAGGAGCGGCTCCGCAAGTCGATCCTCCACAAGCAGCGCGAGGGAATCCTCGAGCGCCTCAGAAAGGCTCAGGAGGAGCGCAAGGGGATGGACGAGCAGATCGAGAAGCTCGAGAAGGACGTCGCGCGGCTCGATCAAGAGATCGAAAACAAGGAGTGGGAACTCGAAGGGATGCAGGAAGACCTCTCCGGCGATGGGCAGATCACACTGATCAAGGAGGTCGAGCGCCTCCGGTCGGAGCTCCTTCACAAGCAGGGCGAGATCCAGTTCAAGCGCCAACAGATGAAGAACCTGCAGGAGATGATCGACGAGATCGCCCGCATGAAGGCGGCCGAGACCGCGCGCGCGCCGAGCGGGAGGACCAACCCCGCGGTGCAGGCCCTGCTCGAGCGGAAGCGCGGTGGCGTCTACGGGACGATCGCGTCGTTGGGATCGCCGAAGGCGAACTTCGAGACGGCGTTCGAGACGGCAGCCGGCGGGAGCCTGAATGACCTCGTCGTCGACTCACGTGAGACCGCGATCGACTGCATCAACTACCTGAAAGAGAAGCGACTCGGGCGCGCTCGGATCTTGCCGCTCCGACGCCTCGTGACCGCTCGGAAGAGCCTTGCCTCGGCGGAGGCGTTGAAGCTCGAAGGGGTGATCGACTACGCGATCAACCTGATCGAATTCGACGAGAAGTATCGGCGCGCATTCGAGTACGTCCTCGGCGACACGGTCGTCGCCGAGAACCTCGAAGCCGTGAAGGGTGTGGACGGCGTCCGCGTCGTCACGCTCGACGGGGACCTCTTGAGCAGGGGCGGCGCGCTTTCCGGCGGATGGCGACCGCCGTCGAAAGCGAAGGCCGCGGACGCCAAGCCGGACGACTCATCGTTCGACGTCGCCCAGCGGCGTCAGCAGATCGCGAAGAACCGCCGAGAGATCGAACGCCTCGAGCAGGAGATCGCGGGCCTGACGAACCGGCTGGAGGAGAAGGAACAGGAGCTCGCAGGCGCACAGCAGAACAAGGATCGAGCGAAGGGCGAGGCCTCCACACGGAGCGGCGAGCTCCACGCGCTTCGCGAGAAGCGACGCGAGACCTACCAGAGCCTCGAGAACCTTCGCCGCGCGCTCACGCGCTACGAGCGTCAGGAAGCGGAGGCGGAGGCCGAGATGGAGGCCCTCGGCACGATCGACGAGAAACAGGCGGAGAACCTTGTCGACGCACCGCTGAAGGACCTCGAGCGAAGAATCGAGCAGAATGCGCGTCGCCTGAGGCGACTGGAGCCGGTCAACATGCGCGCGATCGACGATTATGCAGTCGCCGAGGAGGACTACAACCTCTTCCGCGAGAGGGTCGACGCGTTGGAGGGGGAGAAGCGGGAGATCGAGCGGCTGATCGGGGAGATCGAAGAGCGGAAGCGACAGCGGTTCCTCGACGTTCTCGCTGCGGTCAACGTGCAGTTCTGCCGAATCTTCGTGGAGCTGTTCGAAGGCGGGGGAGCGTCGCTCGAGTTGGAGACCGAAGGCGACATCTCCTCCGGCCTCCTGATCAAGGCGCACCCGCCGGACAAGGAGCCGCACCTGATCGACGCGCTCTCCGGCGGAGAACAGACGCTCCTCGCGATTGCGTTCATCTTCGCGCTTCAGGAGTACCAGGGAGCTCCGCTGTTCGTTCTGGATGAGATCGACGCCGCGCTCGACATGATGAACACGACGCGGCTCGCCAAGATGCTGCGGGAGTATGCCAAGCGGGTTCAGGTGATCGTTGTCTCACACAACGAGGAAACAGTTCGTCACGCGGATCGAGCGTACGGCGTGACAATCAAGAACGGGGTCTCGGAAGTCCTGGCCCTGAAGTTGAACTAGAGGAAGGAGCACTGAGGACGTGGACGCGATCCGCGTGGCCGAGATTCCGGTCGAGGAGCTTGTTGGCGAGAGCTGGCAAGGGGTTCTGACTCGGCTGACCGAGGACATGGACCCGTGGGCGATCGACGTCAGCGAGCTTGCTCACCGTTTCCGCGTGTACTTGAACGCGCTTCAGGAATTGCAGTTCGAGATCCCGGGGCGGATGGTCCTCGCGTGCTCCGTGCTGCTGCGGATCAAGTCCGATGACCTTCTCGCGTCTGAACGGGCGCCCGAGCGCGACGAGCTCGTCGCCGAAGTCGACGAGGCGATCGAGCAAGAAATGAACGCGTGGGTTGATCCCGGGGACGCCGGAGCGCTCGAGATTCCCGTCCTCCGCCGCCCGCGGCGCCAGGTGACACTCTTCGACTTGAGAAACGCCTTGGCCGCAGCGATGAAGGTGAGTCGGCGCCGGGCCGAGCGGCTGGTCGGGCACGTCGACATGGACGACGAGAACCCCTTCGAGAACTTCGAGATCGGGGGGACCGACTTCTCCGATCGTCTCCGGGAGCTGTTCGAGCGGATCGTCGGTCTCCTGCGAGGGCGCCGCGTGCTGAGTTTCTTCCGACTGCTCGATCGCGGGGACACCGACGAGCGGGTCCACCGGTTCTTCGAGGTTCTTCATCTGGCCGCGGAAGGACGCATCCAGTGCAGCCAGGAGGAGTTCCTCGGCGACATCCTGATCCGTCTCGAGCAGGAAGCCTGACGTTGTTCTCCGGCGGTCTCCCGTTCGTGCTCGTAGGGGACGGCTAGCGTGACCGATCGTGGAAACGACCTCGCCCTTGTCGAAGCGGCGCTCTTCCTGTCGCCGCAGCCGTTGACGCGCCGCGGCCTGGCGAAGCTCCTCGGAGACGTTCGTCTGGGCTACGTCGACCAGCTTCTCGAGGACCTGGCAGCCGCGTACGAGGACTCCATCCGCGGCATCGAGCTCGTCGTCAGCGAGGGCTCGGCTCTTCTCCGCGTCAAACGGGACTACATCGATCGCGTCGCACACCTCGCCCCGCAACAGGACATCCCTCGGCCCGTCCTACGCACTCTCGCCGTGATCGCCTACAATCATCCGATGACGCAAGCGGACCTCGTCAAGGTTCGCGGGAACAAGGCGTACGGACACGTTCAGGAGCTGATCGAGCGGGGTCTGATCCGCTCTGAAACCCAAGGACGTACACTGCTTCTGCAGGTCACGGCCGAGTTCCTTCGTCACTTCGGACTGAGCACGGTCGAGGAATTCCGGTTCCACGCCCCGCCTCCGGAGATGGACGATCAACCGGCGGCGTCCGCCGATGACGCCGACGAAGAGGAGAAGCGGCCGGACGACGGCGAGGACGCTCCCATGGTACAATCGGAAGACCCCGGAGGTATCTGATGGAGAAATGGGAATGCACAGTCTGTGGATACATCTACGATCCCGCCGTCGGCGACCCGACGACGGACGTGCCGGCCGACACGCCGTTTGAGGACCTTCCTGACGGTTGGACTTGCCCCGATTGCGGGGCGACCAAGGACCTGTTCGAGCAGGTCTAGCGGCAAGAGGGCTTTCCCGGGAGGAACGGGCGCGAGAGCGCCGGCTTGAACAAACCTGACCAATATGGTAGGGTTTTGTCGGTGACCCGCATGCCCAGGATCGTCTACCTCGACAATAGTGCCACAACCCCGGTGGCTCCGGAAGTTCTCGACGCGATGCTTCCGTATCACCGCGACGTCTACGGGAACCCTTCCAGCCTGCACGAAGCCGGGAGAGCGGCACGGCGGGCGGTCGACGAGAGCCGCGGCCAGATCGCTGAACGGCTGAGCGTCTCACCGGACGAGATCGTCTTCACCGCCGGAGCGACCGAAGCGAACAATCTCGCTCTTGCTGGCGCCGCGCACGCGTCGCCCAAGAAGCGGCACGTGATCGTCTCCGCCGTCGAGCACCACGCCGTGCTTCACGCGGCCGAATCGCTCGAGAAACGTGGGATGGACGTGTCGATTCTCGAGGTCGATCCGGCCGGGAGGGTCGATCCCGACCGAGTTCGCGACGCGATCCGCGACGACACGCTCCTCGTCTCGGTGATGGCGGGGAACAACGAGATCGGCACCCTGCAGCCGATCGACGAGATCGGTGCGCTCTGCAAGGAGCGCGGCGTTCTCTTCCACACCGACGCCGTGCAGGCGTACGGGAAGGTGCCTCTGCCGATCGACGCCGTCGACCTTCTCTCCGTCTCGGCGCACAAGCTTCACGGCCCGAAGGGTGTCGGCTTCCTGTTCGTGCGAGAGGGGATTCGCCTCGTCCCGATCCTCCACGGGGGTGGGCACGAGCGGGGCCGGCGCAGCGGAACCGAGAACGTCCCCGGAATCGTCGGTCTCGCGGCGGCGACGCGTCTCGCGTTCGACGAGCGAGAGACGGTGACCGCTCGGATGTGGACGTTTCGTGAGAGGTTGATCGACGAGGTGCTTCGGATCCCCGGAACGCGCCTGAACGGGCATCGGACGGAAAGCCTTCCTCATATCGCGAACTTCAGCTTCCAGGGGATCGAGGGGGAGAGCCTCGTCATGAAGCTCGACGAGCACGGAATCGCAGTGTCGACGGGCTCCGCGTGTTCGTCTCCGAATCTCGAGCCGAGCCACGTCCTCGTCGCGATCGGGGTTCCGCTGTCGATGGCACACGGGAGCCTCCGCGTTAGCACGGGCCGTCAGACGACGCAAGACGAGATCGAGAGCTTCCTCGACGTCCTTCCAGGCGTCGTCGAGAGGCTCCGTGCGATCTCGCCGTTCAAAGTGGGTGATTAGCGTGTACACGGAGAGAGTGATGGACCACTTCCGTCATCCGCACAACATGGGGAAGCTTGCGGACTACTCGGCGATCGGAAAGGTCGGGAACATCGTCTGCGGCGACGTCATGTGGCTCTACATCAAGGTCGAGTCGGATGAGGAGGGGCGCGAGGTCATCCGGGACATCTCGTGGGAGACGTTCGGTTGCACCGCGGCGATCGCCACGTCGTCCATGGTCTCGGATCTCGCCAAGGGAAAGACGCTGGAAGAGGCGATCGCGATCACGAACCGAGACGTCGCCGGCGAGCTCGGCGGCCTCCCGCCGGTCAAGATGCACTGCTCCGCACTCGCTGCCGACGCGCTGAACGAGGCGATCTTCAACTACCTCGTCGAGAACGATCGCGAGATCCCGGAAGCACTCGGGAAACGTCACGAGCGGATCGAGAAGGAAGTCGCGCAGCTCGAGAAGCGCTACCAGGCCTTCCTCGGGAGGGAATCCGACGGCGGGTCCTCCTCGTCGGAGTAGCCGTGCACCTCACGAAGAAGGCGAGTTACGGCCTGATCGCGACGTTCGAACTCGCAAGATCTCCCGACTCTGTGCCTGTCTCGGCGGGGGCGATCGCCGCTCGCTACGGACTCCCGGCCCCGTTCGTCGAGAAGATCCTTCATCGGCTGAAGCAGTCGGGCCTGGTCGTCTCTCAGCAGGGTCGGGCCGGCGGTTACGCGCTGGCGGAGGATCCGAAACGAATCTCGGTTCGGCGCGTGCTCGCAGCGCTCGACGAGCCACTCGATCTCGTTGGATGCCTCGGCGAAGAGCCGTGTTGCGAGTTGACCGAGATCTGTCCAACGAAGCCGGCGTGGGGGATGATCAACCGCCGCTTCCACGCTCTCCTCGACTCGCTCTCCCTCCACGATCTACACTCGGCGGACGCGATCGCGGACGCGCACGAGGCCTGATCCGATCGCGAACGCACGAGGGAACCCGGTCTGCGAGCCTACGTGATGTACATCACCGACGCGGGGCGTCGCTTTCGTGTATAGTCTCGGTCACGAGGAAGAAGAACCCCCTCATCTTTTTCACCACCCGGAGAGGGCGGCCGAGCCAACCTGGTGAGGCCGCCCTTCACATGGTCAAAGGCCTCCTCCGGCCAAGAGAACCGCTCGGTTGACGAAATAGACGCCGATCAAGAGGAGTGGGAACAGGATCGAGAGCGAGAGGACGACGGGGTAGAACTGGAAGAGTCCCCCGCGTCGTTTCCCGGGCCAGTCGAATCCGTCCGCCAACAGGTAGTCCACCGGCGATCTCGCGAGGTGCCACTCGTGTTCTTCTCCGCGGGCCAAGCGGATCACGTCGGCAAATGGAGATCGTGCTGTCTCGCGCCTTCGCAGGCCGAGGAAGATGCCCACGAGAAGGACGACGTACGCGATCAGGAGTGGGCTCTCCCCCACGATCGCAACTTCGTTGAAACCGGCGTGCAGCAGAACGGCGAGAAGGAAGCCGCCGACGATCCATCCCGCTCGTTTCGCACCCTTTGCGAAGAAGGCGAAACCGAGCAGGAACCCGGCGATTCCGTCGAAGAGGATGTGTCCCGGGAAGGCACGCGCGAGCGTGATCCCGCGAAAGATCTCGTTGAACCGGCCGACGTCTCCTGCGATCCATGATGGGTACGTCGCGCTGAAGATGTACCAGAAGTCCTCATAGATCCCGAATCCGACGCCGAGAACGCCGAGGTAGATCGCAAGATCGATTGGCTCGGCGACGTTCGGAAAGCGATACCGCCAGATCGACGCGAGCGCGAGAAGGAACTTCGATGCCTCTTCGATCGCCGCCGCCCCGAAGAGAGCGAGAGCGGACGACTCGATCGGCCGGAGCGGCAGGACGCGACGGGCGGCGACGACCGGGACGACGGCGACCATCCCGACGATGAATGCGAGAAGCATCGGCGCAGATGGGACTCGGCGGTGCGGGTTGCTCCGGTACAGCGCGTAGATGTAGACCAGGGAAAGCGCGGCCGAAATGTACGTAGCTTGGAGAAAGAGACTCATTGCGTCACGGCGCCGCCTGCAGCGTCATTCAGTCCCTCCTAGAGGAAGCTGACGATGTAGTGGTAGTAGAAGTAGAAGACCGGAAGCGCGAAGAGGAGTCCGTCGATTCGGTCGATCGCCCCGCCGTGCCCGGGAAGGAAGGTCCCTGAATCCTTCACTCCTGCCGCGCGCTTCAGCTTCGAGGCGAAGAGATCGCCGAGCTGGACCGCCCATCCGACACAGAAGACCGACAGGAAGAGGTGCGGGAATCCGCCAGCGAACGCGAGCGCCCGCCAGGCCGGCGAGAGCGAAGCCCCAAGCAACCCTCCAACCGTCGCAAAGGCGAATCCTCCGACGATCCCCTCCCACGTCTTGCTCGGGCTGATCGACGGGAACGCCTTGTGGCGCCCGATCGCGCTCCCGACGAAGTACGCGCCGCTGTCGAAGCCCCAGACCATCAGCAGGACGACGAGCGCGTTGACCGCTCCGACGTGTGGCGAGAGACCGGCCGCGCCGGTGTAGATCAGGTAGAAGTAGTGAAGGAGCCACGGGATGTAGAGAAGTCCGAAGACGCCGGCAGCCGCGTGGAAGAGACCTTGCTGATGCGGGGTGTCCCGAAGGTGACGCAGGACCTGATACGCGATCGCGAACAGGAGCACGACCTCCGCGTACCTCCCGTCGAACGCGATGTAGCTGAGAACCATCACGGGAATCCAAACGAGGAACTCGGGCGCGGCGAGGACGATGCCGAGCCGCCGCATCAGCTGCAGGTACTCGATTCCTGCCGGATACGCGACGGCCAGGATCAGCGCGCCCGCGATCCATGGCACGTCGAACCGGGCGCCGAGGTAGAGAATGCCGAAGACGATCCCCCCGGCGACGAGGCCGCTCGCGCAGCGCTTGATCAGATTCACGGCGCGTCTCCTCGTCTTCCGCCGTACCTTCGTTCTCGACGTTGGTAGGCATCGATCGCGCGGACGAACTCGGCCGGCGTGAAATCGGGCCAGAGGACGTCCGTGAAGTAGAGCTCCGCGTAGGCCGATTGCCAGAGGAGGAAGTTCGACAGCCGCATCTCGCCGCTCGTTCGAACGACGAGGTCCGGATCCGGAATGCCGGCCATGTACAGCCGGGAGTCGACAGCCTCCTCGTCGATCCGATCGGGTGCCAGACGCCCCGCCGCGACGTCTGCCGCGACTTCAGCGCAGGCCCGCACGAGGTCTTGTCTTCCTCCGTAGTTCAGGGCGACGGTCACGTCCATCTTCTCGCCGTGCTCGGTCTGCGCGACGATGCGCCGGACGGTCTCGCGGACCCGTTCGGGGAGCCCATCGACGTCTCCTGCGACGCGAAGGCGGATTCCGGCTTCGACGAACTCCCTTCCCTTCTCTTCGATGAACTGCTGGAGGAGGTCCATCAGGAAGTCGACCTCGTCCTTCGGGCGCGTCCAGTTCTCCGAAGAGAAGGCGAACAACGTCAGGTAGCGCAGACCGATTCGCTCTCCCGCGAAGCGGATGAGTCTCTCCGCCGCCTCCGCGCCGGCACGGTGGCCGGCCGTGTGGGGGAGGCCGCGGGCCCTAGCCCACCGGCCATTCCCGTCCATGATCAGGGCGATGTGCTTCGGCATCCGCTCCGCCTTGACCCGCTCCAAGAGTGTCATTGTCCGTCCTCCAAGATGCGCCGCGCTGCCCCGACGACGGTCAGCGATCCGGCGATCACCCAAACGTCCTTCGGGTTCGCCCTGGCGACCCCCTCGGCCACCGCCTTCCGGACGGAATCATAGCACGCGAATGGAGCGCGAAGCTCCTCGGCGAGCTGGGCGAGGTCCTCGACCGGCAGGGCGCGGGGACTCGACGACTGCGTCAGGACGAGACGGGCGAAGTGCGGCGCGAGAACGCGCAGCATCCCGGCGACATCCTTGTCTGCGAGGGCCCCGAAGACGAGGCCTCGGCGTTCGGCGACGGGGAACCGACGCTCCACGTCGGCGGCAAGAGCCTGTGCCCCAGCGACGTTGTGCGCTCCTTCGAGGATGATCGTCGGGGACCGTCGGACGATCTCGAACCGTCCTGGCCACGAGACCGCCCCGAGCCCTTCGGCGACGGCGTCGGAGGAGAGCACGAGCCCGGCCTCTCGCAGGAGCTGGATCGCACGGAGGACGATGCGAAGGTTCTCGCGCTGGTATCCACCAAGGAGCGGAAGGTCGACCGAGGGCGGCAGGTCGGCCGCGTCGACGCGATAGCGGGAGAACTCCTCGCGCTCGAACTCGAGCCGGAGTCCGACGTCCTCGGATCGGGCGAGGCTCGCGCCGACCTTCGCGCACTCCGCCTCGGCGACCTTCAGCGCACCCGTCTTGAGAGGCCCGACGAGAAGCGGGACGTTCGGCTTGGCGATTCCGACCTTCTCCCACGCGATCGCCTCAACGGAATCGCCGAGCAGCCCCGTGTGGTCGAGCGCGACGTTCGTGAGGATCGACAGGATCGGGCGGACGACGTTCGTCGCGTCGAACCGTCCGCCGAGGCCGACCTCGACGAGAGCGACGTCGATCTTCGTCCGCGCGAACGCGTCGAGAGCGAGGGCCGTGATCGCCTCGAACTGCGCCGGAGGATCGTCCATCGCCTCGATGGTCTCCGCCATTCGTTCGACGCCCGCGGCCCACTCCGGTTCGGTCAGCCACTTGCCGTCGATCGCGATCCGATCGCGGAAGTCGACGACGTCTGGGGACGTGAACCGCCCGACTCGATAGCTGGCTGCTCGCAAGATCGCGTCGAGCATCGCGACGGCGGAGCCCTTCCCGTTCGTGCCCGCGACGTGGATCGCGGGATACGCCCGCTCAGGATGTCCGAGGCCCTCGAGCAACTGCGCGACGCGATCGAGGCCGGGCTTGACCTCGAACCGAGGAAGCCGATCGAGGGCCGCGCGCGCGGCAGGGTAGTCCATCACGCCTCGAGGGATGCCAGGCTCGCCTCTAAGCGGGCCTTCTTCTGCTGGAACTCGTCGAGCTTTCCGCGCTCCTTTTCGACGACGTCGGCGGGGGCGCGAGACGTGAATTGCTCGTTTCGAAGCTTCGCTTCGACGCCCGCCAGCTCCCGGTTCGCCGCGTCCAACTCCGCCGCGATCCGGTCCCGCTCGGCGGCGACGTCGATCAGGTTAGCCAGTGGCACGTAGACTTCGAACTCGGAGAAGACTTGGCGCGCCGATCCGGCGGGCGGCGTGCACTCGGCGTCCTCGACGATTCGCCAGGCCTCCGATCGCGTGAGCACCTCGAGCGCCGATCCGGCCTCTCGAAGGGTCTCCGCTACCGACGGATCGCCAGTTTTGGCAATCACCGACACCCGCGCCTTCGCCGGGACGTTCACGTCGGCACGGATCGTCCGCACCGCGCTGGCCGCGCTTTTCACGATTGCCATCCGGCGCTCGGCGTCCTCGTCCGACCAGCGGGCATCCGACGTCGGATACGGCGCGCAGGAGATCGACTCGCCTTCACTCGCCACGGCCTGCCACAGCTCCTCGGTGATGAACGGAATGAACGGATGCAGGAGCCGCGTCACCGCACGCAGCAGGTGCAGGAGAACGCCTTTGACCGCGTCGTCCGATCCGCTCTGCAGGCGGGCCTTCGCCATCTCCAGGTACCAGTCGCAGAGGTCGTGCCAGGTGAACTCGTAGAGCGTCTCGGCGGCGAGGTTGAAGTTGTAGCTGTCGAGGTGCGCGCGGACTGTCTCCACCGTTGCCGAGAGGCGCGACAGGATGTAGCGGTCCTCGAGTTCGGAAACCTCGGCCGGCAGGTTGGGACGCTCCTCGCCGAGTTGCATCAGGACGAACCGCGACAGGTTCCAGATCTTGTTGAGGAAGTTTCGCGCGTCGTCGAGCTGCGTCGACGGCGTGCGCATCGTCCGACCCTTCGGCGTCGAGCGCGCCATTGCGAAGCGAAGGGCGTCGGCCCCGTATTCGCCCATCAGCTCCATCGGGTCGACCGTGTTCCCCTTCGACTTCGACATCTTCTGGCCGTGCGGATCGACGATCAGCGGCGTGATGTAGACCGTCTCGAACGGGATCTCGTCCTTGAAGTGAAGCGAGGCCATGATCATTCGCGCGACCCAGAAGAAGAGGATGTCGAACGCCGTCACCAGGAACGACGTCGGGAAATAGGTCTCCTGCTCCGGCGTCTCCTCCGGCCAGCCCATGATCGAGAAGGGCCACAGCCAGGAGGAGAACCACGTGTCGAGCACGTCCTCGTCCTGGCGGAGTTCGACGTCCTCGCCGTAGTGCTCGCGCGCCTTGGTCAGCGCCTCCGCTTCGTCGTGGGCTGCGAACGCGCGATCGTCCGGACCGTACCAGACGGGGATTCGGTGTCCCCAC
>Ga0180432_10004173_pt1 | contig 19997 bp, 22 predicted proteins | sample SS_ome_10_FD_132414 | JGI IMG/M metagenome (GOLD analysis project Ga0180432, IMG submission 132414) | Hypersaline lake sediment archaeal communities from the Salton Sea, California, USA - SS_1_MS_2 metaG | ecosystem: Environmental > Aquatic > Non-marine Saline and Alkaline > Hypersaline >...
GCTTCTGAAAGATTTAAGTCTGATAAGATCTTTCTTAGGCTTGCCCTCCTTTCCTTTTTCATTTATTGCATCCCGCTTTAAATGAAAGGCGGGAGGGCTCTTTTAATTTTTCAACAGCCTAATAATGTACGATAGTTGAACTCAGTTTCTACCGGTAAAAACACGCTGTGAACGATATTTGGAATGGGCCTTTTTCCTCCTGTTGGAACGCTGGGAAGGAGATTTGAATATACTTTATACCGGTAAAAAATTCAGGTTTTCTCATGTAAACAAGTTATTATAAAAGTTATGTCAAAGATATTTTCAGTTTTCTAATAAAATACTCAAATCAGGCAATAAATGTCATATATTTTTTTATGATTTTTATAAAAGAAAAATTTAAGTTCTATAAAGGAATATTATTTCTGAGTTGATTTCAGTGGAAGTTAGTTTATTTATTGACGGTAAAATGATTGATTTAAATGAATTTACTAAAGATTTTTTAGGGGGAACAATGCAGGGTGCGATTTCTCCATTAAGCGGAATAAATAGTAATTGGAAGAAACTGGAGATTAAAATTAAAAGATAGAACATAACCTTAATTTTTAATAAATTTTGCCCTGTCTAAAACTTTTCATTTTTTTTCACCTTAAAATTTACTTTAATATTTCTTTTATTTTTATTGCTTTAATTCCATTAATCGTTTTTTCTACTATGTATTCTACAGGATCGCCTGCATGAAGTAATGTTAAAAATGGAATGTCCTTTTCATAAACCATTATGTTTTCACCATTTTGCCCTTCTATTAATCCTTGTTTCTCTTTATCACTGTACCAATTAACAATTCCTTTCATTTATTTTCACCAATTTTAATTTTTTTTATAAAAAAATAGACATCAAAAAGCATGTTTACAATTTTCACAATTGTTTTGATTATTAGATTTTACTTTTATACTAAAGTGAGAGCAAACCTCATGTTCGAATACTGGTCTGTTAAAAGCTTTGCATCTAATTACTTTTTTTTGTTTTTTTTCTTCATTATTATGTCTTCTTCTATTTTTATTTTGATTCATTTTTAACTCACTGGAGTTGTATTTTTTAGCTATATTATCTAAAAAAAATAAATCCATCTTAAAATTCGAAGATGGTAACTCAAATTTTCATTTTCCTTTTTATCTACTATACACATTACTTTACTTAAATAGTTTTGCTTATTCCTATTATGTTTGTCAACTGTGTAGGGACAAGACATATGCCCCATTCTAACATATTTTCATTTTGTCGTTTTAACTAGATATATTTAAATAATTAATGATACAGATTATATTAATGAAGAAGATGCAAGCTATACCAATCTTCGTTTTCTTTTTTGAGGAATGATCTTCAGAATATGCATAATAGGTATATTTTTTTGAAGGGAGCAGTCCTAGAATTGAGGCTCGGATGAAGGAAATGATAAAAATAAAGTGTGAAAAATGTGAAACTATTTTCAGAGTAGATCATGACGTATTAATAGCAAATTCAGCAATTTGTCCAAAATGTGGGGTATTAAATACAAAATGTGGATTTCCGGCAATGACAGAACGGCACTAATTTTAAAGAAAGGGGGATAAATTCACTACTTATCTACCTCCTTTAATTCTATTTCTCTCTAACAAATTTTTCAATTATTCGGATGTGAAATTTCGTATTAATTCCTAGGTTTTGCGCGTTCTCTTAATCTTCTTTCTTCTCTACTTCTTTCTTGATACAAGTTACGTATTTCCATGTTTTTCTTATTTTGTTCCTGGAGCGCTTTTCTTCGTGACTCATTTCGATCCTGCATCAATACTTTCTCTTTCTTCCTTTTATCTTTTTCTTCTTTTGTTTTAAATATTCCCATAGTTTTAATCCCTCCGACAAATCCTGGATTCTATATCTATCAGTATATAATTATTCATTATTTTTTTCTTTTCTTATAGCAATAAAAACATAATCCTTTCGCTCTTGATTTATTGGTACAACCAGGGGTAATACAAATCTTTCCTCTGTTTTTTTCGTATTTCATCATCTTTTCTCTACCTAATAGAAAATACTTATTCATTTTTTTCTTATATCTTTATATCTCCATTTGTAGCCGGGATATCTCATTTCTCCGAAACCTTTTAAAAATTCGTTAAAATCTTTTAATTTACGAAAACGCATTACTCTTATCACGTCCCCTGTTTTTTCAGTAAATAACTCTATTATCGTTTTATATTTCTTCATTTTTTATCATCGAAAATAAGAAAAGGATAGGTTACTTTTTTCATAACTCTACAGTAAATATCCCTTCAAGATTTTTTGTTTTCTTTTTTATTTTGTTGTCAGGCTTATCTCAATTGATGAGACGTTTGAGTCTCTACCCTCTTCATTTGTGATGCTTTCTGTGCCGATCATTATACCGCTTATTTTCACATTTTTCATAAACCTGTTCCGCACGATTTCTGCAGTATCCACTGCAGTACTAATTGATCTACCTCTTGCTTTTAAGATGACATCCTTTGAACCATTACCATTGAATTGGGTGACGACTGCTAGGACATAGCTCATCGGCGGTTTTCTTCCTATAAATATGACGTTTTCATCTGTCTTTTTTTCTTCAGTTGCATTTTTTTTCATCGTTTTTTCTGCCATGATTATTTTCCTCCTTGTAACTCATATAATGTTCTGTTCGATGTCAATTTGACATTATTTCATTAGTATTTTTCCAGTTTTTTCGACATGTTGACGAACAGTTGTTTTTTTATCTTTCTTTTTCAGTTTTTAAATAATAAACCGCTCATGTATTTCTTTTATTCTATTTTTATGCTTATCATAAACCTCATTCAATTTTTTTCATCTTCTTATCATAATAATACCAACATTAATTGTATTATAGGGGACACCTTTTATGAATGTGGTCCAAATTTTATCATGTGATATTTTAGTTCCTCTTCTGTTAAAAATTTCTGTCCACAATAAATACATCTAAGAATTTTTTCCATATTTCTCCTTCTTTCATCTATGTTTCCTATAAAATTCCATCATATAGATTATTTGTCGGCTAACAGGTCTACGTTCCTGATTAGCTAATTCTTTAAGTTGTTTAAGTTCTGAACCTGAAAGGCTAATTGTTGTTCTTTTTGTAATAGATTTTTCCCCCCGTATAAAATCAATTTGCCATTAATGCTTTTTTATGCAAAATTATATACTATTAAATAATATGTATGTAATATAAATAGCTTTGTACATAACTTTAAATATGATTATGCAAAATATAAACCTGCTCTAATGAAAAATTAAGATCTCATTTTTTTAAAGCATCTTATAAATTATTTAGTACTATGTTGTTTTAAATAAGTATGCATCATATACACGATCTGACGGCTAATAGGCCGATGTTCCTCTTTAGCTAATTCTCTCAATTGTTTAAGCTCTGCATCTGAAAGACTGATTGTTGTTCTTTTAGCCATAAAAATCACTCTACTGTATGTACAATTACATATTTCAACATTATTATTTTTTCAAGATGCCCACATTTTAATTAATATTATGCAAATATGTATAACTTACATTAAAAAATCATAATAAAATATAAATATACATAACTATAAATACTATTATGCCATATACATACTTGTTCAAAGGGAATGATGGGGTCAATTTTATTTTTTAAAACTTCCTTTAAACTCCTCCTCGCCTTAATGATTTATCCCTTCATCTCCTTTCCATCCCTCCATTTTCAATATCAATATTTATACCCATTGTAAAATCACTAAATCAACTTAAGAGCATTAATAATGCAAAGAAAGTTAAGAGAAAAACATCATATATACTTGGGATTACAGCTTTTTACCATACTAAAAATCCAAGGTTGATTTTTTAAATAAAAACATGTTATTAGATAAACATATGACAAAATCACAACAGGTAAATCAGAGAATCGGCGTATTTGTCGATACACAAAATATGTACTATTCTGCAAGGCAGTTATATGGCAGTAAAGCAAATTTCAAGACGATATTAAAAGAAGCTATCGCGGGTAGAAAACTCATTAGAGCAATAGCTTATGTTATAAAAGCAGATGCTAAGGATGAGAGCACGTTTTATAATGTATTATCTGAGATGGGTTTTGAAGTAAAATCAAAGGATCTACAAGTTTTTTACGGTGGAGCTAAAAAAGGAGATTGGGATGTTGGAATAGCTATGGATGTAATGAGGCTAGCCCCAAAATTAGATACAATTGTATTGGTAAGTGGAGATGGGGATTTCTCTGACTTGTTAGAACATGCAAAAAGCTTAGGTTGCAGGGCAGAGGTAGTAGCCTTTGGTAAAACCACATCTCATAAGCTTAAGGAAGTTACAGATTTTTTCGTAGATCTTGATACGGATGGAAAGTATTTATTAAAAAAACAGAAATAGTGTTTGAACATAACTGTTATGAAATTGTGAATAAATGGGAAATAATGTATGATTCATATCAAGTGTAAAAAATGTGGCTGGCGTTTACCTTTTTCTAGTAAAGGAAATGAAGATACTGTTAATAAAAGAGGAGATGGTACGATCATATGTCCTAGTTGTGGTGAGATATTGATTAAAAGAGGTGGAAAGGTTAATGGATGGAAATAATAACTTCGTGATTTTTAGAAAGGTGATTTAAACTTAAGTTTACCGGTAAAAATACGCTGTGAACGATATTTGGAATAGGCCTTTTTTCTCCTGTTGGAACGCTGGGGAGGAGATTTGAATATCTTTTTTATCGATAAATAGAATTTTATTGAATCAGTTCTTTTTCAACAAGATCATTCAGTTTATTGATAATGGTTATTATTTTTGTTTGGTTTCGATGGAGGTAATCATTAGCGATCTCTCTTCCTCTATATTGAATATCACTACGTAATTTCCTCATACTATCGATGAATTTAATCTGATCTTCATCGAATATTGAGGGATAATATTCTTCTATAAAAGAAACAAGACATTCATGACTATAACTTTTATATCCATAAATTGCTAGTAACGCAGATATAAGTTCTTTTATAACTTCATAATAGGATTCGACGAGTAACTGTGGAAAATCATTTTTCCCATATTGTTCTATGAATTCCAATCGCCTTTGAGAAAGTTGTAAAAGAGCAGTAGCTTGCGAGGGATTCTCTTTTACTTTTTTTATCTTGTAATCAAGGCAATCTTCCCATTTCATCTTTTATTTCACCTTGAAAAAGCCTCGTAGAACAATACCATTTGCTAATGTGTTTATAAAGTCATTGTCTACATTAGTTATATCACGTGCAAATGAAAGGCTAATCTTTCTTTTTAGTAATTTTTCATATTTGCTAATATTAATATTTTGTTCCTTACTTTCAATAAAGAGATCGACATCACCACGTTCATCATCTAATCCTTCTGCTCCACTTCCATATAATATGATACAATTTGGAGTGCATAATTCTTCTAAATCATTAATAAATGCCGATTCCTCGAGACGAAGTAAAAGATCGTTTTTCTTTAATAGTTTATAATTTGCGGTTAGCGATGATTTGTATCCTCTATATAACCCTCTGTTATCATGTTTGATTAATCGAAGGTTGAGGAGGGCTTGTACATGATTTCTTACCGAGGGTAATGAAATTGCTGTTTGTCGTACCAATTCTCTAAGAAGATATGTTTTATTTGGATAATCGAAGAACTGTTGTAAAATTCTGTACCGATTGGATTGTTGATATAAAATAATAACACCTGATACAATAATATATCATCCGGTATAAATAATTTACTCCAAACATAGCATATTGTTGTAATTCCTAGGAGAATTAAAGTTTATAAATAAATAAGAATATAATAACGCTGGGGAGGAGATTTGAACTCCTGAGGTGCGAGCACCAGCGGTTTTCGAGACCGCCGCCGTGGGCCGGGCTTGGCTACCCCAGCATTAGATAAAGAGTTGTGGAAAGTTTAATCAAACAGTTTTTTATATGCGTATCGATTCCAGTGAAGATTAAGATTAAAATACTTCCATCAAATTCAAAAAATGAAATTGAGTTAAAATATGGATCTACAATATATGATATTCTCAAAAAAATAAGATTAAATCCAGATACAGTCATAGTATTAAATAATAATAAACCAGTTCCAGTTGATGATATTATAAAAAATAATAAAGAACTAACAATAATTCAAGTGGCATCTGGAGGTTGAACATTTTTTTGCTCCCGTAGTGTAGCGGCCAATCATCACGGCCTCTCGAGCCGTAGACTCGGGTTCAAATCCCGACGGGAGCATTTAATGCAATAGCCATTTCCAATAAGGGATTACATGGATTTTCTTGCTATCTTCAATAATGGTTTCTTCTGCATCAAAAGTGATTATATAACCTTCATCTAAATTGAATTGATTCATTGCATCTTTTACCCCCTCAATTTCTCTCTTTCTTGTTGAAGGGTTTGAGAGGTTATCAGTAACTTGAATTACCTGTATAATATTTCGCCCAGATTTAATTATAAAGTCGCATTCTTTTTTTTCTTCATAATAAAAAATTTCCTTCTTTCTCCTTTTTAATTCTAAAAAAACTGCATTTTCTAGGATACTTCCCCTGTTTTCACTAAATTGAAAAGACGATGAATTTACCAAACCTGTGTCAACGGCATATATTTTTTTATCATTTACAATTTGTTTTTTTATAGAGGGATCATACTTATTTATCGTAAAAAATAGATATGCTTCTCTTAAGAAATCAACATAATTTTTGACTTTTGAAGCATTACTAAATTCTAAGAGCTTTTTGAGATTATTATAACTTATTTTTTTCCCAATATTACTAAGGAGAAATAAAGAAAGTTCTCTAAAATCTTTCTGATCTCGTATTTTGAATCTAACTAGCAGATCTTTTATTATTATATCCTGATAGATTTGATTTAATTCTTCAAAATCTTTTGATTTTACAATCTCCGGAAATCCTCCAAAATGTAGATAATCTATGATGCGTTGTGATAGAATAGCTTTTTCTTTTGTTGTAAAAATTTTTTTAATTTCAAATTTTGAAAAGGTTAGATATTCTTTAAAACTAAATGGAAATAGCTCAACTCTTAAATTTCTTCCAGTGAGGCTTGTTGCAATTTCTGAACTTAATAAGCTTGCATTTGAACCAGTCACAAATATTTTATAACCATCAGTGAACAAACGTCTTACAAATTTCTCCCAACCATCGATTACTTGAATTTCATCAAAAAAGAATGTTTTGCTTTTTGGGTTGAAACTCAAAAATATTTCTAATAAACTGTTAAAGTCCTGATGTGTAAAATCTAATAATCTTTCATCTTCAAAATTAATATAACTATAATGTACATAATGTTTTGATAACTGTCTTAATAAAGTAGATTTTCCGCATCTCCTCACACCAGTTATAACTATTATTTTAGGCGACGACATGATAATTTCAGGTACATCTCTATTTACTATTTGGATTTCTTTTTCAAAGATTTTCTTTTGTTCTATGATTAATTGGCTTAAAGTTGTCTTTTCCATGTATTAAGATATGTTCTTTCATACATATATATTTTACTAAAATAAACTATCAACCATTTTTGTATTTTACTAAAATAAAATAATATTGAAAATTTGTGAAGAATACATTCCATTGCGACCTAATCAGATATTTTATAAATCTAATAATTCCCCCCACAAATCTCTCTTGATGAACTGTTTAAATTCCAACGGGAGCACTAACGATAATGGCTAAATTTCCTAATAGTCAGATTATTTTACAAAAAACCATAATTCCCATTCAACAAGAGAAAAAAAATTCATTTTTTAAGAACCTTTATGAGCATTAAACTCTTGTTCAATATTCTCATTAAAGGAATATTTAATATATAATTAATTACTCTCTCTATGAACTTTATTGAGATAATTTTATATATTTTAAACTTTTCAATGCTCTCATTATCTTATTTTTATTGGTTACAAACATTTAAATTAATAAACCTGATATTATATCATTCACAAAAAGTTAAAGGGGGTTATATTTCATGATAAGAGAATTTGTTAAAAAAGGCTTGGTTTTTGGAGTGTTTTTCCTGTGTATTGGTGTGTGTATCACCTCGTGCATCAGTTGTGGTTCGAATCGGATTATGGCTGTATCTGATGTTCATTCAGAAATGCTTGGAGGATCTCCTCCAAATGAGGAATGGAATAAAACGTTTGGTGCACCACATCTAGATGATGCTGCGTATGATGTGCAACAGACTAACGATGGGGGATTTATTATTGGCGGGTACGCCAGATCCTATGGAATTGCTTTTATTAATCCATGGCTGATCAAGATTGATTCTGAAGGAAATATGGAATGGAACAAGACCTTTGATTACTATTCTATGCCGTCTATTTCAGGACGAATATGGTCTGTACAGCAAACCATTGATGATGGATACATCCTCGGATGTACGTTTGTTAACACGACGATGTCAAAATCTGAGGGAGACCAACCATTCAATAGTAAGAATCATGATTTTGTCTCTTCTATGGTGCTCATCAAAACTGACTCTCAGGGACATGAGGAATGGAACAGAACCTATACTGACCTGAATTACTCATGGTGCTTTAATGTTCAACAGACTATCGACGGCGGTTACATTGTGACAGGCGGTGGCAATGAAAGCTCCAATGGATCCCCAGATTTGTTCCTACTAAAGACCCACGCTGATGGATCTCTACAATGGCTAAGGATGTATGGGACAAACGACAATGATGAAGAAGGTCATATGGTCCAAGAGGCCTTAGATGGAGGATACATTATCACTGGGATGTCGGATTGTAACTATGACACGGATTGGGGAAAGATTTGGTTGATTAAAACTGATGTAAGTGGTTCCATGGTATGGGATAAAAAATTTGAGGGAACTGGAAGTCAAGTGAGCATAGGTCTAGAAAATTATGGAAACTCTGTGCAGCAAACATGTGACAGCGGCTTCATTCTTGCAGGTGTGATGAATTATCAGGGATGTTTGTTGAAGACCGATGCAAACGGCAACGAGTTATGGAGAAGTACTCCGTTTTTAAATGATGTCTCGTACTTCGCCTACTCTGCAAAACAGACCAATGACGGTGGATATATAGCGACTGGTAACGGGATCATCAAGACTGACAGCTTCGGAAATGAGGTGTGGAACATCACAATCCCCACACCGTTCACGGCGGGGCAGCAGACCAGTAATGATGGTTATATCATCGCTGGATCATCCAATGGATACTACAACGGTGACGTATGGGTGATTAAATTCGGACCGGAGCCTGAAACACCCGACCTCTCCTTCACAGTCAAGGGTGGTCTTGGTATTAATTTGAAGATTGCGAACAACGGAACCGCAAATGCTAACGATGTTGTATGGCAGGTGCATATCGAGGGCGGCATCTTTCACCTGATAAATCATACCATGAACGGAACTGTCGACATAGCTGCCGGCGAGACAAAGACCGTCGGAACAGGGATATTCTTAGGACTTGGCAGCATCCAGGTATCTGTGATGGTCGGCGATGAGACCAAGGATGCTGAGGGCACACAATTGTTCATCCTCTCCATCTTAAAGCAATGAACTATTAAAAGGACTTAGATATCTTAGTTAAAAATCCTTGTAGAACTTAACTTAGGGATTTTCGGAGAAAAAATCAAGGAATCCTTGTTAGTCAATGATACTTATTATTTTTTATTTAAGATCTAGGGATATTTTTATATAGTGCTTGAATCCTTACAAAGTGTCAGGGGGATTCTAATACAGAAGCGAGTATTAAAGGATATTAGCAACTGCATATAAAATTGAGTATCCTTCTACTTTAAATATTTCAAATGGGGATAAAAAAATGAAATATAAAGTTAAAACCAAAATCATAATTCTGATAATTGCCGTTTTTTTCACCATGACCATTTTCAATTCCGAGGCTCTTATACATAAAATTGAGAATCCTATTCCCTCAATGCTACTCGATAGCGATGAAGGTCATTTCCTTTACACACCATGGCATTCAACAACGACCTATCTCATCAACGAAACTGGCGCTGTTAATCACACATGGGATAGTACCTATTACCCCTTATATGACTCCTATATAGGGGATAACGGCTCTATCTACCTAGCCATCGACTCAGGCCAAGGTGGATTTCAAAAAATTGCCTATGATAGCACAGTTCTCTGGGAATATCACTACACACGAGATAGCAGCTTTGCCACCCATGACATTGTACCCCTCCCTAACGGTGACATCATAATTATCATGCAAGAAATCAAGTCACGTGCTCAAGCTATTCAGGCAGGACGCGATCCCAACACTGTTGGATCCCAATTCTACCCCAATATGCTAATCCAGGTCCACCAGACCGGACCAACAAGCGGCGAAATTGTCTGGGAATGGCACGTCTGGGACCACCTAATTCAGGATTTTGACCCTAGCAAAGACAACTATGGCGTTGTAAGTGATCATCCTGAACTCGCCGACATCAACTTCGACCAATACTGGAGTGCTGGCTGGCCCTATGTTAACTCAGTGGACTACAATCCTGAGTTCGATCAGATACTTATAAGTGCTCATAACTTAGACGAAGTCTGGATCCTCGACCATAGCACCACAACTGAAGAAGCTGCAGGTCATGAAGGAGGCATTTACGGTCACGGCGGCGATATCCTCTACCGCTGGGGTAATCCCCAAACTTATGATAGAGGAGATCCTAGTGATAGAAAACTACATTTTCAACATCAATGTTGCTGGATCAAACCAGGTTTGCCAGGTGCCGGTAACATCCTTGTATTCTCCAATGGTAATAATCGCCCTGGAGGTGAAATATCAAGTTGCGATGAGTTCACTCCTGATGTAAACAACGACACTGGCGAATACTATCTTCCACCTGGGGGAACATATGGCCCCGATGATCTTACCTGGCAGTATATGCTGCCAGAATACCTCTTTTCTGCAGGTTTTGGTGGTGCCCAACGAATGCTCAACGACAATACTCTTATCTGCTCTGGTTGGACAGGAACTTTCATAGAGGTCACACCTGATCATCAGATCGTTTGGACCTACATCAATCCCTATCCTAACCTATATGACAAAGTCTACAGAACTCAATACATACCACCGTATGAAATACCTCCTCAGCATCTTCCTGATCTTGATTGTGACGGTAGTCTTTCATGGTCAAACATCACAACAGGGGCGATCGTACATGGTAGTTTCCAGGTGATGAACATCGGAGATATCGACTCAATGCTTAACTGGACAATAGACAACACATTAACATGGGGAACATGGACGTTTTCTCCATCATCAGGTGATGGTCTTACCCCGCAGCAGGGACCAGTGATTGTAGATGTGCACCTCGAAGTTCCTAATGAGAAAAATGCTGTTTTCGAAGGAAATATAAAGATTGTCAATAAGAATAATAGTAATGATTATTGTATGATTCCGGTCAGTCTCACCACACCACTTAGTCAAAATATCGAACATCAAGGATTTCTTGCAAGATTATTTATGCGCTTTCCACATGCATTCCCAATGCTTCGATATCTCATAGGATTCTAAAACACCTATTTTTTTCTTTTATTGATTTTCTTTAATAAGAGAAAATTATGTCAATGCTTTCTCTCAGATTTTTATAAGAATTGAAAAAATATTAGAAGGGTATTAAATTTCAGGTATGAAATCCTTTAAAATTTTTTTTGATAAATAGGCCCTACTCCCAAAATGAGGGGCACTTTTTTACAGATAAATATAATTTTTGCCCCTCTTGAATTTATAATAAAAAAAATAAAGTTTTTAAAACCAAGACTTAAATTTGGAATAAATTTAGTAATAAACCTTAAAAATGGTTATAATATAGGTTTACATGGGAATTTTATGAATAAAGATTCATTATTAAGAATAATTGATATGAGATTATCTGCAAAATCTAGAATAGTATCATTTATAATTATTCTTTTTTTACTTGGTTCATATTGTATACCTATATCTGTATCTGAAAAAATTGATACAGATTTTACACAGTGTAACTTGCTAGATGACGGTCAAATATTATTTGCACCTATGTGGGGCACAACGACATATTTGATAGATCACGATGGAACAGTGAATCATACATGGTCGAGTAGTTATTTTCCTGGTGTATCTGTTTGGTGGTTAGGTGATGGGATTATTCTAAGATCTATAAGGGTTGGTGTAGGTCCTGGTTCCGGGGGTGCTGGAGGTGGCGTTCAGAAAGTACAATGGGATGGAACACTCTTATGGGATTTTAGATATAATACTGATGGGTATCTCAGTCATCATGATCTTAAATCATTGCCAAATGGTAATGTATTATTAATTGCTTGGGAAACAAAAACTCGGAATGAAGCAATTGCTGCAGGTAGAAATCCAAGTTATATATCAAATAATGGTTTTATGCCTGATCATATTATTGAAGTTCAACCAACTGGTCCAACAAGTGGCGATATAGTATGGGAGTGGCATGTTTGGGATCATCTTATTCAAGACTATGATCCCTCTAAAGATAATTACGGGGTAGTAGAGGATCATCCAGAATTAGTCGATGTAAACTATGCATCATCACATAGATCAGATTGGATGCATACAAATTCTATTGATTATAATGAGGAGTTTGATCAAATTATGATAAGTGTTCCTAATTTTAATGAGATTTGGATAATTGATCATAGTACTACAACTGAAGAAGCTGCAGGTCATAATGGTGGAAATAGTGGTAAAGGTGGTGATATTCTTTACCGCTGGGGAAATCCACATGCTTATAGAGCAGGAATAACGAGTGATCAAAAATTTTTTAGCCAACATGATGCTAGTTGGATCAAAGAAGGTTGTCCTGGTGAGGGAAATATATTGGTGTTTAATAATGGCCAAAACCGTCCAGGTAGTGATTATTCTTCTGTTGATGAAATAATACCACCAGTTAATGAATATGGTGAGTATTATATTGAGCCAGGATCTGCATTTGGGCCTGATGATCCAATTTGGATCTATACATCTGATCCTCCTTCAAGTTTTTTTGCACATCATCTTTGTGGTGCACAGCGACTTCCTGATGGTAACACATTGATATGTGATGGGGAGGGAGGTGAAATTTTTGAAGTTACTCCAGAAGGAGATGATGTTTGGCAATATACCAACCCATATCCAAATCCTTTAACAAATGATCTATTTAAAGTAATATATATACCATTTGAAGATACGCCGGATCCTGAGGTTTCTGATTTAGATTGTATTGGTAGTCTATCTTGGGAAAATGTTCAAACAGGGGAGATGGTTAATGGTAGTTTTCAAGTGCAAAACATAGGAGGTTCTGCTTCATTGCTAAATTGGACAATTAACATTTCTTCTATTGATTGGGGTACTTGGTATTTTTCTGAGGAATTTGGTTATAATCTTACTCCTGAGGATGGGGAAGTAATAATTCAGGTATCAGTAATTGCTCCAGATGAGCAGAATTCCGAATTTGAAGGATATTTGCGAGTTGAAAATCTAGATAATCCTGAAGATTTTGATATTGTACCTGTATATCTAAAAACTCCACAGAATACTCACTTAAATAAACAAATATCTAATAAATTTCTACAAGAATTTAAGCAATTTTTATGCCTTTAACTTTATATGATGGTACTTAGGTTATGAATTTTAATCCAAGTGTCTTAATATAATATATGCAAGAATTAGAATGAAAATAGGATTTTCTTTTTGTTTGGATAATTATGATTTCATATAGCTTTACTAATTCTAATTCTCTTTATAAGAAAAAAAATAGTTGAAATCAAATATGATGATACTTGTTTATAATTTTAAATCCAACTAATTAGATTTGCAAGATTTGTCTTAATAAGGGGAAGACATATGGAAATTTATACAAAATCCATTTTAAGATTGGAAAATTATTTACCTTTTGATTAAACGGCATTTTTACCTCAAGTGACCCCCACTCACTTTCTTCATCGATTGTATCTTTAGCTTTTGCTTTAATTACATAAGTTCCTCTGCTATCCCAAGTATGAGCTCTAGTTATTTCCTCTCCTGATGGATATGGTCCAATCCAACCTTCATTTTCTCCATCACCCCATTCTATATAGTACCATACATCCTGACCTTCAGGGTCAACAGAATAGAATGTAAAGTTATATTCTTCTCCATATTGACCTTGTGTTTCACCAGTTATTATAGGAGCTGTAGGTGGATCGTTTTCTATATTATAACAAATCTCTTCAACTTTTCCACTCCAACCTGTGACAAACACGTCATTTTCATCTGCTGCAAGAGCATATGGGTGATGAATAGTTGTAATATCTGGATTTGTCCATCCCTGCAAAAGTCGTGAGTAATCTATACCACATTGAACTCCTGGATAATACCCTAGCATATTACTTGTATGCGATTGAGTATATTCATCTATTTCAAAATTAAGCTCCCAGATACCACCAGCATTTGCTCCCTCAGGATTTTTCACACAATAAAGCAAATGATTATTGATAAAACAAACATCCTTTATACCAACAGACCAGCCGCTCTCCCAATATGGATGATAAGATTCAGGTGGGATCACAATCTTTGACCATGCCTGTGAGTTAATCAAATCATTTAACTCATCTATCCAGGATAGATGAAATAAGGCTATACCATTATTTGTGGCAATAGCTACAATACCAGAGGGCAAAATATCGATGTTATTTATAGTTTTATAAGATGTACAATTCAGTGAAATTTCATGCTCAATTATAATGGATCTATCAGGATAATTGCGATTTGGGATTCCTTCAGGATATGTAATTGTGAAAACATTAAAAGTGGGATTAGGAACAAGTAAACCTGGTTTAGAACCAATAAGTAATTTGTGCACATCTCCATCTTTATAATATTTCATAACATTAGCCATATTTGAAGTTGAAAATATATCTGTTGCAAAACCAAGATTTTCACAATCTTGATGCAATGTAATAGAGGGTAAATCTGGATTTATCACATACGCTCTGATTCCATCTGATCCTGTTGTCATAAAGACAAGATCTGGTTCAGGCCACACAACGGATTCTCCAGTACTATAAAGTCCAGGTGGATCGAATCCTTCTGACATAGCAATACGGGTGATTTCAGCAGATGTTTCCTTGTATAGAAATCCAAAAATGATATTTCCCCAAGCCATTGCTTTTTCATGACCTAATGCAGCAATAAGTCTACCATTAACAGGGTCATCTCTTATAGCAAGACCACTTATTGGATAGGGTTGTGGTTCATTAAGCCACCATTCCCAAGGGACATGTCTCCACTCTGTTTCATCTGAGATATCATTTCGATCAGCACTCCATATACCTGCTCCGCGATTTGCAATATATACACGATCATCAGTTAGATGAATATTTTGTGTCATAGCTGAGGCAGGAGTCCAATGATAATCCTGTTGATGAGTAATCTCATCAGGATTTGATGTATATTCATAAGTAAGAAAACCTCCCCATTCATCGGCTATAATAATTTTTCCATCATACTCTTCATTTTCAACGCTGAATCCAGTGACATCAAAAGCCCAATCAATAGAATTATATGAATCAAGAGGAGTTGTACCACTAGAAAACGTATCTAGGAGGAAAATATCAGGTCGTGCTCCACTCCATGCTGAACCAATTGTTCTTTGATCATCAACTATTTTTACACGGGTTGTTCGTCCTAAACCATAGTTGCTAGTAACGATTTGATCAAGAGTAAGATGATTTGTCCCTGGATATAATTGGTAAGTTCGAAATGCTTCAGTACCTGTATTTACAATACCAATCCATAGGATGTCATCTAGTGCGTCCATATCAAAAGCAAGTAAACCACTTGTTTCCTCTCTGTGATTTAAAACAGGTGCTGAAGGATTATCAATAGATATTTCAAGTATATATTTATTATTGCCAAACAGTGTTTCAAATCCTGAGACATAGATTTTTGGATTAAGTGGATCAATAGCAATAGCATGTTGACGTTCAGTTGATAGAGCAGTTCGTGTGTATGATCCTAAATATTTTAGTTCCTCATTTTGAAATTTGTATAAATAAGTACAAAGCTGATTATCCGTTGAAGGAAGATACTCACAAAGAGCAACTAGAACGCCGTTGATTGGTTCTCCTGGTTTATCTCTAACATCAACTCCTAGGAAATGACTACCAGAAATTGATGCAATCACTTCAGCATTTCCTTGTTGAAGATAAGAGCAACGATATATTATTAATCCATGATCACCACAGCAAAATAAATAATCGTTGTAGAGACGAATGTCACCTACACGTTGGGGTAAATAAATTCGATTGCACAGTTCATAGGGTTGATCGTCATGGATTTCATAAGTGCAAAGTGTTTCAAAACCAGTAAGTCCATAGAGATATTCTCCATCTGTTTCAACCAAGAATGCAGCTCCTGGAAGACCGGTTTTAGATATAGTGAGGTTATAAGGTTCAAAATAACCATATTCAAGAGAGCGTAAAATGGTGAAATCAACACTATTAGAAGAAGCATTAGTTGAATCTCGGATGTAAAGAAAACCTGTAGCTGCATAGTCGGGTACATTAAAGATAATCTCTGTATCTGACCAAGATGTTGGTTCAACCTGAGCTCCTGTAATAATAACAATCCCATTTGTAGTTCCAAAATCTGTTCCGTAAATAGTAATCGATTCTCCAGGTTGTGCTTCGTTTAATGATAATGATGTAATCTCAGGATCGCTGTGTTTATTAGATAATGCGGGTATTGTTGTCGTCCAATTTAAACCATTTATTGATATCAATAATAATATAATTCCTCCAACTATTATTTTTGTTTTTTCCATATATATCCCCTAATTTCAAATTTTTATATATAACCTATTATTTTTTATAATGATATTGGTATAATTAATATTTTCCATATGTCTTTAGGAATTATTATTCCATTCCAATATAAACAAGAATGCTCATAGCAATTATCTCAAAAGCAGTTAAAATAAATGTTAGCACACTAAAACCTGGAGTAAGAAATGTTCTGCTTACATATGGAAAAACCTGGATGTAATCAGCAGCAATTGTATGAAGAGAAATTATTGAAAGAACAGATTTTATTAATAGCGCAATGATAAATATATTTAAAATAATAAGAGACCGTGATTTAATCTTTTGATAAGAATCATAATAAATATATAGAACTCCAATAAGAAGAACAATTTCTATTGTTAAAATAATAAATGCACCAGTGTAATAATCTATTGAACGAGTAATACGTGATTGATCAATTTGTATAGGTAAATTATCTATTTTTTCAATCAATATTTGAAGACTAAACTGTGAAAACACATATCCAGCAATTATCCCAATAATAATCAATACCAAAATCACAATTAACGCTTTTGTTTTTGGATTTAATTTATTTTTAATTTCCTTATAACTCATTTTTAATCACCCATTAATCATTTCCTATTTATCTTTTTTTGATAAATCCTCCCATATTTCCTTAAATAAATGCATATTTTCTTCTAGAAGATTAGATGGAAAATATATCTTACCGTAACCCTTTCCCATGGAGGTTATTAAAAAATTTTTTTCCAACACCCTAATATGATGTCGAGTTGTTTTATAGTTTAAATCTAAAATTGTTGCCAGCTCATTTGCATTTCGAGGTTTTTTTATAAGTTCCTGTAAGATACGGGCTCTATTGAATCCACCAACTGAACTTGCAAGTATCCACACTAGTAGCTTTTTCACAGCACGCATTAAGATTCTCTATTGAATATTGTATCTACCAATATATATTATTCGGAAAAAAAATAAAAAAAAGGTGGAGGAATATTAATTTTAATTTCATTCGTTTGGTATATACTCACCTATAATATGTGGAGCAGGTCCAACTAAACTCATTATTCGGCCAGCAAAATTAACATCATTATAGATTAGAAAACCAATCATTGGTAATCTGTTTCCATCAAGATCACCGATGAAACCAAGGATAAGTTTATGGCCAAAATATGCACCGATTTCTCCAATTTGCTCTTCTTCTAAATTGTAGATATAGCCATATAATTTGTTAAACCTACCTAGTTTATACACACCTGCAAGATATGAATAGTGATTAAATTGCCATTCGCCATCTTCTTTATAAAGTCTACCTAATCCACCTATAAATGTTCCATCATAGTCATCTAATGTTGGTGTTTGTAGTGTTGTTCCTTTTTCAGTTGTAACAAAAGTTTTACTTGCTTCCATTGTTGGTATAGCAGTTATTGCTGGCATTGAAATAAGTACTGCACATAAACCAATTATTATGATAATCTTTTTCATTTATTTTTTACCTCCTTATTCATTCTATAGGTTTTAAATTGACTGATTCTATATAATATTTTACCAAAAACATACCAAAATTTCACATAAATTAATAGTTTAACATACAGTTTATAAAATATTTATGTATATATTTAAAAAATATTTAAATCATGAAATATTTTCATTCTTTATATCTTTTTCTTATATCTGGGGAATCATCAAAGTTCTATAAAGAATGATATTACATATAATAAACCAAAACAATGGCACAACCATTAGAATAAATGCATAAAAGTAACCTATCAATGGTATTAGAACAACAGGACCTAAATAATATGCCGCTATCTCATGAATTCCAAAAAAACGTATTAATTGATTTCTTTTAAAATCAGAAGGATGCCAAAATTTATAGAGAGTAATAAATACAATTATTAATAAAACAACCGCTAAAAATTGGATAATATCTTCATTTGAATTCCATAGATTAATCTCAGGTTGAAATCCTACTAAAATAAAAAGACTAATATATGTAAACTTAACAAGATATGCAAATGTTGAAAATTTTTTTGTAATTATCATTTTTTCTTTTACTATTTTTACTCCCAACCTTGTCGCTGTTGTCTTTGCACCAGCAAGAGAGTCATGATCTATATCCTTTAATCCTCCCTCTACTGCATTATTAAATAAAATATGAAAAAAACAAGCAATAGATACTAAATAAACCAAGTTTGTAAAATTAATTGAAACAGTACTAGCCCCAAACAAAAAGATAAAAAAACATGCTCCAGCTATAAAAATATCTGATCCTGGAATCTTTTTTCCGTAAAAATCATATATCCCTCCAAAAAGCAAGGCAAGTGTTAGAAAAATAGTTGGATATATTGATTTGAATGTAATTATTGTTAAAGAATAAGCAAAAAGCCCTGCTAAAATTGCTAAATAAGCAGCATGTTTTTTTGGAATAGATCCGCTAACTAGTGGTTTTTCTTTTAAAACTTGTGATTTTTTATCTACAAATAGGTCTGTATACTCGTTTAAAACAAATACAAAAATATGGCTTAATACACCTACGATAAATATTATAAATAAAAGATAAGCGTCACGTTGACCCATAATAAGCCCACTCATAAGAACTGCTGCACCACTAGTTGCAGCACCTTGCGGTCTCATTAGACGTATGTATTCAATAATTCTATTTTTTGATTTCATTTTATCTTTACTACATAGACTTATAATAGATTAACAAATATAAATATATTATAACATATAAAATATTAACTATTTAAATAATTCATAACTAAATTAATTAAAAAAATTAGACTAAAAAATTACTAAGATCAAATTTTTGAACATTTTATTAAAAATTTTTTATCTATCACAGTCTTTATGAGGATAAATCCATATAATTTATGGGATGTATGTTTCATTAAAATTATAATAAGAAAAACATTTAAACAAGATATTTATATCTAATAATAGAAATATTTTTTATAGGGAGGAAGAAAAAATATGAAAACAAAAATCATTAGTATTATAGTTTTTGTGCTGTTGATTGCAACTATTATACCTGTTACAGGAACAACAAATATTAATAATATTTCAGAAAAACAAATGAATTGGATAAATAAAGAAAAAATTAGTCAAACAACAATTGAAAATAATGACTGGCCAATGTTTAGATACGATGCAGCTAATGCAGGATGCTCGCCATCAATA
>Ga0180432_10004174_pt1 | contig 19996 bp, 20 predicted proteins | sample SS_ome_10_FD_132414 | JGI IMG/M metagenome (GOLD analysis project Ga0180432, IMG submission 132414) | Hypersaline lake sediment archaeal communities from the Salton Sea, California, USA - SS_1_MS_2 metaG | ecosystem: Environmental > Aquatic > Non-marine Saline and Alkaline > Hypersaline >...
CGTGACCATTGCAGCCTTGAGCATCAGATCTCCAGCTTTTCGAGCAGTTGGTCCCTGCGGACGTCGGTGATGAGATTGCAGTGGAACGCCAGGCGGATAATCGCCTCGGCATCGCTAATGTTCTTCCACTGCATCCAGAGTTGGATGAGATCCATCTCGCCGATTGCTTCCTCGTCGAAACCGTGCGAGTCGAGGCTGTCTCGATCCTCCTCCGCGAGGCGGCCCAGGGCGACCAGCTTGATCGCTGTGCCCCGTAGCTGAATAACAAGTTCCGACATCTCCTCCTTGATGTGTGGGTCCACTTCATCAGGAGTCTTAACCATGGGGTCGTAGCCTCGATATGGTGAAACCGTTGACGGCGTCGAGAGCCTCCCGTTCCATGGCTTCGTTGTTGGACGCCAGTTTCTCAAACAGCTTTGCGTTGGCCTCCCGGATCTGCTCGGGGGTGAGCATGACCTCGGGGACCTGCGGGATCAAGTCGTTCGGGTCGTAGTCGCCGATGATGATCTCGTGGCCTTCCTTGTCCAGCATGTAGGCAGGCTCGCCGTCGTCGACGACTTCCCAGGGTAGCTCCTCCATCATGTCCTGGATGTGCTTTTCGAGCTTCCTGCGCTTCTCGTCCATCTCCCACTCTTGCGTGATCGGCGAGCACAGCTCCCAGAAGTGCATGGCATCGCTTTCCGGTTCCACGCAACCGAAGGGACGATCACCGTGCGGCTCGATGCGGGTGAGCTTCCTGCGGAACCACATCCTCGGGAAGCGGTCCTTGTCGGCAACGAGAACTTCCTTGTCGATGTACGGCACCATGCTGGCGATCCGCTCGGCCTCGGCCCGTTCCTGCTGCGGCCCAAGGACCTCTTCGTCGTAGATCTCGCAGTACAAGTCGCTGAGGCGATTCTGAGCGTCGGCCAGCGGGCCGCACGTCTCTCGCGGCTCGTCTTCGGGCAGGCCCTCCGTGTGCATGTTCTTGGCCATCGTCTTGCAGAGCTTGATCTCCTCCGCAGTCAGCTTGAAGATCTCGTCGAGGCGGGCAAGCATTCCCTGCGCAAGTCGCACGTCTTCTTTAGTCCCCAGGTCCAGCGTGAAGCAGTCCGTGAACTCGATGCCGTCCTCGTGCCTGAACGGCGTGCCGTTGAAGAAGATATGCAGGGCTGCATCGCCACCGATGATGGCCTCCTTGTGTCCGCCGAACGGGCCTTGGGCCTTGGCCTGGCCGACGACGAAGCGCAGCGTGCCGGCTTTCAGCTCCATGAACTGCCAGGCGTTGAGCGGGAAGACCGAGCCCTCGGGGATACGCCCGTCCGTTGGCTCTTCCTCCTTGGCCTTGCAGCCGAGCAGGGCCAGAGGGGCGACCAGCAGACTCTTGAGCAGGTTACGGCGTTTCATCTTCTTCTCCTTAGTATTCGACGTCGATCGGCAAGTGTTCGTTTGGTACGTCTACCAGGAACGGTGCGACCGTGTCCTTCTCGCTTCGTTTGAAGTTGGCCTTACCGAGGCCGGGCCACTTGATCTTGAGTTTCGGGTCGAGAGCGTCGATCGCTCGATCGTTCTCTTTGATATACTCTTCGTCCATGAAGTATACGACATCAGCGTAGCTGGACACAACCAGGAAACCGTGGGCAAAACCCCTCGGCACCCACAGACAGTTGTCGTCCGTGTTGCTGAGCTTGAAGTCCCGTACCAGGCCAAAGTCGACCGAGTCCCGCCTGATGTCGACGATCACGTCGATGATCTGGCCGGTGATGACCCTGACAAGCTTCCCCTGGGGCTTGGGCCACTGGTAGTGTAGCCCACGCAGCACGCTGCGGAACGACTGGCTCCAGTTCATCTGGACAGCCGGCTCGCACGGTGTCTGGCCTTTCGACCAGGGGATATTCAGCTCGCCTCGCTCATCACTGCACGAGAAGTGCTTAACCAGTTGAGGCCGGCTTTTGTCCATTCTCAAGCTCCTCGATATACCTCAGGTTCATCTCCAGCGTGTGTCGTACTGCCTCCAGCACCTCCGGAGACAGATACTTGTGCCTGCCCGTCTCGGCCCACTTGGTGAAGCTATGCAGCCACGACTCTTGGCAACGCTTCGGCCAGGTAGGATCAGGTTGACCCGACAGGCCCAGGGTCACCTTCGGGGCCGGGGTCGCAGGTGGCACAGCCTCCGTGCTGGCAGTGACCTTTTGGCGGCCCTCCCTCATTTTCCATCTCCCCTTCGAGTTCTTTGTCAACCTTGTCGAGGCCGTCGCCAGTCTCGACGCCACCGATCTCCGCTGTCTCTGCCACCGGCCCCTTGTACGTCTTCTCAAGGAACTCCATCGCCGCCTCGGGCGTCAGCCCCTTCATGGCCACCTCGACCCGTGACAGCTCGTCGTCGGGCAAACTTTGCAGCCAGGCTTGTGCCTCTTCCCAGCTACCAAAGACGGTCTCGGTGATGTCGCCACGGTGAGTCGTCCCGGCATCCTCTCTCGGTCCTTTGTGTCCGAAGCCGGACGGTCCTGGGCCGTTGAACGGGTTGGCGAACGGGCTCTGGCCGTATGCCCCCAGCATCGGGTTTGGTATCGGTGTCACAGGCGGCCTGGTCTGCTCCCAGATCTTGTGTGCCAGCCGCAGGCAGGCTGCCGAGGCAGGAAGGTTGCACAGCATGTCGTTCTCGTCCTTCCAGACGTCCTTAGCCTCACCGGCTTCCTCGCAGACGGCCAGCAGCTTCTTGGCCTGTTCGCAGATGTCATCAACAGCGTCACCGAACGTCTTCTTGTGTGTCTCTTGGAATGGGTCCACGTCGAACTCCTTCAGACCTCAAAACTGTTTTTGAGATCTCATGTGATGGTGGTTGGATAGAAAGTCGCAGTCGTACGGGTCTTCAGCGTCCAGGTCGGCTACGTTGTTCCACTTGAGTCCTCTGAGCTTAATCAGGTCCGGGTGATACTTCAACATGAAATTGAAGTAGATCTCGTACTCCGAAGCGCCGGCGCCTTCACGTTCCGCTGGATCTATGCACTCCAGGAAGACTTGCCAGAACGGTTTTTTGTGGTGGCTCTCGACCAGATTTAGCAGGTTGCCGACGCAAGGCCGCCAGAACATCATGTGGTGGACGATACCGGACATCCCCGGTCGCTGCCGCTGAAGCGATGGGTGCAGCTTCTTCATGTGGCGGAAGTACGGGGCATGGTGGTCCTTGTTGAGTGTGAACCAGGCCGCGTTGCCAGAGATGAAGCTTGTAGGCTTGAGGAAGTGCGTGTCTGCGTCGATTGCCAGCCATCTCGGATAGCAACCTCGGATAGCATAGCCGGCATAGAGCTTAATGAGCTGCTGCAAGTACCAACCGTTGCGATCGTTCTCACCGAGAAATCTGGGCACCTCAGCATAGAAGGGGAAGTCGGCCTCATCAACGATCTGTACGCCTGACCTACATCGGATACCGAAGTCTTGCCGGGTAACAACCCAGATCGTCTGGACGCCTTCTACGTTCTCTCTTGTGTGAGCAAGCTGCTCGTCGATACGCTCCAGATCGTGTGGACCGACCGGCGTAATCACGTCGAACATCACAACCTCCAAGAGTCTTTGTCGTAGCCTCCTACCGTAAAGTCCATCAGATAGTGCGTCCAGATCTCCATTGCCACGTCCTCGTTGCCGTCGTACGACATCTTCCAGTGGTCAGAGCCAACCTTCTGCCTGACGTGGTTCTGGCCAAGTCTCACTTGCTCACCAAGTATCCTGGACATCGCTTCGTTGAGCCCGTCCTCCAGCCGCAGCATCTCGGGCAACGGGCCAGACCAGTCGTCCTTCCAGGGGACGAGGCGAGTCACAAGCTCCCAGTGCTCGTCTGGCTGGATGTTGGATTGCAGCGCCCACTCCCGGAATGTGGTGCCAGCGAACCAGGCTTTCGTGTACCGGTTCTCCCTCGCCTCCAGCCAGGCACTCACCGCCCGGCTGTATGGGTTGCGAATAACCGCATAGTGCTGGATCGACGGGTCGAGCGCCGCCCTGATCGTCTCGTCCAGGTCGACGTGGACAAACCCATGCTTGGGCAGGAAATGCTTCAGCGTCGTCGAGGCACACTTGTTCGGCAACCAGAAAGCAATCTTGCGTTCTTTGTTGATCCGAAAGCGCTCGTGCCTGTGTCCGCTCTCCTGCCGCTTGTTATCACGTATCCTTAGAAACATCGAGCGTTCCGTCGAGGTCGATAGGCACACGGGGTGCCTGGATAGTCTGGTCCTTGAGCACGGTCACCTTTGTCTCCAGCGGCATGACGGTCTTCAGCGAGAAGCCGTGGGTGGGATGGAAGTAGGTGCCCTGGTTGCTAACCGTGACCTTCATGCCCAGGTAGCCCATCTCTTGCAGGCTTTCCATCGACCACTGGCCGTGTGGGAACTCCCGGGTGAGGAAGCCCAGTAAGATCTTGGCCACGCTCTCGGTCATCTCGATGTGTGTGGGCTCCGGGACCTTCCGCCGGTGGACGTAGTCCTTGCACGCCTCGATAATCATGCAGTGCATCGTATAGCCCAGAGTATACTCATCTGGGTATTCCTCGCTGGCTATCCGCTCGTGCCCTGGGCGCTTCCTTATCCCCTCCGACCTGGCCTTGTTGTCGATCTCGTCCTGCTTCTCTTCCATCTTCTCCCGCTGCTTGTCGTACCGCCCGGCGATTGGGTTGGTACGGTCGAGCATCGGGGCATGGGCGACATGATGGCCCGCCTTCATGCGGAAGATGTACTTGCCAGGGTCATCCTTCTTCCAGTCCCCAGGATTCTCACCCAAGATCTGTGCCAGCAGCTCTTGCTCCTTCTTGATCTGCTCCTCGCTGTAGATCCCGTCGATCCCCTCGGCTCTGTGGTGGCAAGCCTCGTGAATGCGCAGAGAGATCCACTCGATGATGTCCTCGGCAGTGCCGACGATCGTCTCCGGGTGCAGGGCGAACTGCCTCGACCTCGGGAAGAACTCGGCGTCCTCGGGGATCTTGCCCTCTTCCTTTAGCTTCTCGTGGTGCTTGCACGTCCCGTTCTCGACCAAGGGGAGGTTTTCCAGCCAGAACCGTCGATGATCTCCATCGTCATAGCTTGGCGGTTTCTTCGCGGGCCGGATCGCCAGCGGGTGGAAGTCGTCGTTGGCCACACCGGGGATCGTGCCGGCATGCACCATGTAGAAGAGCCTGGTCGGGTCGACGGGCTGGTCCCACTCTTCGTCCTTGGGAACGACGTCGAGGCAGTCAGGGTTGATCGCTACCGTCCGTTGCAGCTTGTGTAGGTAGACGAAGACGAGGTTCTCGTGGTGGCCGACGTCCTTGACGAAGCCAGTCAGGCCCTTGTCGTACAGCGTGCCAGGGTTGCCGTTGACCCTGACCCTCATGTTGTACTGGAACTTCTGTCTGGTCATTATAGCTCGCACGCGCCGCAGGCTCTCCAGCCGCATCTCCTCGGCCTGCTCGGGCGTTATCTCCATGGTGGACGGCTCCCAGCATTCGTCCTTCCGAAGTTGCCTCTGCTCTTTCTCCCAGTCGAGGCCGATCTGCTTCAGCCCCGAGGTAGACGAGATCATCTCACCGTTTTCGAGTCTCTTGAGGGTATCGGTCTTGGCCGCTGCGGGCTGCTGCGACAGGAACCCGGTGAACATGCCGGCCATCGCCGTGGCGGCTCCCTTGATAAAGCTTCTTCTATCCGCCATAGTTCCCTTCCTTCTTGATAATCACCATGACGCTGAGCTTGTGTCGGCCCGGCCCACGGTTGTCAATGACCTGGACATGTGGAGAGACGCCTTTGAACAGATGCCATATCGTCGACCAAGGGCAGTCTTCCACGACAAGTAGCCCGCCAGGCTTTAGCTTCTGGATGAAGTAGAGCACTGACAGGAATTGATCGTACACATAATGGGTCGCGTCGTCGATAACAACGTCGAGCGAGTTGTCCTCAAACACGTCGTCAAACGCTACGAATTGCTCGATCTCCTGGTGAATGAAGATGAGCCGGTCGTCATTCGCCTTCCTGACCGGGCCGTATCGCTTGTCGTACTTGTCGATGCCCCAGACCGTCGCATCAGCGAAGTATTCCCGCCACATCAGCAGGCAAGCACCGGAGCAGATGCCCACCTCGACGACCTTGGCATCCGGCGTGTTGCGATACGGCTTCAGCAGCTCCTCGTAGTGATCGAGGTAGCCGTGGACAACCTGCTTGTCCGTGCCCTCGTAGCAGGACTGGGCCGAGTAGGCTTCGGAGATTTCCAGCAGTGTCTTCATTTTCTGAGTACGAAGAGGACGTTGTCTTCGACCTCGGGCCGCTGGTCACTTAGATCAATGACCTCTAACGTAGCATTCAGCTCCCGATAGAGCAACCACGAGTCTATGTGGCACACGTCCTCGATAATCAGCAGGCCGCCTGGCTTCACCTTGGGCAAGAGCGTGCAGGCCGCCAACACCTGGTGGCATATTGTATGAGATCCGTCGTCGATCGCTATGTCAATCGAGTCGTTCTCGAACATGTCGTCGATAACGGCGTAGTTCTCCGCGTTGAGCTTGTGTGCGTGTATCTGGGGGCAGTGCCGGACTTCCTTGGCAATGGCGTCCTTGATGTCGATGCCGTGGACGACAGCGTTGGGGAAGTACCGGTGCCACATCATCAGTGACCAGCCGGCCTGGAGCCCGATCTCGAAGATCAGCTCGGCCTTGTCGCGGTACGGAGAGAAGAGCTGCTCGTACGTCTCGATGTAGCTGTGCCTGGTCCCCTTGTCGGAGCCGAACCGGTGGACGTCTCTTGAGCAGCCTTCGTAGATTTTGGCAAGTGTTTGCATAAGAGTGAGCTGAACAGCCGCACCGGGGTTTTTCACCCTGCGCTCCTTACATCAAGCCAGTGTAGAGGGAGCCGGTTGCGTGATCGGTGGGACGAAGGAGCCCCGGAACTAAAAATCCCATGATCCGCCACAACGACTGTCCGGTGCCACTTCGGCCAGGCTTTAATTCCGGGAGCAGCACCCATCTGCTACGCCAAGTAGAATAGCAAACGTCAGACTGTCGGTGTGGATGGTGAAGTAACCGTACCTGGCGCCGACAGCCCCCACTCTCACGGGCTTAGCCGGCATGGATTGATATACGCATGAATGCACTCCTTTGCTAAACCGTGTGATGTCCTGCTCACACTATACTCGAAACTCAGATGATGTCCCAGGCGAGAATCTGCTCGTGCCCCAGCAGCTCGTACAGCCGTTGCACGCTGGGCCGGTAGAACTCCTTCAACTGCTTTGCTACTCTCGGGTGTGTCGTCTGCAACGGCGGCACGGCCCAGGGCTTCCATTGAACCTGTTTAAGCCCGAGGAAATCGCATACTTTCCTCATCGTGGCCTCGTTGTCCTTGCGGAACTCCTCGTGGTAGACGAAGAGCTTGGGGGCTTCCGGGAACATGCTGAACAGGCCGGTGATGTGAACGTCGAACATACTGGTCGTAATGACGTTCTGAAACAGCCGGCAGCGTGTCGAGTTGAGATCGAACTCCTCCTCCGGTGGCTTCTTCCACACACCCTTGCCTTCCTTGTGGTTGTGGAACCAGACTGATCGCCAACGAGTTATCGGGTTACGGAGCAAGATGATGAACTTGATGTCCTGGCCGAACATGTTGCGGATGCCGAGCATGTTGTGGAGATCTTGCAGCAGGCCAGGCGACTTCTCTCCGCAGATCCTCCCATCGTCTGGGAAGTGATCGTAGTACCACTGGTACGGCAGGTGCTTGAACATCCGGTCAAAGTACGAGATCTCCTTGGGCACTCGTTGCGTCCACTTGCGTCCCCACAGCGGCACGTCGTAGTTGTCGTCGACGGCCTTGCTGCGTTTGGCCATGAAGACATCGGGGTGCGTCTCCAGCCGGTCCCGCAGAGCCGTCGTGCCGCATCGAGCAAAGCCGGGAATGATGAAGTCAGGTTTTCCCATGGGTGGTCTTCTCCGGGACAAGTACCGCACGCATCTCCATCCACATGCGGTGGGTTCTTCCTTTTCGCTTGTGGTAGAACTCGGGTGAGTCGCACAGCATCGTACCGCTTTCCAACTGGCCCAGCTCGTTCACCAGGTTCATCGGCCCGGCGTTGATCTCGGCAAGGAGCTGATCGGGCAGGCCGTCCTTTCGTTCCACCTCCCAGACTGGCGTGGTGAGCTTCTTGGCGCCCTTACGCCAGAGCCCCCCAAGCTTGACCAGCTTGTCCAGCTCCGGACCCTGGATGAAGATGACGTTCGAGATCCGTACGATCACCTCGCGGAACATGTGCTCCAGGCGGACGTTGATCGAGCCGATCGCTGTCTCGTCGCCGTCCGGGCCTTCCGAGGCCAAACCGAGCACCTCGCCGATCTGCTTCGGCGTGAGCTTGTAGAGTTGGTTCATCTGACTCGTGGTCCTTCGATCATGTGGCTGCCAATGACAACGGGGACGTGGTTGACGATACCACGAGTCACCGCTGCAATGAAATAGTAGTCTCCCGTGTAGAGGTCGTCGGTCGTGTTCTCCCAGACGACCCTCAGAGCTGCGTCACGTCGGACACAGAAGCAGCCGGCGTCGATGTGTCCACACTCCACTCGATCGCCGACGTAGCGGCCTGTCGGTACTCCATAGTCCCAATGCTCCAGCAGGGCCGTACCGGCGACGTGGCCGTAGGCCGCAGCGTACAGCGTAGCCAGGGCATGAGGGTAGAACACGTTGTCGTCGTCGAAGTAGACGAAGTAGTCTCCCTTGGCAAGCTTCTGGCCGGTTGTCCTTGCAAACGTGCCGTAGCCTCCCTTGTGCTCTTGCTCGTGATAGACAACAGGGAACGAGGCTCGCTCCCGGTAGCTTTTCACCACGGCATAGTTCTGCCTGTCCGGGCCGTCCGACACGATGACGTGCTCGAAGCGGACGCCGTGCTGGTTAAGCATGTGCTGCGCCAACGCAAGCAGATACTTGGGGCGTCTGAAGGTAGGCGTGATAACGGAGATCTGTGGGTTCACGACGGCTCTTTTGTGTCAACGCTCATCGGGTTACGGGCTCCAAACCTCCACCACCGCTTCACCCCGTGCTTCTCCAGGTAGAAATGCTTGAACTCCATGCCACGGTTGCGTGCCTCCTGGTAGCCGTCTTCCTCCGCGTCCTCGGGGTGACGGTGACAGACATAGGCATCCGGGACGTAGGCCACCTTGAGCTTACGCAGCTTGGCACGGTAGAAGAAGTCGCAGTGCTCCGTGCCTATCTTGATCTGATCGTCCCATCGCAGCAGCTTGATCTCGTCGGTTCGCGCGGCGAAGAAGTTCTGCACGATCTCTACCCGGGTGTATGGACGCTCCACGGGAACACGATGCCCCCAGACATCTTCACCTCGGCGTACGAGCAAGCCATCCCACCTGGTCTCTCGCCCGTTCGGCTCAACGTAGTGACCGCCGGCGATGTCCATGCCGTCTGCCAGGGCTCCAAGCAGCAATGGTATCGCCAGGCTGGAGTTGAAGTAGTGATCGTCGTCGCACAGGACGAAGTACGGCGTGGTGATCGTGTCGAGGCCAGCGTTGCGGCCAGCAGACAGCCCGATGTCGTAGGGCATCGTGTAGGCCATGAAGTCGTTGTTGCGGTACTTGCCGCAGATCTCGTCGGCGTAGGGCACGTCCGAGTCGTCGACCACGATGACCGACAGCTTGGGATAGTGCTCCTCGACGCTGTTCAACAGTCGTTCGAGGTGCTCGGGTCGCTTGAACGTCTTCACCAGCAGAGTTACGTTGTTCATATCCCCAGCCTCGCACCAACGAATGAGATGATGGAAGGGCACACGCCTTGGTGCCACTTGAGATGCTCCAGCAACGCTGTCCAGTAGACCTCGCCGTGCGGATCGTAGTTTTCTCCCTGCTTCAGCTCCCTGAGCCGTTGCCTGGCTCGAATGGGCAGTCGATCGTTCCAGGAGAACCGATGCACCTCGACGGCGTGCTTCACCAGCTCGGCCATGGTCTTCCGGCCCTGGTCGCAGTTCTCCACGTAGTGATCCGCCGGCACCTTGTTGTCCGCCACGTAGATGCAAGAGCTGTGTAGGTGAAACTGCCTGTCGAACTGGAAGCCGTAGGGATACTGCACTTCCAGCGGGATATTCCTGTTGGTGACCGGCAGCGTGCCGTCGTGCGTCGTACGGTCGACCGGCCAGCCGATCAGCGGCCTGCCGTCCCTTCTCACCTGGATCAACTGCTCTGGTGTGATCCAGGGGAACTCGTCGAGGTCCAGGAAGAACGCCCACTTGCCTTCGTTGTGGGCCGCACGCATCACTTCGTAGTGATGTTCCTTGGTATAGGGAACGTCGTACGTCCCCAAGTCCTCGAACTCGGTGTCGTGTGCCTTGAACACCTCGCGGATGCGGCCAGCAACAGAGGCGTCACCGTAAGCGATCACCCGGAAGCGACAGCCGAGGTGAGAGAACCAGCGGATAGCATGGGGAAGGAGTGCATCCTCCTGCCCCACGACGGAGAGGTAAGCCCACATGATTGCCTTCGGTTTAGTGTAGCTGCAACGGGATACTACCAAGCCTGGCTGCGACCCTTGAGAAGACCGAGCCCTTGGTTCCGATAATATGATCGCACTTGGCCAGCGTGTAAAGATCCAATACGGCGTCGGTCATTCCCGTCCATCGGAACGACAACTCGTGCTGTCCTTGCTGCTGGTGACGGCTGAAGACGTGGTTCCACCGGATAATCCTGCCGGCGAGCTGCGTCTCCATCATCTTCACGACCTCCGGGTCGTCGGTGGCGAGGAAGAACTTGTCAGCGTTGTCCTTCTCGATCGCCTTCCACATCTCCAGGTCGCTCGACGGTGTCAGCCCGCATCTCCTCATCTGTGCTGTCTTGTCGGTGCGGCGTATGTGCAGGCCAGTGACCTTGCCCCAACCCGCAGTCATTTCTGCGATCGCCTCGGCGATGCTTGGCTGTAACCGGAAGTAGAAGAGCTGTTCGTGAGCAATGTCCAGGAAACGCTCCAACGGCAGCTCGTCGGGCTCGAAGTAGCCGCCGTCCGTCAGCTTCCCCCACGCACCTTCCCAGCCCAGGCCAGCTCTACCCTCACACGCCTCGCGGTAGTCGAGGATTTCACCACCCAAGCCAGCACGATCGTAGTGAGGTAGGGGCATGAAGGAATAGGTGTAGTCACCGGGGCAAGCCCAGTCGCTCCTCCAGGTAGACTGTATCGGCACCTCGAAATGCTCAGACAATGCCATCGCCGACGAGAGTCCTCGCATCCTGCTCGCTAACCCAACACCATTCCCCGAATCCCACTGCACGCTGTCAAACGTCGGCATCACGCATCTCCATAGCTGTCCGCAGCATCCTTCGCTTGAATTCCATGTCACCTCCGTTTGCATGCACGGCCCGAACGTCAGATGGTAGGCCAGGTGTGTACTTGTTGGCCCAGGCAGCCCTCCGCCGGTCACGCTGCAACCAGTCCATCCACCAGAAGTCCGGAGAGACCAGCGGTGCCCAGGTAAACTGGTTGGTCATCTTCTTCAAGATGTCCTCGTCGTGCAACTTGTCTCTGTCGGGATACTCCACGACGAACTTGAACAGGTGCCTGGTCAGCTCGGTCGACCGGACGGCAAAGAACCCGAGACAGATGTTACCAGCCGGTCCCACCGAGGCCAGCAGGTTGAAGCCACGCATCTTCTCCTCGATCACGTCCTTCAGTGGCCGAACGAAGCACACGTCGCAGTCCGACCAGACGATGATCTCACCGGGGTTCTCGCACATCGCCTCGTACATGACCTTGTTGCCAAGGTAGACCGAGTACATGAACGCTTCTTCGCCATACTCGATCCCGCCGGCGTGCTGTGCGAAATCCACCGCGTACAGCTCGAACTCGTCCTTGGCGGTCGGATAGAAGTAGTGGTTGTAGAGCGGCTCGTGGGAGGGAGAGACCACCGTGTAGAGCTTCATCAGAAACTTTCGTAAGGAACACCGCCCATCGTGGCTGCAAGACTGCCCATTGCCCTCCCGGCTACTCCAAAGATACGGTCACAGAGCTTCAGAGTAAAGATGTCTTGCGCTTGTTCCCTACAGGTCGTGTAGACCTTGTGCCCTTTCGGGCTCGTTCCGCACACCTCGAAAGGCCAGTTGTGGTGCAGGATAACGTCCGAATGCTCCTCCAACATGGCTGTCCTCACGTCGGGCCTCGCCGTGGTGAGGAAGAACTTCGTGTTGGCGTCCTCGGCCAGCTCCGAGTCGATCTTCTCCTTGGCCTTGTTCACCCAGCCGATCTTGGGCACATGCAGGCCGACAACACCGGGCAGATCCACGGAGATAGATTGTGAGTCCTCTGACTCTGTCTCGGTAACGCCCCACGCATCCAGCGCAGCCTCGACCTGGCCGTCAATGAACGTGGTGGGTTGCAGCTCTACCTGGCACACCTGTTCGTACTCATCGAGAAACTGTTCCTCGGTGACTACTTGTGGCAGGAAGGCGTTGATGGCGATCAGCCGGTCGTACAGGTCGGGAGCACTCAGCCTCGGGTGTGTGGGATCTCGTCGGCCTATGTTCAAGGCGATCGGTTCGTGGGTGCCACCGCTGATGTCCTGGACGAAGTCGGTCATCTCACCGTGGCATGCCCAGTTGTCCCGCCAGTGAACGTGGAACCCGCAGTCGAGGATGTTGGCCGTAGCCTTGGCACAGGCCATGCTGCGGAGACGATGGTCAAAGGGCAGCCATTGCGGGTGGAGCCAGTGAACGCAGTTGTACGCCATTATGCCTTCCTGATCTTCGATTCGAGCTTAGCGATCTGTGCCGGGCTGAACATGTAGCGGTGGCGCTTGAGGTATTCGAGCTTGGCCTCCTGCTCCGTCTTCGAGCCGTCGACGGCCATCATCTTAGCATGGGCAATGCAGCTCCGCACCTCCTCCCGCTTCTCGGCCTGCTTCTTCAGCATCCTGTACGACTTGGCGATCAGCCAGTTGCTAAGCCACTTGAGCCCAGCGATCAGAACCCACCAGGCGGCCTTCTTCAACAGCCAGATACCCCAGGTCGTGAGAACCCAGCCGATGTATGCCCACATGGTCGTCTCCTACATCTGCATGTTGCTGGCCTGCTGTGCCTTCTGGGCAGCCAGGACTTGTTCGGTGACGTTCTGCTTCATCTGCTCGCCGACAGCCGTGGCCTGCTCCATGGTCATCTGACCACTCATCACCAGGGGCGTCAACTGCTTCCGCAGATACGACTCGCCCTGTGCCATGGCTTGCTCCTGTGTGATCTGCCCTGTGGCGAGCTGCTGTACGAGCTGGTCCTGTAGCTCCTGCTGGCCCTTCATCTGGCTGAGAATCGAGGCGGGGTCCTGATTGGCCCCAGGAGGCGTTTGCGGGGCCGCTCCTGGAACAGCTCCCTCGGCTCCTGCGGCCTGCTGGGCGGCCTGGGCGCCTGGCTGCTGGCCGCCTGGCTGCTGTTTTCCGGCCTGGGAAGCCAAGAGCATGGGCAGAACCGCCCCAAGACCCCCCATCATAGCCATTCCGGTGTTCCCAGACATGAGGCCCATGATGCCCAGCCCACCGCCGAGGATCATGGAGAGCTTCTGGCCGGCAGACATGCTGCTGGGGTCCATGCCGAACATCGAGATCAGGGTGTCGGCGAACCCGGAGATCCCTGACCACGCTCCCGCCATGTCGCCAAGAGCTGCTCGCTTCTTACTGTCTGCGATCGCCGGACCCATCTGTTGCATCAGGGCTTGGTCACGTTCGTTGAAGATCTGGCTAAGCTCACCGCCGATTTCCTGGTTTTGGGCCATGTCCATCTGGCCTGCTATGCCCCTCATCTTCTCGGCGGCAGCACCACCTACGATCGCTCCCGGGCCGCCAAGCAAGCCAGCGATACCGAGCGCTCGATAGCCCATGTGCGGTTTCCCGCCTGGACCTGAGAAGATGCTGGCCATGTTCTTGGTGTAGTTCGGAGTGAGCGGGTTCAACGCACGCCACGGCTTGTTGACGGCCTGGTCAAAGATGCGAGCCAACTGGCCGCCCTGTTGTGACATCATGCCTGGGCGGAAGCCACGGATAGCCGGTGAGCCAAAGCCCATCCAGGCACCTGCTTGTCCCCAGTCACCAGGCGTCTGCATGCCAAACCGACCAGCACCCAGGTTGGCACCGCCTTGAGCGAGATCACCAGCCCACATACCAGTCAGAGCACGGCGGCCCATGGTTTGACCCATCGTGGGCATTCGTCGCATACCCATACCGTACATGGCACCGCCGACTTGACCTGCGAACCGATCCCAACCACCTTCCTCGCCGACGTCCGTCATCCGTCCACCGGTCATGCCACCGAGGAAGCCGCGTCCGGCAGCTCCGCCCAGGTTGCCCCACATGCCGGCGTCTCTCATCCTGCTGGGCATCGTGCCGTACTTGGGGACGTTCATCACCCCGTAGCCAGGGCTCTTGAGCTGCGTCGGCCCCGCCTTCGGAGCAGACTTGATCCAGTTCCAGGCGTTCTTGGCTCCCCTGGCAATGTCGTCAAAGGCACCAATTCCCCACCCGACCGCTTTGCCCTTGCCGGCCACCTTCTCAAAACCACTTTTGAGTTCTTCCTCGATCTCCGGGTATCGTTCGATGGCCTTGTCCATCGCTTCCTTGACCTGGCCCTCCGTCTTTCCCCGCATGTTGGCAAAGAAGCCCTTGGCAAACGGCGTCAGGTCCTCACCGGCCTTGGCCATGTCGCCAGGCTGAGGCTGTGCATGCTGCTGCTGGTAGGCTCGTGAGCCGGCGGCCAGCGCATCATCGACGATCTCTGCCGAGGTGGGCTGCGGTGGTCGAGCTGGGAGAGACTTGCCGAGGTTCCCGTAGTTCGTGTGGTAGTAGCGTGTGGCGGCCATAGCGTCCATTCGCGGCCCGATGCCCATACGCTTGTTGGCGTAGTATCTCTGGACGAACTCTCTGGGCACGCCTGTCCACGGCTTGATCTGCGACTTCGGCACCAGGCCAGGGATCGGCTTGGGCATTGTCGCCCTGCTGACCTGGAGATCCGGACGGATACCGGCCTTGGAGCGAGTCGGCTGCGGTTGTGGCTGCTGCTGGGCGTAGTGCTGTTGGTAGTATTGGTACGCCTGCTGCGGATTCATGGTGGTGGCACCGGAGGCGACGTTGGCCTGGTAGTTCTTCACCATGTTCGCAGGGAGCTGGTTGAGCCACTGGTTCTGCTGCTGCGGGGGCTGCGCAGACGTCGGCTGTGGCTTGGGAGTACCGTACGCTCCTCCCGCCGGGCCGAAGTTGCCAGGCTTCATGCGGTCGTAGCCCTGGGCGAACTTCTCCAGGACATCCCGTGCCTTCTTTTCGGCTTCAGATTCCATCTTGTGCAACCTCGTGTAGTAGTCGGGGATCTCTTCGAGATGATCCTCGGCTATCTCGCTGGACAGGGTCTTGTCGTCCGTGTGCTCCAGCTCGACCTTCACACCCTTGTCCCTCTCGCTCTTGGAGTATTTGGACGCAGGCTCGTGATCGGCAAGACCACCTGGCAGTTTGTCCTTGGCCATGGCCTATTCCTTGTTGGCTGTTGCAAGCAGTTGAAGCATACGCAGGTCGTGTGTGTCCTGGCTGGACTTGTTCATCAGGGCGTTGACGCCTCGGTCGATCATGCTGGGGTCACCCAGCTTGTCGTTGCCGATCCACGGCAGTCTGGACGGGCCGGTGGCGCCGTACTGGGCGATGTTGTCCACGCCCTTCGTGCCGAGGATAAAGCTGAGAATCGCCGCTGGGATACCGACCTTCATGCCGCCCTTGAACCGAGCTTGTCGGATAGCCTGGGGCATGTTGGCCCGGATCTGCTTGAGCAGCCCACGCTGGCCGGCTCGACCCATCTTCCGTGCCAGGGCCATGCCGCTGTCGTTGCCCGAGGCGTAGCCCAACGTCTGGCCGGCTCCCTTGATGTCCTTGAGCTGCTTCTGCCAGCCCTTACGCAGGGCACGTTCACCAGCACGGGCGCCCAGCACACCACCGACTGATCCTCCCAGGAGCGGAGCCTGGTGAGAACCGACGATGTTGAAGGCGTCTCTCGACGTGTCCGCCGGGAACTCGTGGAACGGACCACGCTGGCCGGTCTCGCTATCGAAGAACTGGCGGTCGAAGCCGCCTCCTCCCACAGGCTTAGGATACGCTTCCTTGTCCATGCCAGCCTTGTTGAGCTGGGGGTTCCTGTTGGCGACCAACTGGCTGAATGCCTTGCCGGTGATCGGCCTGTTCGTACGGTAGCCCTTTGCCCCGCTGTGCGTGCCGAGGGACGTACCAATGCCAGCACCGAGGGCACCGCCACCGATCGCTCCACCTTTGCTCTTGGTCAACAACGCCCCAAGGATCGCCAGGACCGCTCCTGTGCCCAGGCCGCCGCCAACGCCACCACCGAGGCCATGGAATCCCTCACCCAGTGACGTACGCAAGCTGCCTTGACCGGGGAAGGGCTTCTTCGCCCCTGAGATGAACCCGCCGAGCAGCGGGATGTAGGACGAGCCGTGTGGCTTCATCTCGGGCAGGTCGGACAGGTCGATGTTGGAACCTGCCAGCTTGTCCATGCCCTTCTTCGTGCTGCCCTTCGCCAGTGCCTCCTTGAGGGCTGCAACGAGCGAGTTCTTATCGAGCTGCTTGCTGCCGCCTCCCAGCTTGGAAGCAAGCCATGGCAGGATGGCTGCACCGGCACCGATGCCCATGCCGATCTTGCCGCCCTTGGCCCTGCCCGCAGCGATCCTGTTAGCCTTCGTGGCCTTCACAGCCTTACGAGCCTGCTGGCCGCCGGCGTCGGAGATGTCCTTCCCCAGCGGCGACAAGCTCCTGCCGGAAGGCTGGTCCCGCCACTTACCTCGCTCGTAGACAGCCTCGGGCGTCTTCTGCCCTTCTTTGAGAGCATTTCGCAGGTTCCACCAACGGGTGTTGGAGTAGTGTTCCCCGGGTGACTTCGGCAGTAGCTTCTCGGCTCGCGATCCCTTGGTGCCCTCGGTCACGGTCGGGCGGTTCAAAGCGTCGAACGCGCCTTCGAGGTTCTTGATACGCTGTGGCGGCTGCTTCCCCGTCTCCGCAAAGCTCGTCAGGGCGTCCCACCGGCCCTGTCTTCCCTTCTGGAGCATCTCCGTCAGTAGGTTTTGGCGGGTGAACGCCTCGCCGATGCCGGCACCGAGATGCCTGCCACCAAAGCCACCGAGCACGCCGGAGGAGATGGTGGATTGTACGTCCGGGTCAGCGGCCATCTTGCCCAGGCCGAGTGTTTCGTTTCTCATATCGTCCTTGGCCTCCTCTTCTTTGCGTTTAGGTTGTCCGCCGGCAGCCCGGCCTCGTGTGTAGGTAGGTTTGCCCATCAGCTTGCCGGCTGTGAGGTTGCCGAGCACGCCGCCGCCAACGCCGCCGCCGAGAGCCGATAGCAGTGCGACGATGGCCTTTTGTTTTGGGTCCATGCCACTGTTTCTGGTCAGTGCTTCGGCAATGCCTGCACCACCAGCAACACCAGCAACACCGCCGACCTCGGTGCCAAAGCCTCGGGCAGCACCGTGGGCGATCGACTGGCCCAGCATGTCCTCGGGAGCATTCGCAGCTCCGTACATCCCGCCAGCCAGCGTCAGGGGACCGATAGCTTGCTTGTCCATAGCGGTGGAGATCTTCATGTCTTCCTCCTCATCCTTTTTGGTTGCCCAGTCCATCCCCTTGTGTCCGACGACGCCGCCGGCACCGGCACCAGCCGTTAGCCCGGCAAGACGCATTAGCATGGCCATCTTAGGGTTGTTGGCAGCATACTCCGGGCTGATTAGTGTATTGCTTAGTCCGAGGCCCGCCATGCCGCCTACCGTGCCACCGAAGCCAGCACCAGCTCCTCGGGCAGCTCCACGCATGCGGTCGCCTGGTGAGTTGAGAGCACCGGCCATGGCAGGCAGAGCACTGGCACCAGCCAGCCCAACGCCAAGGTTGCCGAGGGTATGGCCGAGGCCAGCCTGCTTCTCGGTATCAGCGGCAGACTTTTTCATCTTCTTCTTCCTCTTCTTCTTTCCCCTTTTCTTAGCCTCTGCCGCCTGGCGTCGACGTGCTTCCAGGACGGTGAGCAGCTTGGTCCCACCAGCCACCGGCAGTGCAAGCGGTGCAAGGCCCGGTGCAAGCATGCCAGCGTTGTTCATCAGGTACGTGGAATAGGCCGCAGGGAGCTGTGAGATACGGTCGGTCTCAGCCTCCCTGAGCTTCTTGGCCTTCAGTGCCTTCTTGAGCACGTTGTGGCTGAGCTTGTTGGCCTGTCGTTCACGCCACAGGTTGGCGATCGGCAGGCCGGCAGCGATGGTGTATGCGTCCCGTGTCAGCTTACGTCCCAGTCGAGGCAGGAAACGCTTCGGCATGGGCTCGTCGAGGTTGAGATCGAGTACGTGGCCCAGCTCGTGCTGTCCGATCGCCGGAGCCGAGCTGAAGGTGTGGGCTACGTCCGTCAACGGGTTGTAGTGGGAGCTACGCACCAGCGGGGAGAAGACCGACGACGTCGCCGTCATGGGCATGCCCAGGATCTTCATCAACAGCGAGGATCTGGGGTTCTGGAAGTGGCGGCCACCGATCTGCTTGTACCAGGGCAGCTTGCCTGTCGGATCTCGCTTCCAAAACATGTCGTCGATGACGTCCATGCCGCCGGTACGGAACTTGACTCCACCCATCGAATGCGGGTGTTGCTTGGCAAACATGGCCAGCATCTTCTTGGCGTCACGCAACGGCAGGTCTTGGTAGCCTTTGAGCCCCGTGATGAGCGGCCCGTACGTCAGCGTGTTGCCCACGGCGCCGAGCGACTGTGCAACAGTGCGGGAGACAGGCTCACCTTCCTCGGCTACAGGCTTCTCCTTGTCCTGCTCGGCCTTCTTCTCCTCTTGCTCTCGCCAGAGTGGCTTGGTCAGGTAGGCCAGGCCGCCAGCACCCATCAAGCCGACTGCCAGCTTGTCCTGGACAGGCATGTTCTTGAGATACTGCTTGACCCGCTCCCAGGGATCTTTCACCGGCAACGGCATGGCGACTTTCTCGTTCATTATCCTGTTGGCCTTGAGCTTCTGTGCCAGCACCCACAATCCGCCCTGACTCTCAGGCCGATCGTACGTGTCGTAGTCCTCAGCCTCTCCCTCGACCCACACCCTCTCCGAGTCGCTCTTCGGCTTCATCTTCAAGTGGGGAGCATGGGGCTGGAACGTAGCGTGCCAGCCAGGCCGGTGAGCAAAGCCTGGTGTCGGGTGGTCCTCGGCCTCCATCCACTCACCCAGCGGGATACGTTGCTGGCGGTTGATGAACAATGGGCCGAGCGAGCCGTCCCGCCGCTGGCGGAACAGCTTGTAGACCTTGGCGCTTTCCTTCGGCTTCTCTTCCTCAGGCTCGGCGCACTTCTCAAAAATGGTTTTGAGATCCGTCATTTCCCTGTGGGCATCTCAGCGCCTCCGGCTGGATGCGGCGTGCTTCCTTTTCCGTGGAGATACTTGGCCGTCTCAGCCCAGGCATCCGGGCCGGTCATGTAGTCGTCGGGTCTCACCTTGGTCGTGATGCCGTGGTCGTCCCCGTGGGTTGTGCGCTGGGAGGCGCTGTTGTCCTGGGCAGCGTGCTTGGCAAAGGTGGCGAGAACGTGTGTCCGGAGATCGCCGGATCGGAGCGCTGGGCCTTCCGGTGACACTGGAGGGACACTCGAATTGCTGTGTCCCGTATCCTCCCGGTGAGCCCGTTTCTCCCTTACCGACCTTACCAGGCTTCCCATCAGCTCCAACTCTCTGGCCTCTTTGGAAAACCCGGACCCCGCTCTTACCGTTCTGGGATGGGAATTTTGGGCAGGGTCCGGGTTGGTCACAGAGGATGGTGCAGGTGTGGCGCCTGCTTGCTTGGTATTTCCTTGGGCTAAGGCACACAATCCGGCCAGTTGTTGCGCCCTCTTTTGGTCATAGCCCATCTTGTTAAGTGCTGCCTGGACGTCGCCGGTGCCCGCTCCCTGGATCTGGGGCTGTAGCTGTGTCTGGGGTGGACCTTGCTGATCCTGCCCTGACATGAGATCGCCGAGGTAGGGTATTCCCTTTGCTCCCCAGTTGAACAC
>Ga0180432_10004176_pt1 | contig 19988 bp, 17 predicted proteins | sample SS_ome_10_FD_132414 | JGI IMG/M metagenome (GOLD analysis project Ga0180432, IMG submission 132414) | Hypersaline lake sediment archaeal communities from the Salton Sea, California, USA - SS_1_MS_2 metaG | ecosystem: Environmental > Aquatic > Non-marine Saline and Alkaline > Hypersaline >...
GCGCTGCGTCAGATGATGCGGAACCCCGGGGGCCACTACGCGTGCCAGTCGTGCCATGCCCTAATGATAGCCAGCAGAGAAGGCCCCGTCAACCTTAATTAGTGCTCCGTCCCCGTTTTTCCGGCATCAGGCAGTAGGCCCAGATCGCCACGCCGTGGCGGCCGCACCACTCGACCAGAAGCGACAGATACGCCCCGTAGTCGTCGTCACCGAAGAACGTCTGCATGCGGCGGTTCCCGCGCTGCGTGATATGGTGCGGACAACCCGGAACAACCACTCGTGCCAGTCGTGCCATGGGACGACTATACGCCCCCGCTCAACCCGCGCCAAGAGAAAAACTGTATGGTGTCCCCGGATTCGCGACGGCCAGGCCGCCCTTCGCGGCGTACTCGCCGAGCAACTCCAGATATCGCTTGCGGTCGGCCACGGCGAAGAAGACATCCTCACGGCGATTGCCGCGCTGCGTCACGTGATGCGGACAACCCGGAATGACGACGCGAGCCATACGAGGCATAATTCAACCCTACCACCCCAACAGACACCTGTCAACCCTCAAAACATGGGTAGCGTCCCCATGTTTCCCCCATGTTTCCATCCTCTTCAGCTTCATCGCCACCTGCCAGCGGCACCGGGTCGAGCCGTTCGCGTATCTCCACGACGTGCTGACCCGCATCGCCAGCCACCCGCACAACCGCCTGCCCGACCTGATGCCGACCCACTGGCGCCCCACGTCCTGACCGCCACCCGATCACGTCCCGCCTGCAACCCCCATGCCGCGCGCCTCAATATCGGCACGTGTACTTTGCCGTGCGCTTACTTCTTTCGGCGCATCTTCTCTATTATCCCTTCTATATCCTCTGGATCCCTTGGATCCCACTCAACACTATCCCGCAATGTGCGCACAGACTTTGCGAGGTCATGTTCCGTTTGCCGCAGTGTCACGTACAGGTCCTTCAAGCACTCCTGCCCAGTTTTGGGGTCAGCCGGATACTGTCCCGTCATCTCCCGGAAGCGTTCTCGAAACACATCCTGCTTTGCCGCCAATTCGGCGATCTGATTAACGCAATCATGCAACATCTCTCGGTAAACTGCGATCTTATGGGGCTCTGTGCCACGGGGCACTATGACAACGGTCCCTTCCGAGCCAGTGCAACATGACATCCCAATCGCTGAACAGAGGAGTAATAGTACATATGAGTACTTCATTGCGTACACTCCCTACCTCGAGGTCATTTCGTGCTGTCTATGATCCCTTGGATCATATCGACTACGTATGGAGCTACCTTCTTATAGCGAGACACCCATGGGTCCTTGACATTCAACTCGGACGTGGAGTCCAGGACCTTGCGGCGATCGAAGGGCTTGCCGGTAATGTTATTGACATCATCAATCCCCGCCGCAAAGTTGCGACTGTAAAACTTCCTCGCGCCCTTATTGTAGGTCATGATTGAGTCCTCCATAAATTGATCACCCAATCGGTCCCTCAGCTTATCCGCGTTATGCCGATGAATCCCATACTTGTTAGCCTCATCATAGTTGTTTAGGTGATGTCCAATGAGTTCGTGGGCGAGGAGTTGGGCGTGAGTAATCCTCGTCCACGTGGCGTCGGGAGTGGCGGGAACATGGGCAAGATCGTACTTCTCCCGCCCCTGGGGCTCACAAAGGACTGTAACGTTGGCGTATGCTTCCCCGCTGAAGTGTACTCTGGACTTCGCCATTTCTCGGTAGAACTCGTCGTTCGACAGTTCCTTCCTTATGGCCTTATCATGTTCCGCAGGGGCGTACGCCTTCTCCGTCGTAGTGATCACCTTCAGCCGGATTGTCCACGTGACCGTTCTGTCGTAGTAAGTGTACTTCTTACCGCCATTTCCCTTGCCACTGTTGATGTAGTCCTCAAGTAAACCTGCGTGAGTCTTTGCTGTTTCTTTCAGTTTCTTCTCAACATTCCCCTTCCCCCATTTCTCCTCACAACATGCGCCGGCGGTATACCGAAGCAGATTGTAGAGAGTAATGGTCCCCATTCTATTCCCAGAGACTTCTTTGACCTTGGATTTCTTAAAGAAGATCCGATGGCCACTTGGGTCACTTGCGGCCACAGGGTTGCTTCGCACATACCCATACAGGCTCATGCCGTCCTGGTAGCCGCCGCCGGACTCGTTGGCGTTCAGGGGGTCTCGTTGGAGGAATCGGCCGAGGCGGGGGTGGAGGTAGCGGGCGCGGTTGTAGATCAGGCCGAACTCCTTGTCGTGCATCAGGCCTTGGTGGCCGATGTCGCACAGGCCGTACGTGGCCGTGGCCGAGTCGGCGGTGACGCGCTGGGATTCCAGGATCGGGGTGTGGCAGAGCGGATCGTCCGAGCCGGGGGATTTGTAGATGGTCCGCTGGCCGTAGGGCGTGTACTCGTACCGTTCAGCCAGGTCGCCGTCGGCTTCGACGAGGCCCAGGACGTTGTAGTTGGCGTCCTGGAGGGCGTAGTAGGACACGTCCGAGGCGCCGGTTTCGAGGCAGTCGTTATCCGTGGCCGGGTCGCCGTTGATGGCGATCTGGAGCAGCTCGTCGACGTACATCAGACCCCAGACGTGCTGTTTGAGCGTCTGGTCGGAGCCGTTGCGCGTCTCGATCATGCTGTATCCCGCCTGGCCCGCTGGGGCCCGGCCGCTGTAGTAGTAGTGGTATTCGTTGTTCCAGTCGTCGGCGTTGTCGACTTCCTTGCTGATCCGGCGGGACTGGCTGTCGTAGGTTATTGTAGCGATCTGAAATCCGTGGACAAGGCACGTATCATATCATCGTGCCGCAGAAGTGCATGTTCCACTCTGTGAACCTCACAGGGGCACGCAGGGGAAGCGTTAAACGATAAGATGTTGTTCAAGAGCGAGTTGCAAATGTACGGCAAGCTGAACTTTCGGTGAGGTTTAGAGCAAAGTGGAACATTATGGAACACTGGAACACCGGCGGGGCGGTGTCACATCGCGCGCCGAGGAAGGGGCGATCTCGGACGTCGGGACGCTGCATGTGTGCCGCGAGGGGCTCTCTGTGTAGGACGCGGCCCGCGGCACAGGCCCGTCGAGCGGTTCAGCGCCCGCCCGTCTGCGGCGTGAAGAACGCGGGCAGGTCGGCGGGGGTCTCGGCGATGGCGACGAAGGCCCCGCTGGCCGGGCGCTCGGAGACGACGGTCTCCACGACCGGGCGCCAGAACGCGCCCAGGCACACCAGCGGTCGGGGGGGCAGGAGCCCCTTGAACATCATCTCCCAGACCGTGGCCAGCTCGACCAGCGTGCCGGTGGCCCCGGGCAGGCAGACGTATCCGGCGCGGCCGATCCGGATCAGCGTCGCGACGCGCTCGGCGAGGCTCGACGTGGCGATCTGTTGCGTGACATGGCGGTTCGGGTGCGAGGACCATATCGAGCAGGTGACGCCGATGGCCGTGCCGCCGGCCTCGACGGCCCCGCGTGCGGAGGCCTCCATCGTCCCGCCGTAGCCGCCGTTGGCCACCACGCGGCCCAGTTCGGCCAGCACGCGCCCGACGGCTTGCGCCTCGGCGTACCTCGGGTCGCCCTCAGTCGGGTCGCCCGAGCCGAACACGCACACCACGTTGTCGCCTTCATCCGCCATCGGCCCTGCTCATCGGCCTCGCGTGTACTTCAGCAGTCCGCCGGCGGCCAGGATCTGCCGCTGCCGCGGGGCCAGGTTCACCTGGCATGTGAACGCCACGTCGCGCGTCGCGCTGCGGACGGTGACGGTCTGCCCAGAGGCGACAGCGTCGGCGGTGGCGTCGATGACCAGTTCGTCGCCGGCCTCGATGCGGTCGTAGTCCCCCGCGTCGGCGAACGTCAGGGGCAGGATGCCGAAGTTCACGAGGTTGGCCTGGTGGATCCTCTCGATGGCCCGGGCGATGACGACCTTCACGCCGAGGTACATCGGGCACAGTGCGGCGTGCTCGCGGCTGGAGCCCTGCCCGTAGCTGTCGCCGGCGACGATCGCGCCGGCGAGCCCATCGTCCTTGACCGCCAGGGCCCGCCGGGCGAACGTGTCGGCTCCGGGCTCGTTGAAGCAGTCGAAGACGTACCGGGCGTACTCGGGCACGTTCGAGCGGTACTTCAGCAGCACCCCCGCCGGCATGATGTGATCGGTGGTCACCTTGTCGCCGACCTTGATCAGCACCACGCCCCGCAGCGGGTCCGGCAGCACCTCCCCGCCGGGAGGCTTGACGATCGTCGAGCCGCGAACCACCTCCACCGCAGCCGATTCCTCCGGCTCCGGCGGGGGAACGATCATGCGGTCGTCGGTCGCGAACTCGGCGGGCGGCTCGACGGCCGGGTAGTCCAGCTCCAGCGTCCGCGGGTCGGTGATCCGCCCGGTGATCGCCGCGGCGACAGCCGTCTCCGGGCTGACCAGGTACACCGTGTCGCCCTTCGTGCCGCTGCGCCCGGCGAAGTTTCGGTTGAACGTCCGCAGGCTGACGGTGCCCTCGGCGGGGCTGAAGCCCTGCCCGATGCACGGCCCGCACGCCGACTCCAGGATTCGCGCCCCGGCGGCCACCATGTCGCCCAGGGCGCCGTTGCGGGCCAGCATGGTCAGGACCTGCCGGCTGCCGGGGGCCACGCCGAGTTCCACGGCCGGGTCGACGGTCCGCCCCCTGAGCACCGCGGCGACCCGCATGAGGTCCTGGTAGCTCGAGTTCGTGCACGACCCGATCAGCACCTGGTTGACGGGCGTGCCGGCCGCGGCGGCAATACGCAGGACGTTGTCCGGACTGGGCGACAGGGCGGCCATCGGCTCGACCTTCGACAGGTCGATCGCGACGCGGCCGAAGCTGACCTCAGCCAGGCCCTGGGCGTCCGGCTGGCCGACCTCCACGTCCGTGCACCAGGTTCGGATGTTCTCGATGACGGCCGAATCGTCCTCCACGTGCAGCCGCTTGGTGATCCGGTCGTAGGCGGCCCCCTCGTCGGGGGCCAGGGGCTCGTACTGGTCGGCGCGGCCCTGCGCGGCCAGGAAGGCCCGCGTCTGCTCGTCGGAGGCGAACACGCTCGCCGTGACGCCGAGTTCGGCCCCCATGTTCGTGCAGGTGGCGCGTGCGGGAACCGGCAGGGAGGCGGCGCCCGGGCCGAAGTATTCGACCATGCATCCCACGTTGCCGCGCGTGGTCAGGATGCTCAGCAGCAACAGGATCGCGTCCTTGGGCGCGACCCACGGGCCGAGCTGCCCGGTCAGTTCCACCCCGATCACGCGCGGGCAGGTGGTGTAGAACGCCCCGCCGCCCATCGCCACCGCCACGTCCAGCCCGCCGGCGCCGATGGCCACCATCCCGATGCCCCCGCCGGTCGGGGTGTGGCTGTCGGAGCCGAGCAGCGTGCGGCCAGGCCGACCGAACCGCTCGAGGTGGACCTGGTGGCATATGCCGTTGCCCGGGCGGGAGAAGCACGCCCCGACCTTGGCCGCGATCGACTGCAGGTAGAGGTGGTCGTTATGGTTTTCCGGGCCGAACTGGGCCATGTTGTGGTCCACGTAGCTGACCGACAGTTCGGTCCTGACGCGCGGGACCTCCATCGCCTCGAGCAGGAGGAAGGCGGTCGTCCCGGTGGCGTCCTGCGTGAGGGTCTGGTCGATCCGAATGCCGATCTGGCTTCCAAGTATCATCTCGCCGTCGACGAGATGGGCGCTGAGTATCTTCTGTACGACGTTCATGGCCATGGGGCCGCTCCCGGGGGTCCTGTGCTTCGGCGGGCGGTGCACGCCGGGACGATACCAGAACGGCGCGCGACACCGCAAGCGGGATGTTGGGGGACGGCGCGGGAAACCGCAAGCGGGATCAGGGGGCGATCTGTATGCCCTCCAGTTGGAGCATGCGGCGCTTGAGGTCGACGCCGCCTTCGGCGGAGAAGCCGCCCAGGGACCGATCGGCGCGGATCACGCGGTGGCAGGGGACCACCAGCGGGATCGGGTTCCGGGCCATGGCCGAGGCGACCGCGCGGGCCGCCCGGGCGTTGCCCACCCGCGCCGCCAGGGCGGAGTAGCTGACCGTCCGGCCGTAGGGGACCTTCCTGCACGCCCGGAGGACGCGGCCGGTGAAGGTGTTCTTGGGCGGCAGGATGCACGGGATATCGGCGAAATCGACTTTGCGGCCGCCGAAATAGGCCCGCGTAAGGTCCCTGAGGTGTCCGAAGGTGTCCGGGTCCCGCCGGGCCCTTGGATACAGGCCGGCAAGGGCAGCCAGCATCTGCCTGACCCGCCCGTGTGGGAGGATCAGGCGGACAACCCGGCCTGCCTCGGCGACGGCGCCCACCGGCCCCAAGGCCGTGGCCCAGGAATCGTAAAATTTGCATTTGCAATGAGTTGTGTTCACATCGGATCTCCGGGGACTCCGGCGGTCGCTCACCAAGCGGCAGCATCCGCAGGCACCAAAGCGTCTCAGGTCGTTACCAGCCAACCAGTTAACCAATCTCTCCGTCCGTTCGTCAAGCCGAAACAAAAAAAGGGCGATGCCCAGGTGGAGGGGGACCTCGGCATCGCCACAACTAGCCACTGCCCGAAGCCCAGGTGGAGGGAGACCTGAACTTTGCTCGGGTGTAGCGGACAACTGGCATTATTATAGGAATTCCTGTTTGTAGACCAAGTGTCCACGTTGACACCCAAGACCCCATCGCCGGCGGGAAGCGTTGCTAACCACCGGGCCGAACGCTTACAATGCGCCGGGACCCTCGGGGCGGACGCAATGCGATGGCAACGGTGTACTTCATTCTGGGCTGCACGGCGTGCGGGAAGGCGGCTGTCGGGCGGACGCTGGCCAGGCGGGTCGGCGGGGAGATCGTCAGTGTGGATTCGATGAAGGTCTATCGCCGGATGGACATAGGCACGGCCAAGCCTACCGCCGCCCAGCAGGCCGAGGTCCGCCACCACGGCATCGACGTGGTCGAGCCGAGCGAGAGCTTTTCGGCGGCACGGTACGTGGCTTGTGCGGAGTCGGCCCTGGGCTCGATAGCCCGCGCGGGGGGCGTGGCGCTGGCCGTGGGGGGGACGAGCCTGTATATCAAGGCCCTGTCCGAAGGGCTGTTCGAGGCCCCGCCGGGCGATGCGGCGGTGCGGTCGGCCTTGCGGGCCCGGGCGGGCGAGGCGGGCCTGGCGGCCCTGCACGCGGATCTGGCGGGCGTCGATCCCGTCGCCGCCGGGAGAATCCACCCCAACGACGAGCGGCGTATCGTTCGTGCCCTGGAGGTCTATCGCACGACGGGGCGGCCCATCAGCGCGCTGCAGGCCCAATGGGACAGTGGGTCTCGGCGTCACGCGTGCCTGCTCATCGGGCTGCGGCGGGCCCGCGAGGACCAGAACGGGCGGATCAACGCGCGTGCGCGGCGGATGGTGGCGGCCGGGCTGAAGGACGAAGTGGCGGCCCTGCTTGCCGAACCGGGCGGGCTGTCGCCCCAGGCCGCCGCCGCCGTCGGATACGCCGAGATGATCGCACACCTTCGCGGCGAGATGACCGAAGCCGACGCCCTCGAACGCATCAAGATCAACACCCGCCGACTGGCCAGGAAACAGCGGACGTGGCACCGGCGGTGGCGCGACGTGAGGTGGTTTGACGTGGCGCCTGACGAGCCGGCCGAGCGCGTGGCCGACCGCGTGGAGGCGGCGGTGAGGTTCGTCCCGGCGGGGGCGGACAGGGAGAGGTGACCCATGAGCGTGGAGTACGCCATCATCAGCATCGGGACGCTGTCGCACAACCGCCTGTGGGGCGAGTCGGCCGCCGTGCGTACGCCCCACGCCACCACCACGCTCGTTCGCGACGAGGGCCGGACGATCCTGGTCGACCCGTCGCTGCCGGGGGCGGTGCTGGCGGCCCGGTACGGCGAGCGCACCGGCGGGGTGCCGGCCGACGTGACCGACGTGTTCTGCACGACGCTCCGCCCGGTGCACCGGCGGGGCATCGCCGCGTTGGACGAGGCCAAGTGGTGGGCCGACGGCCGGGAGATAGAAACCTACCGCTCGCACCTGAACGCCCTGCTGGACTCGGCCGAACGGCTCGACGCCGACGACGTCAGCGCGATCGAGGCGGACCTTTCCCTTCTGGGTCGGTTTTCGCCGGCGCCGGAGCGATTCACACGGCAGGTGCAGTTGTATCCGTTGCTGGGGGCCTCGCCGGGTTCGGCGGGGCTGCTGCTGACGCCGGCGACCAGCACGATCGTCATCGCGGGGGACGCGGCCGTGACCGCGGGGCACGTGCATGCGGGCCAGGTCTGGAAGGGCTGCGCCGACCCCGAGGCGGCCATGACCTCGCTGACCGATCTGCTGGAGCTGGCCGACGCGATCGTACCGGGGCACGACAACGTGATGTTCGCGCCGGGGCGGTGGCTGTGACGGCCCCGGCATTGAGAATTGAGCATGGCAGAATGAGAATTGAGAATCTGCGTTCTGCAGTGCTTGGGATTTCGTTCTTCGGACTTGAAGCAGCGCCGCTTTATAATGCCGGTCGCACGGATGTCGGACGACAGCGCACAATCTGACGAGCCCCTGCCTGGCCGCGGGCGTGCGGCGTGCGGCTGCGCCGTCATGGCGGGAGGGGGGCAATGAACGTCGGGGCGTTTTTCGTCGCGCACCTCGGGCAACTGCTGGGGATGGGCATTCTCCTGGTGGCGTCGGGGTTCTTCAGCGGCACCGAGACGGCACTGTTCAGCCTCACCAGGGGCCAACTGCACCGCCTGAGGGACTCGCACGGGGTGGGCAAGCTGGCGGCGGCGCTGATGGCCCAGCCCAACCGCACGCTCAACACCCTGCTGATGGGCAACCTGCTGGTGAACGTGGCGTACGCGGGGGTCTCGGCGTCGATCGTTCTGGATCTCCCTCCGGGCCCGCCGTGGGTTACGGTGGTGGTCTCGCTCGTGCCGCTGCTGGTGCTGATTCTCCTGGGTGAGGTCACGCCGAAGATGCTGGCCCACGTCCTCGGCGAGAAGTGGGCCGTGTCCGCCGCCGCCCCCCTCGTCCTGGTCGGGCGCGTTCTCAGCGTGCCCCTGTGGGTCCTGGAGTCTCTCCTGGTCGGGCCGATGACGCGGATCGCGGCGCCGGAGTCGGCGGGCAAGGCGCACATCGAGGCCGACGAATTGGCCTCCGTGCTGGCCCTGTCGGCCAAGCGCGGCATCATCAGCCACGACGCCAACGCCCTGCTCCAGGAGATCGTGGACCTGACGGACCTTCGCGTGGCCGACGTGATGGTGCCGCGGGTGGACATGATTGCCTACGACGTGGACGCCTCGCGGGCGGGTCTGGTGGAGCAGTTCCGGCGGACGGGGCTTCGGCGGATTCCCGTCTACGAGGGGGACATCGACCACGTGATCGGGCTGATCCACGCCAAGCGCCTGCTGCTCCAGCCCCACAAGCCCCTGCGACAGCTCGCCGGGGCGGTGGTCTTCGTGCCGGAGGCGGGCAACGTCGAGCGCCTGCTGGCGCAGTTCCGCATCCGCCGGGTGCAGACGGCGATCGTCGTGGACGAGTACGGGGGCACGGCGGGGCTGGTGGCCCTGGAGGACGTGCTGGAGGAGATCGTGGGCGACATACCGGCCCCGGGGGAGGTTCCCGAGGCGCAGGCCGTCAGGCAACTGGCGCCGGGGGAGTATCTTCTCAACGCGGACCTGGCCATCCACGAGTGGGCCGACGCGTTCACGATCGACCTGGCCCACCGGCGGATCAGCACGGTGGGGGGGTTCGTGACGGCCCAACTGGGGCGCATCGCCCGCATCGGCGACGAGGTGACCTACCGCAACCTGCGGTTCCGCGTCGAGACCATGCGCCGCGGGCGCATCTGCACGCTTCGGCTGAACCTGCTGGAGGAGGGCCCATGATCGCCGTGGCGATCCAGACGCCGGTCCTGCTGACCTGGCTGGCCGTCCTGGTCGGCTCGGTGGCCATGACGGGTCTGTACTGCGGGCTCGAAACAGGCATCTACGTGGTCAACAAGTTCCGCCTGGACCTGCGGGCCGAGAGCGGCGACCGCTCGGCCGGACGACTCAAGCGCATTGTCGACAACTACAACAACCTCCTGGCCGTGCTGCTGATCGGGACGAACGTGGCGTCCTACGCGGCGACCTTCGCCGTCAGTTCGCTGTTTGCGCTGAGCGGGGCGGGCCACGCCACCGAGTGGTACACCATCGCCGCGACCACGCCGATCCTCTTCATCTTCGGGGAATCGGTGCCGAAGAACGTCTTCCAGCGTCTGGCCGAGCGGGCGGTGTACCGGCTGATCTGGCTGCTTCGGGCGTCGAGCGTCGCGTTCAACGCCTGCGGGATCTGCCCGCTGGTTCGGGGGTTTTCCTGGCTGCTGATGCGCCTGATCCCCGGGCAGCGCGGCGGGGGGTTCCACGCGCACCACGAGGGGCTCGCCGCCATCGTCGCCGAGGGACGCGCCAGCGGCGTGCTGACACACTTCCAGTCGGTGATGGCCGACCGGGTCATGCAGATCGCCCAGGTGCGTCTGGCGGACGTGATGGTGCCGCTCGGCGAGGCGGTGACGGCGCCGGCCGGGGTCGGGCCGGATAAACTGGTCGAGATCATTCGCCACCACGACTACTCGCGCGTCCCGCTGCTGGACCCGGCGGGCAAGGTGGTGGCCGTCCTGGACGTGTACAAGGTCCTGCTGGGCCGCGACCAGGCCGACCCGACGGCGCTGGCCGCCGAGGCGCTGGTCCTGCCGGCCGACATGGGCGTGACCGACGCGCTGTACCGCATGCAGCGGGGTCGCGAGACGATGGCCGTCGTCGAAGACGCCGCCGGCTCGCACGTGGGCCTCGTGACGGTCAAGGACCTGGTCGAGGAGATCGTCGGGGAACTGGACGCGTGGTAGTCACTTGCGGATTGCGGATCGCGGATTGCGGATTCCTGCGAACGAGAGAGGCTCTTATCCGCGGAATCCGCAATCCGCGATCCGCAATTCACAATCGATTCACGCGTAACTCGACGTTTCCGTCATTCCCAGGTCCTGCCGCTTCTGCGTTCGTTCGCGCGCGGCGCGCTGCTCGTACCCGCTGGCGCGGAACGCGGCGAGGGGATCCGACGGAACCCCCAGCGCCTTGCGGACGGACCGCAGGATGGGCCCGACGTCGGCGTGGAACGCCGCACGCAGCGCCTCCTCCGCGGCCACGGTGTCTTCCCGCGACTGCGCTTCGGCCAACGCCGCGCGGTCCACGCACAGCGCCTTGGCAAACAGCTCCTGCACGGTGCAGACGGTCTGGATCATGGCCTGGACCTTCGGCTTGACGTTGTGCGACTGGTCGATCATGTACGCGATGTCCAGGTCGCGCCGCCTCTGGGCCTCCCAGGCGGCGATCTCGTTGAAGATCCGGAACATCTGGTAGGGGGCGATCGCCCCGACGGTCAGGTCGTCGTCGGCGTATTTCCGGTCGTTGAAGTGGAAGCCCCCGAGCATCTTCTCGTCCAGCAGCCACGCCACGATCTGCTCGATGTTACAGCCCGGCAGGTGGTGCCCGGTGTCGACGAGCACCTTGGCGCGTGGTCCGGCGGCCTTGGCGAAGATGTAGCTGCTGCCCCAGTCGAAGAAGTCGGTGAAGTAGCTTGCCGGTTCGAACGGCTTGTACTCGATGAGCATGACGGCCCCGCGGGGCAGGGCGCGGTGGGCCTTCTTCAGGGCGGCGGTGGCCCAGGCCTTGCGCCGGCGGATGTCCGCCTGCCCGGGGTAGTTCGCCCCGTCGGCGAACCACAGCGACAGGTACTTGCTTCCGGCGGCCCGGGCGATGTCGATCGAGTCCAGAATGTGCCGCACCGCGCGGCGCCGGATTGACGGGCGGCGGTTGGTCACAGAGCCGTGCTTGTAGCACTGGTCCTGGAAGAGGTTCGGGTTGATCGAGCCGATCCGGACGCCGTGGGCTTCGGCCAGATTCACCGTAGCCGGGTCGAACCCGCCGGGAAAGTCCCACAGCACGTGGACGGCGACGCTCGGGGTGATGCCGGTGTACCTGTGGACGGCCCCGGCGTCGGCGAACTTGTCCTCGAGGTCGACGGCGGCGGCGTCCTGGGTGAACTTGCCGAACCGCGTGCCCGTGTCGGCGAACCCCCACGAGGGGATCTCGACGGTGAACCGCTCCAGCCTGTCGGCGACCTGCCCGGCCCGGGCCTGCGGGATCGCACTGCGTCTCTTGCGCGCCATGGTATGCGTCCTTCCTGTAGCGTCCATGGTATGCCCCACCCGCGGGCGGATCAAGCAAGGGCGTGCTCACCCCAATCGCCAATCGCCAATCGTCAATCGCCAATCGTCAGAATTGTCGCAGGAAGCGGACGTCGCTGTCGAACAGGAGGCGGATGTCGGGGATGTCGTACTTGCGCATGATCATCCGCTCGAGGCCGAGCCCGAAGGCGAACCCCGTGTACCTCTCGGTGTCGTAGCCCACCGCGTCCAGGACGTTCGGGTCCACCATGCCGCAGCCCCCGAGTTCCACCCAGTGCGTCGACCCGTCCGGGCGGTGGAACAGCAGGTCGATTTCGGCCGACGGCTCGGTGAAGGGGAAGAAGCTCGGTCGCAGGCGCGTTTCGACGTCGTGCCCGAAGTAGGCCTTGCAGAACTGGTCGAGCGTGCTCTTGAGGTCGGCCATCGTGACACCCTCGTCCACGTAGAGCCCTTCGACCTGGTAGAACTGGAAGCAGTGCGTGGCGTCGACGGTGTCGGGCCTGTAGACGCGCCCGGGGGCGATGATCCGCACGGGCGGGGAGGTGTTCTCCATCACGCGGATCTGCACGGTGGACGTCTGCGACCGGAGCATGGTGGCCTCGTCGATGTAGAAGTTGTCCAGCGGGTCGCGGGCCGGGTGCGAGGCCGGTATGTTCAGCGCGACGAAGTTGTGCCTCTCGTCCTCGACCTCGGGCCCGTAGGCCACCGAGAACCCCATGCGCGTGAAGATCTCGCAGATTTCGTTGATGGTCTGTGTCGTGACGTGCAGGTGCCCTATCCCGGGCCGGCGCCCGGGCAGGGTCACGTCCAGGAGCGGGCCCGCCGGCCCGGACCGGGCCGAGGCGATCTCGGCGGCCCTGGCGTCGAAGGCGCCCTGGAGGGCCTGTTTGAGTGCGTTGCAGGCCTTGCCCAGGGCCGGCTTGTCCTCGCGCGGCGCCTCTTTCAGCCCGGACATCACGTCCTTGACGGCGCCCTTGGACCCGACGTACCTGATGCGCCAGGCCTCGAGCGCCTCGGGGGTTTCCACCTGCTGCAACGCGTCCAGGGCCGTCTGCCGCATCGCCTGGATGTCGTCCAACAGCGCCATGGAAGTTCCCCTCACCCGCGGCGGTGCGCGGCGCGTACTACGAGGCCTTTTGCATGCCGGGCGCGTCGGCCGCCGCGGCCAGGGCGGTCTCGACAATCGTGTCGAACGCCTTGGGGTCCGCCACCGCGATCTCGCTGAGCATCTTCCGGTTCAGGTCGATGTCGGCGTGGGTCAGGGCATAGATGAATCGGCTGTAGGGGATCCCTCGCTGCTTGCACGCGGCGGAGATGCGGGTGATCCAGAGCCTGCGGAACTGGCGCTTGCGCGTCTTGCGGTCGCGCGTGGCGGTGACGCCGGCGCGGAAATTCGCCTGCATCGCCAGGCGATACCGGCGCGATCGCGACTGCCGATAGCCTCGGGCCGACTTCAGTACACGCTTGTGCTTGCGGTGCCTTGCGGCACCCTTTCGTACGCGTGGCATAGCACGGTCCTTCTATGGCACAGGCCCGCGGCCTGTGGTGTTCGGTATCGCACGGCCGGCAAGGCCGTGCTACGACTTCTTCCCCAGCACGCGTTTGGCCTGCTTGGCGAACGCCGGACTGAGCGTTGCGCTCTTGCGGAACCGTCGGATTCTGCTGGGAGATTTTCGGCTCTTGAGGTGACCGGCGCCCGGTCGGCGGCGCATCACCTTGCCTCGCGCGGTAACCTTGACGCGTTTGGCGACAGCCTTGTTTGTCTTCATCTTGGGCATTACGACTACCTCGAAAGGGGCCTGCCGGACCCACAGGGGGTGAAAGAAAAATAGTATAGCGATCCCGGGGCACATGTAAAGCGCTACTTGGGCAGATTCACCAAGAAAATCACGCCACGGAAGAAACGCAAACGCCCGGACGGGGAGCACTCTGCAAATCCACAATCCGCAATCCGCAATGGAATGATCCTGCCGATCGCGGCTTGACAACACTACGCGGTGGGCTGCTCCGGCGCCGCTTGCGGGGCGGGCGCCGGGGCCTGGGGCCGGGGTGGGGCCGGCGCGGCGGGCGGCTTGCCCTTGGGCGGCGGGCTCTTGGCCAGCGGGCCCAGCGTCATCGTGATCCGCCGGCCTTCACGCCGATAGTCCTGGTCGACCTTGCTCACGTCCGAGAGGGTCTCCTGGATCTGGCGGAAGATCTTCTGCCCCTCGTCGATGTGGGCAAGCTCTCGGCCCCTGAACCGCAGGGAGAACTGCACCCGATCCCCGCGCTCCAGGAAGGTCCGGGCGCGGTTGACCTTGATGTTTAGATCGTGCTGCCCGATTTTCGGCGTCCTGATCCGTATGCCCTTCAGTTCCGTGTCGTGCCTGGCGGCCTTGGACTTCCTGTCCTTCTTGGCCTGGGCGTACTTCCACTTGCCGTAGTCCATGATTCGGCAGACGGGCGGGTTGGCCTTTGGCGCGACCTCGACCAGGTCGAGTCCGGCCTCGTTGGCCATGTGCTGCGCTTCTTTGACCTCCACGATGCCGACTTGCTCGTTGTTTTCGTTGATCAGGCGGATCGGAGAGACTCGAATCCTTTCATTACAGCGAAGGTTGCTTGCGATAGCCGTGTCTCCTTCGTGACGTAGAGTGTTGCCCGTCGGGGCGTTCCACCACGGAAGCCTCACCGGCAACAGGTGTTACCTTCATATTATACTCCGCTTTTCGCCTCGGGTTTCGCCTCGAGGGGGCATTGTCGGCCCTTGGTTTGGATCTCCTGCGCCAGCCCGGCCAGCACCTGCTCGACGGTCATCGCGCCGCGGTCGCCGGCCGTCCGATGCCGAAGGGCCACCGTATTGGCCTCGACCTCGCGCTGCCCGACGACGGCCATGTACGGCACCTTGGCCAGCGTGGCCTTGCGGATCTTGGCGCCGATCTTCTCGGGCGAGTCGTCGAGTTCGGCGCGGATCCCGGCCGCGGTGAGGGTCTCGGCCACGCCGCGGGCGTAGTCGTTGACCTTGTCGCTGACGGGCAGGACCGCCAGTTGCACCGGCGCCAGCCACAGCGGGAACGCCCCGGCGAAGTGCTCGATCAGGATCCCGATGAACCGCTCGGGGGAGCCCAGCGGGGCCCGGTGGATCATCACCGGGCGATGCGGCGCGTTGTCGGCGCCGATGTACTCCAGGTCGAACCGCTCGGGGAGGTTGTAGTCGACCTGGATCGTCCCGAGCTGCCACTGGCGGCCGAGGCAGTCGTTGACGATGAAGTCGATTTTGGGCCCGTAGAAGGCGGCCTCTCCGGGCTCCTCGGCGTAGTCCATGCCGAGCCGCTGCACCACGTTGCGGATGTTCGACTCGGCCAGGTTCCAGTTCTCGATCGGGCCGGTGTACTTGCTGGAGTCGGGGTCTCTCAGCCCGATGCGGACGCGGTAGTCCGTCAGCGAGAGCGTCTCGAGGATCAGCTTGGTCAGGGCGACGCAGGACTCGACCTCGGCCTCGAGCTGCTCGGGCGTGCAGAAGATGTGCGCGTCGTCCTGGGTGAACCCGCGCACGCGGGTCAGCCCGCTGAGCTGCCCGGAGGCCTCGAAGCGGTACACCGTGCCGAACTCCGACAGGCGGACCGGCAGCTCGCGGTAGCTGCGCTGGGCGGCCTTGTAGATCTGGATGTGGTGCGGGCAGTTCATGGGCTTGAGGATGTACCCGTCGTCCTGCCCCACGGGCATGGTGGGGAACAGCCCGTGCTCGTAGTAGGGGTAGTGACCGCTGGTGCGGTACAGGCCGATCTTCCCGATGTGCGGGGTGATGACGGCCTGGTAGCCTCGCTTGAGCAGTTCCCCGCGCAGCCAGCCCTCCAGTTCCATGCGGATGATGGTGCCCTTGGGCAGCCAGAGCGGCAGCCCGGCGCCGACGGCGTCGGAGAGCATGAACAGCCCGAGCTGCTTGCCCAGGACGCGGTGGTCGCGCTTGCGGGCCTCGGCCACCTTGGCCAGGTGCGCCGCCTGGGCCTTGGTGTCGAAGAACGCCGTGCCGTACACCCGGGTCAGCATGGTGTTCTTCTCGTCGCCTCTCCAGTAGGCCCCGGCGGTGGTCAGGAGCTTGAAGGCCTTGACGCGCCCGGTGTTCGGCAGGTGGGGCCCGCGGCACATGTCCAGGAAGTCGCCCTGGCGGTACAGGGTGACCGTCTCGACGCCCTCGGCGGCGACCAGGTCGTCGATCATCTCGACCTTGTAGGTCTGGGCGAGCTTCTCGAACTCGGCCCGCGCCTGGTCGACCGGAAGCTCGATCCGCTCCAGGGGGATCTTTTCGGCGACGATCCTCTTCATTTCGGCCTCGATGCCGGGAAGGTCCTCGGCGCCGATGGCGAGGGGCAGCTCGAAATCGTAGTAGAAGCCGTACTGGAAGTCGTCCGTCAGGGCCGGGCCGATGGCGTAGCGGACCTCGGGCCCGTACAGCCTGACCATCGCGTGGGCCAGCACGTGGGCCGTGGTGTGCCGGAGGATCTCCAGCGCCTCGTCGTCGCGATCGGTGACGATGCGCATGCGGCAGGTCCCCTCGGGCAGGGGCCGGGCCAGGTCGCAGGTGTTCCCGTCGACGACGGCCGCCACCGCCGCCCGGGCCAGACCCTCGGAGACGTCGCGGGCCACGTCGGCCGCCGCGACCGGGCGGTCGTAGGCCCTGGTGCTGCCGTCCGGCAATTCTACAGTCGTGTTCATGGTGTCAACCTGACCGGGCCCCTGGTGGCACATCACCGTCGAAGTGCTCGGTCACACATCAGAAGAAAGAGCCGACAAACAACCCGATGCTGACACGGGACCGGAGCGCCGACCGGGATGTACCCCAGCGGCCACTCAGCATGTCGTACTGGTCGTCGTCGTGTTCAGCATCATGGTGCTTATCGGCTCGATTCCACAGCATTATAACACGGCGAAGAGAGAAAGACAAGCACGAAGCACGACGCACGAAATTCGAAACAAACACGAATGTCAGATCTCAAATGTTCAAAACAACGCCCCACGACGCAGTCGGCAGTCGGGGCCCGTTCGGCGCGCTATGGTTTGAGGCAGTGGTATCTGTCGCGTTGAATCTGTTTCGGATTTCGTGCTTGGGATGTGCGCCGCAAGGCGCCCCTATGCCCAGCGGATCATGCTCATGTCGCGCGGGTTGTCCAGCAGCGGGTGCTGCGGGAGGACGCGGACGGTGTAGCCGGACCGGCCGGTGCGGTCGCAGGGCATCTCGGCGGCGTAGCGGACGCGGGAGCCGTCTTCAGACCCCGCCCGCTGCATCGCCACGATCTGCCCGTCGTTGAGCTGTCCGTCCTCGTCCAGCGGGCCGTAGTACAACTCCACGGTGATGTCGTCGGCGGTCAGGGCGCCGGTGTCGACGACGGCCTCGACGCGAACCTGCTGCCCGACCTGCGTCCCCCCGGCGCCGGCCATGTTGTCCCCGACGCTCTCGACCCGCAGGGAGTCGAAATGTTCCACCAGCCGATGCTTCCAGCTGCTCAGCTCCTTCGCATCGGCCATCTCCGAGGCGATCAACTGGTCCCAGCGTCTGGCCGCCGGGCCGTAGAAGGTCTCGGCGTACTCCCGCACCATCCGGTTCGTGTTGAACACGGGGGCCAGGTCGACCATGGTGGCCTTCATCATCTTGATCCACTCCCGCGGGAGGTTGTCGGATCCCCGGTCGTAGAAGACCGGGACGACCTCCTTCTCGAGCAGGTCGTAGAGGGCCTGGGACTCGACGTCGTTCTGGTATTCCAGGTCGTCGTAGGTCTCCCCGGAGCCGATGGTCCACCCGACGGTCGGCTTGTATCCCTCGACCCACCACCCGTCGAGGACGGAGATGTTCAGTCCGCCGTTGGCGGCGACCTTCATCCCGCTGGTGCCGGAGGCCTCCATCGGGCGCAGCGGCGTGTTCAGCCACACGTCGACGCCCTGGACCAGGTACCGCGCCATGTTCATGTCGTAGTCTTCCAGGAAGACCAGCGACCTGCGGAACGCTTCCTGCCGCGTGATGTGAACGATCTGCCGAATCAGGTCCTTGCCGGGGTTGTCCCTGGGGTGGGCCTTTCCGGCGAAGAGGATCTGGACGCGTCTGCCCGGGGCGTTGAGCAGGCGGGCCAGCCGGTCCGGATCGGCCAGGATCAGCGTGGCCCGCTTGTACGTGGCGAACCGCCTGGCGAACCCGATGGTCAGGGCCTCGGGGTCGAGGATTTCCTCGGCCTTGGCCACTTCCGAGGCCCCGGCGCCGCGCTTGACGAGCTGCGCGTAGACCTGTCGGCGGGCGTAGGCCACCAGACGCTCGCGACGCCGCTCGTGCGTCCGCCAGACCTCCGTGTCCGGGATCCGCTCGGCCAGCGACCAGACGGTCATGTCCGAGGGCTTTTCGTGCCAGCCCGGCCCGAGGTAACGGTCGTACAACTGCGCCAGGTCGTCGCTGATCCAGGACCGCGTGTGGATGCCGTTGGTGATGTGCGCGATGGGCACCTCGCTCGCCGGCGTGCCTTGCCAGACGCCCGTCCACAGGCGGCGGGAGACCACCCCGTGCAGCTCGCTGACGCCGTTGCGGTAGTTGCTCAGGCGCAGGGCCAGGACGGTCAGGCTCATCGGCTCGTCGGCGTTGGACGCGTCCTGCCGGCCCAGCGCCAGGAACCGGTCGCGATCCAGCCCGAGCTGCGTCCAGTAGTTGGCGAAGTACTTGTCGATCAGCCAGGGCTCGAACGCGTCGTTTCCGGCCGGGACGGGCGTGTGGGTGGTGAAGACGGCTGTGGCCTTGACGGCCTCGGCGGCGACGTCGAAGGCGACGCCCTTCTCGGCCATCAGCAGGCGAATCCGTTCGAGCCCGAGGAAGGCCGAGTGCCCCTCGTTCATGTGGAAGGCCTTGGGGTGGATGTTCAGCGCCCGGAGCATTCGGACGCCCCCGATGCCCAGGAGGATCTCCTGCCTGATCCGCATTTCCTGGTCCCCGCCGTAGAGCTGGGCGGTGATCTGGCGGTCCTCCGGGCAGTTCTGCGGGACGTTGGTGTCCATCAGGTACAGGGCGATCCGCCCGACGCGGGCCAGCCAGATCTGGGCGTGGCAGGCGCGGTTGGGCATGTCGACCTGGAGGGTGACCGCCTGGCCGTCGGCGTCGCGAACGAGTGCGACGGGCATGTTGTGGAAGTCGTTGCGGGGGAACAGCTCGAGCTGCCAGCCGTCCGCGTTGAGGCGCTGGCGGAAGTAGCCCTGCTGGTAGAGCAGCCCGATGGCGATCAGCGGGATGTCCAGTTCCGAGGCGCTCTTGAGGTGGTCCCCGGCCAGAACGCCCAGCCCGCCGGAGTAGATCGGCAGGCATTCGCAGATGCCGAACTCGGCGCAGAAGTAGGCCACCTGGGGCGTGCGGTCGCCCCCGTAGGCCCTGTGCCACCACCCGGGCTTGTCCAGGTAGGTCTTCAGCGTGGCATGCACGCGTTCGACGTGGGCCAGGAAGCCCTCGTCCCGGGCCATTTCCTCCAGGCGGCCCTGGTCGACCCGCCCGAGCATCGCCACGGGGTTGTGGTACACCGCCTCCCACTCGTCGCTGTCCAGACGCCTGAACAGGTCCCGCGCGTCCCCGTGCCAGAACAGCCACAGGTTGTGCGCAATCTCGAGAAGAGGGGCCAGGTTCTCCGGCAGTGACGGCGCGACGGTGAATGTGCGTAATGGTCGCATAGTGCTATGCCATGTCCTCAGTCAGGGCAGCCACCTCGTCCCGGCGCCGGCGCGCGTCGCGGACAAAACACATCAGAACCTACGGTTATGTTCATCGGCAAACGGGTCCCGGGCCATTACAGGAATAATCCGGCCTTCCTCGAGCAGGGCC
>Ga0180432_10004177_pt1 | contig 19987 bp, 17 predicted proteins | sample SS_ome_10_FD_132414 | JGI IMG/M metagenome (GOLD analysis project Ga0180432, IMG submission 132414) | Hypersaline lake sediment archaeal communities from the Salton Sea, California, USA - SS_1_MS_2 metaG | ecosystem: Environmental > Aquatic > Non-marine Saline and Alkaline > Hypersaline >...
CCTGCAGCGTGCACTTTTTTCTGAGATTTTTCGGTTTGGAAAATTATTTTTAATCCTCCAAAATGTTTGTGAATTTTCACGTTACAGCTATCGTAATTGTGGCACTATTTGCTAACTCTCACGCTCCTGAACAGTTTGCCTCTTCAACTATTTAGTTTGACTCTTACTTACTCCCATTCTTGGTGCCTCAACTATCTATATCCATGTTGTCCAACTATGTTCCTGCAGTGTGCACTTTTTCTCAGAATCTTTGGATCCACAAAAATATTTTTAATCCCCCAAAATGTTTGTGAATTTTCACATTCCAGCTACCGCAACTTCCACACTATTCGCTGACTCTCACGCTTCTGAGCAGCTTGCCTCTTCAACTATTTAGTTTGACTCTTACTTACCTCCACTCTTTGTGCATCACCCATCCAAGTCCCTCTTGTCCAACTATGTTCCTGCGGTGTGCACTTTTTCTCAGAATCTTTGGATCCACAAAAATATTTTTAATCCCCCAAAATGTTTGTGAATTTTCACGCTCCAGCTATCGTAACTGCTGCACTATTTGCTAACTCCAAGGTATCCAAAACGCCAAGATATGTGCCAGTGTTTCTTGGTACCCCCGATGGGGGTACGTGCACGCGAGCGTAGCGAGCTGCACCACCAACTACCCCATCCAACCATGTGCACGCAACGCAGCGAGCTGCACCACTCAAAACCACTTACTCCCACTCTTGGTGCCTCAACTATCTAACTCCCTCTTATCCAATCATGTTCCTGTAGGTGCACTTTTTTCTTGAATTTTTCTCACTTTGGAATTTATTTTTAATCCCCCAAAATGTTTCTGAATTTTCATGTTCCAGTTACCGTAACTGATGCACTATTCGCTGACTCTCACGCTTCTGAGCAGTTTGACTCAACTATTTAGTTTAACTCTTACTCCCATCCTTGGGCCCTCAACTAGCTTCTTATCCAGCTATGTTCCTGCAGCGTGCACTTTTTTCTCAGATTTTTCGGTTTGGAAAATTATTTTTTATCCTCCAAAATGTTTCTGAATTTTCATGTTCCAGTTACCGTAATTGTTGAACTATCATCCCACACCTTCGAGAGTTTCTAAGGAAATGGCAAACCGCGTCTGATCTGTAAATACAACGTGAAACACTCACATAAAATCCAACATATAGATATACACACATTTACAAATGGTACAGACCAGGGATGATACAATGATGTACGTTGGACTTGCACTTGCACTGATCGTTTGTTGTATGTGCCTTTGCTCCATGTCCATTGCAGGCGGAATGATGACAACATCAACATCAGAGACAAACAACAAAGAATGCCCGGCCGGCATGACAAAGTACGGAGATGGCAGTGCTTGCAAGGGTGGGGACAGGCCAAATTGTGCATTATGGGGAAACAAGACTCTTCCCAGATGCCACAACTCCTAGATTGGTATGAAAACTCCAGCTCTTTGAAGGGAGGAACTCAACGCAAATTCAATCCCAATGAGATCACCTGGTCTGAAATGAATCATATGTGGTCAAGAGTGTGTGTGTGTCACTATTGTATGCAAAAATGATCCGAAAATATCTCACTTTGTCACAATGACCAGAATATTAGCATTATGACAGATCATATCACACTACCCCTCCCCACATCAGGAGAAATACACCACATATTCCACTTCGCCGATGTACATATCAGGGATGGGGATTCCACCAGATCACGCTTTCATGAGTATCTACAAGTCATCAACAACACGATAAATACACTCAAAAGACATCCAAGTGTTTCAGATGGCACTGCCATATCTGTTATCGTCGGAGACACGCTCGATCACAAGAGCAAACTCGGGGGCGCTGGCTGCACTCTCTTTAATCATTTCATTAAGGGAGTGGCTGAATGTGGACCCGTCTACATTGTACAAGGTAACCATGACTTCCAACAAGCATTCCCAGATGAACCCAGTATGCTCGATGCTCTGTTGATAAATGCTCCTGAGAATGTGTTTTATATGAACAAGACTGGTCATTATGTGGCTGGCTCAGTCGGATTTGGACTCGTCCTCACCAGAGATACCCTCCTACTGGGAAGTGGAGCCGGCCAACTAGAAGAGCTACCTGCATTCCCAGACCCAAAGATGTTCACAGATAGGATCCAGACCAAGGTCGCTCTCTTCCATGGCACTATCAAGGGATGTCTGTTGCAGAACTACCATCCATCTCAAGAAGGGTATCCCAAGGATTGGATCAGTGGGTACGACCTGCATTTATTAGGAGATATACACCTCGAACAGGTCAATGGGGCTGATATTCAGCCAGAGCTCAGTGCTCAAAACCGTCGCAAGATTCTCTCCTGGAAAGACTGTACGGATGTATGGGCATACCCTGGTAGCCTGGTGCAACAATCATTCGGAGAGAACCCATTCTCCAATCACGGATTTCTCCATTGGGATCTGGACCAAAAACTAGTCCACACATATCATATCAAGAATCCTTGTGCCAAGATGTATATTAAATGCATTGAGGGCCAGTGGCTCGCATCTTTCCCTGAAAAACGATGGGAACCCCTGACAACTGCTATTGATGTAGGCGGATTCAATCACATCGAGCTCAGAATCAGGAACAGAATTCACAACAATGACATCGAAAATCTACACAAAATGTTGGCCGAGTATGAACCAATGACATATGAGATTACAAATGGTTTGCTGAACAATCACATTTATGATGAGATTGAGGTCAGCAACAGTGATGCTGATGGTAATGCTGATGGTAATGGTGATGGGGATGAGAATGAGGATAGAATTGGCACAGGTGTACTTACCTGTGAGCAATACAATTCTCCACAAACATGGATCCACTATATTCAAGAACACCACACCCCACAGATCCTCGAACCAGTTGCAGACAAATGGCAAGGTTGGCTGTTGAATCCAAAATCACTCCTGATCAAGGAATCTGAGGTTGATCCATCAAATGGAAAGATCGTCGCCGATCGCAACAAGAAGATTCAGAAGTATATCAACGAGTTGCAACTGCAACTCTCTCAAATGGTGTCGACCAGGACAAAGCTGAGGATCAGATATTTGGAGTGGAGCTGGTTGCTCTGCTATGGTGAAAAGAATTGGGTCAACTTCGATGAACTGAGTCGCCAGATCTCCGGAGCCAAAGCTGCCAATCACAAGGGCAAATCCGCCTTTTTTGATATAATATGTCTTGCGCTGTTCGGCAAGCCCACTCCTCTCAGGAAGAACACTGATGGTGTCATTCATGACAGCAAACCTCATGGCACACGTCCACGTGTCAGCATCATTGTCGATGTCAATGGAGACACATATCGCATATCGCGCGAGTTCTCCAAACTTGACACAGGTACCACTCAAAATGTAAAACCCATGGTCTGTCGCATCTTTAAGAATGGCTATAAAGCTGTCGCACAGGGATCCACGGTCAGTAAGTGGATCGCACAACACATTGGCGACCGGAAAGATTTCCTCCTCAGTTCCATGATCACTCAGGTCCAGGACCAGAACTTCATATTCGTCGGCCACAGAGAACAGCTCGACATTCTCGACAAGTCATTAAATCTAAATGCATATAACACGTTGCTGGGGCTCTTGCAAGAGGTGCGCAATGCCTACTCATCCATCGCATCCAAGCATCAAACAATTTGTTCCAAAGTTCGCAACACAATGGTCGCGGTTGACACAGAATCAGCCAATCTTACCAAGAAAAGGTATCAGAAACGCATGGATGAATGTTCCCTACTTGAACAAGAACTCGCCAGAATACAGGTCAATACTGAGATCATACAACAATCTCAGGGGGTATCTATTGAACTGATACAAAAATATATCCAGGCCCATCAGACCATTATTGGAACAGAGACAGCAAAGGAACTTCAACAGCAGTTCAACAAAAATCCAGATGGGATTTATCGAGAGTGGAAGGATCAGTTGCTGACATTACAAACGAAGTGGGGGACACTCAAGAATGACCATGATCCCAAATTCAAAGAGGATATGATTGCTGCTGCTCGCCAAAAATACAGAGAGCTGACTGGTATGTGTGATAGTGGGAGAGCAGTGGGAGTTGATGGAATGGATGGAATGGATGGAATGGAGGATGTGGTCATCCAACCTTCCATCAACCAAGAGGCATTGAATCATGAGGCCAAGATCATCACAGAATGGAAAGCCAAATGGAAGCTGTTCCTAGCCAATCCAACATGTGATATGGCATTGACCACCACTGTACAACAAATCCAACTTGTCAGTGAAAAGATCAAAGCAAACGAGGTTGCGCTTGTTAAACTACAGACAAAAGTCCAGGAAGAGGTTACAAACGGCGACAATGAAGATTTTGAGACATGGAAAAAGCGCAATGATGCTCTTCTAAAGATTGATGAGAATCAATATGTCGAGTTAGTGGCCCTGTGCAAGAACAATCCACTCGTCCATCCATCTGTTGAGAAAGGTGCTATTGAGCAGCTGGAGAATGGTCTGGAGACGGAACTTTCCGTGATCAAGACCAAAGAATGGAGAAACAATGTGGATGACAGAGATCAAGAGTTGTTGTCCGAGATACAATCCGAAAAAGAACGATTGAGTGGGTTGGTACAGCAACTACGCACACAGATTGATGAGATGAGCAAGGTGGTACGTCCAATAGAGCCAGTCACAATCAAAGAACCTGCTCCAACGGTCAATGAGTGCAAAGCACGGATCGCCTGCTTTCACAAGAGGGTTGCATCATTGGAAGATGATAAGAAGAGATTGAACCTACTGGAGACATATTGTGACCTGCAGTGGAACGTCTTGCCCTGCATCCAAAAGGAAAAAGATAACCTGGTTGACAGAATCGCCGAGATCCGTGCCACAGATTATCCATTCAACCCAGAGTGCAGTGCCTGTCAAGAACAGCCTTGGAGAATCGAGCTGAATGCAACTGAGACCAAATTAGAAGTTGTTGCGGAAAATGTTTTGTCAGTTGAGACCAAGATTGAGGAACTTGTCCGCTGCATAGGTAATGAGGAGGGGTGGGACCAGAGCGATGAATCTGCGATGAAATATTGTATCCAAACCATTCGTGAAAGGATTGTCATGACAGAACACGAGATTGAAAACGGGTATTTACACGATCACCAGGCCACGCTCCAAGAATGGGACAGATACCAGAAATATGAACTTCAAAAACAACAATACAACGATGCCGTGGAACATTGGATCTCTGCAAAAGACAAGATTATTCAACTACAAACCGATATAACAAGTGTTGATCTGGACCTACAGCGGGTTAACGAACAACACAATGACATCCAATATTGCATTGCCCATCGAGCAAAATGGAATGAGACCAGGAAGACTTGTATCAGGTTCCGGGAAGAGTGGGATGCATTTGCACAAAATCAGGAACACCACCAGAGATTACAACGAATCGATCAGGCACGCGCTGAGCTGGATGTCTGGAAGGCCAAGAACCGCATCAATGAACTGGAACATGATTTGATACAGCTAAATACAAGTCTAGATGGACTTCGCGCAAATGAAAAGAATTATACACAGTTCCTGGATGAAAAGGTGTTAATGACACAACGCGAAGAGCAATGGGAGACAGGGAACTCCATTTGGGTCGCATGGGGTGAATATAACCGTTTGCTGAAGGCTCGGGAAGCTTTCAGTTTCCAACAGAGAATGGAGCTTGTTGAAAACAAGACACAGTATCTCCATTGGATGCTCGTGTTGAGGAACAAAGAGATGCAGAATCAGGTTGATGACCTGACTGGGAAGATCAAGGAGTGTCGAGCTGATTGCAATGAACTTCTTAAAACAATCACAACGTATGCCAATTCACAGGAGTTATACAACAAACAGAATCAGGAGTGTGCTCTGTTACAAAGCCAGATAGACCAATTAACCTCAACTCATGTCGCCATCAATCACTTGGTGGACATATTCACTGATTTTCGTCTATGGCTATATAAGACCAAGATTATCCCCAGATTGTTGTGTGATGCCAACTTGATTGCAGATGTGATCGTTGGCAAAGATGAGCACAAATGTGCTTTACAATGCAATATTACCACCAGCAATGGCAGTCGAAAAGAGATAATGCTAGACTGGCGAGTCCATTCCAGTGCTGGGTCGCCCAGCATTCACTATTCTGGTGGATTCCAAAAAATCATCTATGGACTTGCATTGCGCATCGCCATCGCAAATATTGGAGCGTCATCCATTGTCTGCGAGCAACTATTCATCGATGAAGGATTCAGCAGTGCAGATACTGAACATCTGGAGCGAGTTGAGCTCTTGTTGAACAATCTATTGAACCTTTATGATTCAATCATCATGGTCACCCACATCGAGACCCTGCAAGAGGCGATCACCACAAATATGACCATTCTCCGAGATGAACAACATCTGACTAGCACACTACAACAAGGACAGAAACCTGCAGATTCGATGGGTGCTTCTCTCGCCCATACAATGAGCACCGATAAATCCAATAATGGGGAAATCTGTGGGAGGAATGAGGATACAGATCAGACCAAAGCTATCGCCAATCTCACAAGTCTGGTTCACAAGATTTGTCCCACCGAGATTCACAGTCCCTCATCCAATCAGATTACTGTCATTGAACCAACCACTCAGTTCGACCCAGATAAATGCCAGGGGGTCGTCACCAGCACTGGACTGCAATGCCGCTACAAGAAGAAAATAGGAGATTATTGCAAGAAACATGCCACAAAGGCGTGATCAAAATGGAGAAGGTCCATCAGTACATTTGATCTCCATGACTCATCACCAGAATCACTCATCATCTGAATCCATGGAACATGACTCGGAGCATGACTCGTCATCCGAATCCGTGGAATATGACTCGGAGCATGTCTCAGAGCATGACTCAGAACATGACGAGTCATGTTCTGAGTCATCCGAATCCGTGGAATCTGAGTCTGAATCATATGACATGCTGTATGATGACCAGCTTTGAATATTGGACAGGACCTGTCTGCGCGAACCGTTTGATATGACCCCTGCTCTGGCACTCATCTGTCTACCATACACATCCACATAGATTTTGATGGCCTTGTGATTACAATTGTGATCATATCTATTTGAAGTTTCCAATTGTGCCTTGATGGTGTCTCGGCACGATTTGCATATGGCCATCCCATACTTGCACCACATTTTGTTGCATTGATAGATGGTCAAGTGATCAATGGTGCAATCATTTTTGCTGAAACTGGAAAATGATTGCTTTTTTCACTGCATATTCTATGAGCAGAATGTCATATTTACCAGCAACGATTGAAATAGCTCTCGCAAATAAATATCGACCTGCCACTATCAAGGTCATCAATGGCAGTATTAAGCGTGTCATCAAAGGGTTGCATGGGCTGTCTGGACGCGTTGTTGCACCCCCATATGACAAGCGACTTTTGGTCAACTATGACAAGGTGCATGAATTCCTTGAGGGACTCAACAAGGATGCTGTTAAAAGGACCATCGCACACAATGTTCTGGTCGTGTTACAAAATGAGGATGATGTCGCGCCTGACATACTCAGCAAATACGAAAATCTGCACAAGCATTACTCAGGTGTGTATAAGCAGGCATATACATGGCAAGAGGCAAGTCCTGATAAGTTCATCAGTCTGGAAAATATTGCTGGTCTGATGGACACACTCGGCAAGAATGCCAAGAATTATAATGATATTCTCAAGTATGTGGTACTTTCGCTCTATGTTTACATGCCTGCTCTACGCGGAGAAGACTATTTCAAGCTAATGAAGAGGGATAGTCGTGGAGATGGAAATGGAGATGAAATGCCAAATTACATCGACCTTGACAATGGTATTATCATCTTCAGACTGTATAAAACCTCCAAAACACATGGTGCGCGGCAGCTCACCATGCCAGATGAACTACGTGAGGTGGTTCGGATCTGGTTTGGAGTCAACAAAACCGAATACTTCCTCGCCAAAGAGGATGGCAGACCTTTAGCCGCAAATGAATTCACCATGCTGTTAAATCGTGCTCTCGGTAGCAAGATCTCATCCAGTGATCTGCGCAAAATATACATTGCCGAGATACTTGACTTTTTACGCAAGTATTCTGGTCTCGCACCTCCAGATGTCTCGCAATGGCGCAAGAAGTTAGCTCATGCGATGGCACATACTGTTGAAATGCAGGAGTTTGTCTATTCTGGCTATCGGGATGTAGGTGGGTTGGTGCATTCATCACCAGAATTCATGAGAAAAGTATTTGATCGACTGAGAATGACATTGGATCAGAGCGGAATCTCTGTCTCTTGATTGTTTGTATTTACCTTAGCAAGAGAGAGTTGCAGGACACCACTTTCTAGGGAGGTGTGACAATCCTTGCCAGTCACTGCTGCAGGCAGTTTGATAATCCTTTTGAAGGATGGACTCGGTCTCTCCTTGACAAACATATGACGAGGCCGAGGGTCCGCTTGCATGTTCCCTCCAGAAACAGCCACTGTTGTGTTGTTGACAGAGACCTTCAAGTCCTCTTTGCGAAACCCAGGTACATCTATCCAAACCTCAACACGATCTTCACGCTCATAGACATCCACCGGATGGAAGCTTGACAGGTTGGATCTCGTGACCTTTTCACAGAAGTCATCAATGGTTTCATCCATGGTTTGAAGACTCACAAGATCATCAACTCCGAACCATTTCAGGCATCTGTTCATCAGTTCAGTCTCAAATGAGGCCGATGGTTCAGGTTGCGACATTGATTTTTCGATCTCTTGATCAAAGTTGAGATTTTTTCTACAACAAAGTTACGCGTGCGGTGCATCTTTTCTGATCGTGCCGAGGTATCTGTTTTATTTTACTTATGTTTTATACTATTTTTAATAGTAAAAATTATTTCTTAATTGTATGGGTGAGGTAACAAATATGTAAACAGTCGCCCTATTGAAAAATTGACTTGAGCCAATTAGTCATAGCAAACGCATTGGCGATTGGTGGTGGCGCAAAATCTACAAGAGCAAGGTTCTCGAGATTGCACGATCCATGAATCGTCAAGTGCCATTCCAATACAATCTTGTGGAATTGTCCATTCTGGCTCAAGAAGTCGATCCATGTTGTACTGACAATGCACTCCGAATCACCCTGGATCCAATGACACTTTACCTTTTGTCACGAGAGGATTGTCCTCACCGAGACCGATTTTTCAACAAGAATGGAGAATGCATCGCAAATTACATTTACTGTCCCCGGGATCCCTTTTTCATCAAGAGCACTTGCCTCCAAAACAAAAAGGGTGATCAAGAGTTCACCTGGTTGAAAATCTTCCCCATCATCAGCACAAATGGCATCGCCGCCTTTCATGTCTGGACATATCAATGGTTCTGGGGTATGACTGGTCTCACGCCAGAACAGGCAAAGCAGGTCATGCATGAAAGGATGGAACACACTCTCACACCATTCCCAAGTATAAATATTTGAGAATCATCAAAATGAGTTCCAAAACGATTTCCACACTCATCCCAAAAGATACTGAACAGGTACAAGATTTCATGCGTTTTGTATCATGTAGCTATGACCTCGGGGGATGTCCAACCAAGGAACAGGAGGGCCATCCACACAGTGACTGACCATTGGTTCATCCCCGAAATCCAGACATCTTCACTTTGTGGATGATTTTTGATTTGACAAACAATGATGAGCAAAATGAGCTGTGATGTGATATAGAAAAATTGACCGATTTACAAATTGTTTTTAAACACATCATAAGAAATCTTACATCACCCATGTCTCTTGACACAGTTATTTTGCCAGCTGTATCTGTTCCCATTGGTGCTACCATCGATACTGGCGATTCTGTTACCACTGATGATGCTGAATCCGATCAGCCTGTCCTAAGAGCTCAAATCATGAAGATTCAGCGCAACACCAAACTTTCCGCCAAGGAGAAACAACAACATATTTTTAAGTTGTTCAATCGCAACAAGTCCTCATCATCCTCCTCCTCCAATACAGATGATAAGGATAGTGACGAGGATGGTGATGAGGACAAGGGGTCTGGCGCATCTCATTGTTCAGAATCCTGCTCACATCCAGGCAATCAAGGTGAGTCGACAGATACTCGCAGTGCCATCAAGAACATGTTGCATAATTTGCCTGTCTCACAAGATCATTTCGTTCTCAGTCATGGGGGTGCTCGGATTCGCATCCCCTGTTCTCAGCTTAACCCAGCTTTTGTGGCTGAGAGTGAATCACAGTGCATTCATTATCAACGCAAGTGCTCGATGTATGCAGAGTGTTGCAAAAAGTTTTATCCCTGCCGTCTGTGCCATGACAATGACAATCCTGATCATACATTGGATCGAAAGAAAGTCAAGGTCATTCGATGCCGCGAATGTCATCTAATTCAAATGGCTGGAGATCGCTGCCGCAATTCAAACTGCAATGTGCTGTTTGCAGAATATCATTGCGATGTGTGCAACTTGTGGAGTGACCCGGTATGTAACTCCAATGAGGAGGTGCAACAGCAACAAATCTATCATTGTGACAAGTGTGATGTTTGCCTCATTGGTCGCCATGGGATTGATTCAGAACATTGTGACACGTGTGGGTACTGCATGCCCATGGAGAGATTCAAATCACACAAATGTCGACCAGTCCAGACAGATGAGGTTTGTAGCATCTGTCTGGAAAGATTCGAAACTCCTGGACACATTGAGGAAACAGCATGCGGTCACATCTTTCACAAAAACTGCATGGAAAGATACATACAACATGATGCCAGATGCCCAGTCTGCAAACGCTCGTTGCTCGAGGATCTATCGCGTGTATGGAGCATGATGGATGAATTTCGAGATGAAGAACTGATACCCGAAGAATACATGGATTGGCGTGTCCGATATTTGTGCAATGATTGTCACACCATGTCCGAAAGTTATTTTAGTTTTGTTGGAAACAAATGCCATTCATGTGGTGGTTACAACACATCTCAGGACACAATCATCAAGGGGGATGATGGATATGAGGAAGAGGAAGAGGAAGAACATTGAGACCAATCCCACCTATCCTGCTCTGTTGGTATGTCATTTCTTTGTCAAAGGCCATCATACTCACAGAGTGTCAAAAATGATGGATTTGTTTCCCTGAAACAGTATTCAGAAGATTTAGAAAATCATGAAAAAGAACAACAATTCGCGATACACATATGAGTGCAGTGATGGAGTCTGTCGCCTCGTCGAAAATCCTGGCCAAGGTCAATTGATGCCATCTGTTGCTGATTCAGCATTCCCTTTACCAAAGGAGGGTAAGTGGACCATTTACGGAACAGAGTATTGCGGCTTTTGCCGACGTGCACGAAATCTGCTCGAGGCGAAAGACGTACAATACTCCTATCGCTCTGTGACACTGGCCGACAGAAACGAGCACCTGGCTGATCTCACCGAAAATTACCCATATGTACCAATGATTTTCAAGGGTTTACAATTCATAGGAGGCTTCAGTGATCTGTGTCAGTATTTTACCGCATCACAAGAGGACTGAGGACTCATGAATAGATCATGCGTTAATCCATTTGCAACATGCAGTTGGTCACGCATTTGATGTGAAGATGGGCTTCGCGGGTATCCGGAATACCCATGGCAAAAAAGTGGATTGACCGCTGACGTGAGTTCGCACTTTCAATACTCACATTGTACCAGCAAGTGGTAACATGGACTCTGCTCAGTCCATGTATGATGGTATCTAGTCGGTCGGTGACGTCTTGCACATCATTTCCATGCACTTGACAGGAGTATTGAAAGTGTGTTTCTGGAACTTTGATGACACAAGACAATTTTTGGGACACCGGGAAATCATTTTTCCAAAGGGGCAGGACCATTGTGCTGCATCTGATGATACTTCAGCATCATCAGTTGGGTAGAATGCAACGTTCTGTTCCCCAAGTCAATCCATGGCTTCGGAGAGTTTCTTTTTCAGAATCAGTGAAATCGATCACATGAGGGTTGTCCCAACCAAACAGGAACACATCTTTTTTGCTGTTGCTGACATATCGATCATGTTCTTTGGCTCGTTCGACAAGTTTTTGAAAAATATGAGGTGGTAATTTTTTCCCATTGACGATCATGATACAAGTGCTTTGGGATATTTGTTCAAGATATTAACAATGGGTTGTGGACTCTTGTATTTTTGTTCCATTTCAAGGTTGAATTGTTTGTCTTTTTCTTTTTGAATCTGTATGTGAATCCCGAGATGGTCATTTTATGTGGTATGGAATGTATTCCACTCCTCAAACCCATTGACAGACTCATTGTCATTGTCATTGTCATTGTTGTTTGAAAGAGGGTCGACGGGTATGGTCGGGTCAAGCTCCGGAGTGACAGAACGACTCACCGTCGGCGAGCGACTGTACAGTTCTATTGATTTCATCAGCAGATCCAAGCGCCGATCGCAGTTGTCTTTGTATAAACGAAGTCTTCGGAGATTCTTTTTGTAATTAGGGCGCCGCAGGTAGCTTGCCCATTTCTTGGGATGCTCCTCGATAGTGTTCTGAATATATATGAGTTCTGCTTTGATGTTCTGGATTGAATTAATGATCTCATCATAACAGTATCTGATGGCCTCTGGAGTACCAGCATCGATCACTATTCCAGACAACAGCATCTCCAGACTTCGCAAATAGCTTTTCAGATCGATCTCCAGAAGGGTTGACTGTATCAATGGGTATTGATAGGTCATGGTGTTTTTAGCCAGTTGATATGTGTCGCGAATGGCCTCTGATAGAAAGCCACGACCAAATGCACTAGCAATCCCTGCTGTGGCAAATGCTTCCATTGCAATTTATTCTACTTTATTGTTATCTCATAGAATAAAATCATTCAATTGTTGCTCATTTGTGGTCTCTGTTACAGTCAATCATTGAGTTGTGCCTCTGAGACAGGAGAGGGAGCTGCAACGCTCTTTGACCTTGCCATAGAGCTTGGGAGCAATGGCGAAAATTTGGTCGATCAGTGGGTCAAGCATCATATCAACCACGATTTTAAGAGCTGCGCGATCCTCCTCTCGCATCTCACTGACCTCGAGAATCTTGTGAACAACTGTAATTGCAAGAGCTTTCTTTTCCACACCACTAAGCGTCTTCAGTTTGCCCACGGTTCGCATCGTGGTGTCCACGATAATTACAATGTTGCTCACTGTAACACCATCCTTCATCACCTCTTGCATATTCAGAATGACTTTCTTGTAGACGCCATCCACAAGGGCAATGTGCTCTGGGTTCTGGGGGATCCCTCTAACAATCCTTTCGGCGGCCTTCTGTGTCTTTTTGACTTTCTGGGACATGGTCGTCGGTGAATATTGTATTGGTTTTCTATTTTAATCTTAGAAAGTATATACATGATACAGATGCGATCAATCGAGCATTTCTTGAGTGCAAGAAATGTTATGATATTGCTCCTCATTGTTCCACTACTGTACTTCCTCCACCAGAACACGGGTGTCGAAGGATTTAGTGATTCGCGTCTAGCTGACTGTACCTGTCCTTTCCAATGCTCCAGTTTCTGTCCGCGCGCTGAACCCGAATCCTCACCAATGTCCACCAAAACATGCACCAAGACAGACCTGTGTCCACGCGTTCTGACCACAAACCGTGACCGCGCTGCATTCACAGACAAGGATTGTTTGTCTGATACCTTGTCTGCCGAGGTTGAATCTCCGTATGGATCTGTGATGACCTTCAATGCTGATGAGTCACCCTTGGAGCATGCATACATTCGCGGTGATGAGAACACATTTGTTAGCCAACCCAAGGTCATCAACAACACACAGAGAAACCTGATACCACCATACATGGTCTCCCAGGTTGCACTGGCTCGCCGCTCTGATGACGAGGGAAATGACCCGGTCCCCGAGAATGCACTCGTGAAAGAGAATCCATCCAATTTTACATCTGAAAAGACCAATCTGGCCAGTTTTTTCCAGAGAAATACGAACCTGATGTTTCGAGACCAACAACAATTTCCAATCGACCAACTTGCATGGAATGACAAGATGGATTGTTTCAACAACATAATGTACCACATCGATTTGACTCCAAAAGAACATTTCATAGTTAACAAGATATGAGCAAAATGCAGGCATGTAAAAATTGAACCCAAATAATTATGGTAACACATTGCATACCAACTACTTTCTCTTGTTTGATTGTTCTGATTATTTCACCATGCCATACTATTACCTGATCCGTCGCATCCAGTCCAAGGCTACCTACCCTCTCTGTCAGATTGTCGCATTCAACACCAATCGTGATCGCCTCTGTGATTTCCGCGACCAAGTTGTCGCTAGTGTCGCTGTTCCACCAGGTACGAGCTACAGCATCGAAGAGCATCCGTCCAATCTCTCCAACCGTGATCTACACCAAATCTATGTAAAGATGCTCCACAATGCCGAGGAACAGGAGGCTCGCGCTGCTGAAGAGGCCTACCGTCGACAGGTAGCCGCAGAGGAGGCTGAGCGTCGCGAACAGAACGAGCAATACCTCATGATGAATGGCGAGGATGTGCCACGCAAGGCCACGATCGTCCACTGATTGTGCCTATGACCACCTGAGTCCGTACATATTGTCTGTGTCTTTGAGCAAGGCTTCAGCCGCCCCAATGGCCAGTTTGCACTTCATGATGCTGTGCTCTCCCTCGCAATGGCGAATCTGTATACCTAGCTTTGTGGAGAGATCCTCTATTTCTTGCAGTGTCAAATGATCTGTCATGTTTTGTGCTATTGTCATGATGATACTCCCGCGACTTGACATCGCAAATCAAAATATTTATATTGTTTGAATATACAATATAAATACAAATAATGGGTATCTTTTCGACGATTTTTCACTCAGAGATAGAAGACAGCCCCAGCTGGATCAGCACCAGCACGACTATCAAAGTAAGCGCCATTCTGTTGGCCAGCTCCGCTCTGCTTTTCGGACTGGCTGCAGTTATAAAACCAGTTGCACCCATCATTGAAGAAATACTGGATGAAGAACCCAATGAGGTCAGGAGGACAGTTACTCATTGATCACTGTGATGAGATCGGTTGATATGGCCTGACTCACCTCCATGTAGTCAACCTGATCCTCAACAAGATCTGGAACTCCACCAGAGTGTGTCGACAACCTTGAATCCAAGGCTGGAACTTCCGATGTTTCCGCATCTTCGATTATTTTTAACTCCATTCCTGAAGGAGTCATATCCACCGAGGTTTCATCATCGGCCCCGATTGGTGGAGAATTTTCAACTGGGGTATTCAGTGCTGGTGTTGATACCACCGGGTATGAATGATCAGGACCAGGATAGCAATGCACATTGCCATCCTCATCACGTGTACAGTAGCCTTGTGCTTGCGCTGGTAGAGATGGAGATGGTGTCGCCTCGTTTGGTGTTGACTCGTTTGGTGTTGACTCGTTTGGTGTCGCCTCATATGGTGTCGCCTCGTATGGTGTCGGCACAGGGATCAGTTCAGGATGAGGAGCAGTGTCAATGTCAATCTCATTGGAATGTGGAACGGTGACCTGTGAAGCAGCAGCGGATCCAAGCAGGGCGGTACACTTGGGCGGAGCTATGCCAAATTCATCGGAGTCATCAGCTCTTTGAGTTGGAGGAGCTCCTCCATTTGTGTCCTTGTTCCAGCCTATTTTTTCAAGTATCGCATCCCTGTGGGATGTAGCCATCAGAAATAGATCAATCATAAGTGTCCATAGAAGATATGTTCTGAGGTCTCTAAAATACTGAAGGCTCGTTGCATATAACAAAGCGTAACACATCGTGCCAAAAAGGAATGTTTTTACAATATCGTGTGTCTTGTGCAACACATAGTAAAACACCATCTTTGTCTATTCATTCATTTGTTTCGGTAGCTCTATACGCATCATTCCTTTGCATCTTCCCACCATTCCATTGTCACATAGTCCCATACATTGCGGCGAAATGATTCCTCATCCAAAAGACTATGATCCAGCTTTCTCAGAATGGTCTCAAGAGTCTGTGTGGCTTTCTTGTGTCTCTCAATCCTTTCAACAGTTGTGTCTCGTTGCAACTTACCAATCACCCGTTGGCATAACTCCTTTGTGGGAATGTATTCTGCTTCGGAAGCATTGTTGGGACCCATCGCGGTGCCGAGAGTTTGTATCACATCTTCATACCATGCATCCAATCCATTTGGTATCTGATGCATTGTTGTCCAGAGGACCAAGAGATATGTGATTTCCACTTCATGGCGCTTCCTACGTGTGACCGGATCCTCCCATGTCCCCATCAACTTCCCACGTTGCATGTATCTCACCTCTTTCCACCGAATTACTTTTTCCATATCTACATCTTCCCATACATCATCCAGTCTTCGTCTTCCGATTTTTCTCAAGAACCACTGCAGCATTACGATTGATAGCTCAATCGAAGAGTGGGAAATTGATCATTTTTCGGACCAACATCCAAATTTGATTGAATGGGGTGGCATGATGTGGTCAAGCAGACAGATGAATGGGATATGGATTTGCAATAGAAAAATAATTGGATACACAAAAGGCACATCAGTGAACACATGTCTATACTACCCTCTCTACCACCCGTCCTCGCGTGGGTTTGCAGACGATATGGAGTCATACTACCAAGAGCATGAGGATGAATATGCCAAGGCATTGGAAATACCACATGAAATTGCCACCACACATGATCTACCCCTTACTCCTGATCGCATTTCGTATGTGGACTGGATCTGCTTAGAAAATGGTATGAAGTGTGTATACTATCAGTTGAAAGATGGTACTGAGATATATGGATCCGCTGACAACCATGGCTGGGATCAGCGTGACATATACCTTGTCCTCGCACATCTTGCTGAATACGGTCCATACAGCTCGTGTGATCCATGTGATTCATCGCATGAGCCATGTGGTGACTCATACAACTGGTTGTTCAATCTCATCATCGTGATTTGTGGTTGGTTTGTTTGGTATAGACTGCGATAGTGGTAAATAGAGACCAAGCTCTCTGGCCGCTTTGTGATAGCATTGACCCAATGACCGTGACAACGCATCGGGCAATGTGACGTGTCCTCTGCCAGGATATGTTGCACACTCTCCGAAAACTGCTCCCTTTTGGGTATCATAGAAGTCCACTCGGACAAATGGAATCCCAACACTCAACCGTTTGGCCCATTTGATCATCTTGTTCAAGCTCTTGGGTTTTGCCACCTTCCCTGGTAGATCGAATTCCGCTCCTTTCACTCTGGTCCATTTGTCCGGAAGATACAAAGCGCTGCCAAATTTGCTTGTGAATCTACCTGAGTATACATGCACACAAGCTACATGTCCATTGAATGCATACAACTTGTACAGTGGTTTCCACCAAGATTGGGACACTTTGAATCAACACCTAATATCCTCTTACAATCCAAATTATATCAACGAACTGATAAATTTAGGTCTCGGAGTGAAATCAGAATTGGGAGTTGAGTCCAAGCTATCTTGGATCTATGAAACATGTAATACAGTGTTCGGACACCCTTGAACCCTTCAGAAATCGAAAGGAACTGTTGGGCTAGAACACTCCAAATTAACCACCCAGATCTAAGGTCTAGTCTTGGCTTGTCTTCGCCGGTTTGTTGGGTTCCCCCAACAAGCCGACCGGGCCATGGTTACATGACCCATGGATGCAAAACCTATCACTCCGAAGAGGTTTGCTTTGCAACCAGGCTTATACGGTTTAGGTGACCAATGTATTCGTTTTCACGAATAGGACATAAGCAAGCCCAATATTTCTATAGATAAACCCAACCAGGACTGGCCATTCAATCTCAGTTAGGAAACGTCTATAGTCTGGGATAAATCCCAGGTTTTAAGGAACAGTGAACCAGAATTCTGGTTCACTATTCTTGTTACCAACCCAGTTGGGTTAGGAAAGGCAACAATGGGTGTGATTTCATAGACTCCTATATCTCTATCAACCCGTGATGAACCATTGTGCTATGTCCCCAGGTAAATAGATTTTCATTTTCTATAAAATCAATATATTTTGGAATTAATTTAGCTGTAAAGCAAATCTTCTGCGCTGACCTCATTCTAAAGGAGCATTAAGAGGTATTTACAAAGTGTCCCAATGTCATTGAAACTGACTGTAATAGTTCCTGACCTGTACAAGAAGGCTCTTCGAGCGGCAACCAGTTCTGTAAATTGATTGGTTCTACAGCTCGATGTATGTACCCGGCACACCGTCCGCAATGGGACATAGCAAGAAACTTATCAGTAGGGTTCTGTCAGGTAAGATCCTGGTAGGCAAATCCCCTGAAACAGATGTTAAGCAATCAATCACCAAAAGAGAGGGAGAGCCCAGTATTTACTGCCATAATTGTGGAGAATTGGGACATATCAACAAGAATTGTTCTCACCCCACAACAAGTTATGGAATAATTCTGTTTTATCCAACACAGGATATCTCTGTCATGGAGGAGAATCCGATGCTGAACTCTTGTCAACAAGGATTGGTATCTGAAGCTCTTTTGGAGAACAAGAGCAATGGCAAGGAGAAGTGTTCCGCTAGCAGTGATAGTGGTTCCTACTCCTCACTGGGTGCACCAGAAATTAATTACTTGTTAATCATGGATAGACACACTCCTGATTTTGCACAGATCATCATTGGTAATTATGAACTCGATGACCTTGATTATCTGAGAACTCTTGTGGGTCGTCTAACCCAGACAGAGGCTCAGTTAATTCTGACATATGATTTGCGATATCTTTTCACAAGGTATTGGAGCTTTAGCAATCGTGATGCAGTGCGCATGTATCAAAAACAGTTCAATCGGTCAGAGAAGCTTTTTAATCGTTTAAAGAAAGGGATCCCTGATCGTGGATACGGCGGCCGTTCTGGTGAATATGTTACCTGGAAAACTCTTCTGGATGCAGCTGAACCCCACTGGCTAGATTCAGACTGGGGATTTCCCAAGGGCAGGAGGAAGAGGCGAGCAATGGAATCTGATATTGATTGTGCCAAGAGGGAGTTTTACGAAGAGACCGGAATTACAGATGATCAGTACAATATTCTACACGATCTCGAGCCGATCGAGGAGAAGATCATGGGCAGCAATGGGGTTCCATATCGGACTATTTATTATATAGGCGAGGCGCGCACCTATCTCCCATTGTACAGCAACCCATTCAACCTGGGACAACAATCAGAGGTTACCAAGATTGGATGGTATACGTGTGAACAGGCATACAATCTAATGCGCCCATATCAAGAGTCAAGATTGCACATACTGCAAAGAGTTCACAAGTATCTGGGAAATTTATATACATAAACATATAGACGGACTGAGCAACAGATGCGAAGCAGTGTGAAACTATCCCAGCTCCGAGCAGATGAGGACTACAATTACAATGATGACATACTACCCCCTCCACCCAGACAGGATCTGGTCCATGATGATGATGATGAATATGCTCGTCTGCCTCCTCCGGAAAGCTATATGATGAACATGGTCAAGGAGAATGATCGTTTGGATGCAGAGTTATCTGAGAAGGACAAAGAGATAGCCAGGCTTCAGAAACAACTTCAACAGAACAGGCCCCAGAACAGGCCCCAGAACAGGCCCCAGAACAGGCCACAGAACAAGCAAAGCAAGGGGAAAACTGGAAAACGTGACAGCATGTTCTCAAAGATCGCTGCATCCGTTGCAGCACCTGCGGCTATGTTTGCGGCAAACGGCTCGAAGAGGTTTCCAATGTTGAGCTCTGTCCATGGGCTGGCAGTGGCGAATCTCGTGATTTGGTTTCTATTTACAGTGCTTCACTACTTTGCTAGCGACCACCGAAAGACTGAAGACTCTAGTAGTTGGGGTGACTATGTAGTTACCGCACACTATATCGTCAGTTTCCTGTTGAACATGGCTGCATTGATCTCCTATTTGTTTTTCTAATAGGTGACATATATATATACAGGTGGCAATGAAAACTGTCATC
>Ga0180432_10004178_pt1 | contig 19987 bp, 9 predicted proteins | sample SS_ome_10_FD_132414 | JGI IMG/M metagenome (GOLD analysis project Ga0180432, IMG submission 132414) | Hypersaline lake sediment archaeal communities from the Salton Sea, California, USA - SS_1_MS_2 metaG | ecosystem: Environmental > Aquatic > Non-marine Saline and Alkaline > Hypersaline >...
GCCAACGCGGGACGTGACCGCCTCGGTCAAACGCACTCGTTCCGCGATCAGCAGCGGTTCGAGCCACAGCCAGATCACGCTGCTCGGGAATACCGATGATGCAACCTTCCCACCTGCGGGATGACGACGCGTCAGCCTGTTTCCGATAGGTCGATACGACGCAGGATCCGCGCGTTGTTTCTGCGAGCGACCTCCGTTGGCCGACCCCGACGAGCTGCATCCCTGGGCGAATCCGCAGCCTGATGGAAGGCATCGCTCACACCGCTGTCCCAAGCATTTGAGCAGCTCTCACTGGGCTACAACGTGATTAGACTGGGACTGCCCGCTACCGGCAGGGATGGTGAGCTCCATAGCAGCGGGGGATCCGGCTACCCCAGGGCATTCGGCGCTTTTGCCGCGCCGATACCTCGCAGCCGCCCAACGACTTCCGATGATTCAGCAAGGACCTATGGGCGCCGATCCCGCGTGTTCCCGATACGCCACAATCCGCGTTACCCGAAACGACCGAGTTCCCTGTTCAGGCAACCGCGCCTGTGTAAGTAGGTTCGGCCTCATCCACTGGGAACTGCCACAGGCTTTGCACGTCGGCGCAACCCGATTAGGAGCGAGATAGAACCATAGAGCGCTGTGGTGACCCGCCACACGATCTGTGCGCGCGGCCCCCGTTCACGACCTCAGGAGCGAGGGCGGTCCATGCAGTATAAGTGTAGTGACGGGTAGCTGGCCAAACGATCTGTGGCAAACGGCCACACTGGGAAGCAGCGTTGCATGAAGGGTTGACACTAATCGGGGCAGCGAGATTTGAACTCGCGACCTCGTGGTCCCAAAGTACTGCCGTCTATGTGCAGCAAACCCGTAACGCGTTGCCATTTCAAGCCTTTGTGAAATGGCCTATCCCAGAGAAACCCGTTGAATACCTGTGAATCCAACGGGAAAAGTGTAGTCATAAGTGTAACCACAGACCGCGTGGCCGCGAGCCAACGCGATCTTCAGCCACCCGCTCCTCGCGGCCTCCAGGGGAACATAATACCCGACCGCAAGCCCTGGCGCAAGCCCTCCCGGTTCTCCCCGCGGGACGACGCACGAGCAACGTAGATCGCCCCGCCATCACAACTCCCACTGAATGTAGGGCGAATTCAGCACCAGGTCCATGATCGCGCTCTGCACCTTGCCGTTCGTCCGGATCACCCGAAGGAGGGCCTAAGCCAAGCGGTCTTCCGCAGAACCAGCCTGCGTCGAACCAGCCGATGAATCGATGTCCACCTCGGCGCCCTCCGCGGCAAGATCTTCGCGCATCTCCGACGTCCCCACCACAGCTTCAACAACCATCTTCTTCACCTCTCCGACTCCGCTCACCAAGGCGAAATCGGCTCATGGATTGGACGATTTCGCCGGAGTTCGGACTGACGGTTCCGGCCGTCTGCAAGCGGCCGAATTCCAGGAAGGCTCCGGAGTCATGCGTGATAGACGAGGGGTCCGGGTGGAAGGGCGGACCCGGGAAGTTAAACCTGTGTGTGATGTTGGTATACGCACTCGTTTTAAGAACCTGTTGCTGACAACCCCGATTACGTCCTCTCTCGTTGGCGGGGTTGCTCGCTGCCTTCGCTTTGGGCATAGCGAACCTCCTCGGACCTTTAGTGAATGGGTCAACTTCCCACCTGGTACGGGCGTCATGCGTCCGCCGGCTCGATGGATGACCAGGGGATTCGCAGGCACACGACGGTGAGGCCCGGGAAGTCGTCGACCGTGTCCGACGGTTTGAGGCGCGACCCGTAGTGGGCCGGGATGTTGTCGTAGAAGTGTAGAACCCCTCCCAAGAAAGTGTGGCCGAAGCCACGCCGGCCGTCGTCCGATCTCGGCGCCGCCGGCCCCGCGCGAGTCGGAAAGGGTATTGGCTTCGCTTGTTTTGGGCCTAGTAGAGCTTCCGCTTCGCGACCACCTCTTTGCCGTTCTCGTAGTAGAGCTCGCTCTCCTTGCTGCCGTCCTCGCGCCAGTACACCTGAATGCCGTGCTTTTTGCCGTTCTGATAACGCTCTGTGGATCTCCGCTGTCCGCTCTCTTTATACTCGGTCGTCGTTCGCGCTCTGGGTACCCCATGCGTCGTGTCCCTGTAGACCATGTAGCTCTGCGAGCGAACCTTGCCGTTTGGCCACCACGTGGTCTCCCTCCTCTTGACCCCATAGCGGATGCTCTCGATCAGCATCTGGCCGGATTCGTACCATTTGCGATAGATCGCCCAGTCGTACCGGGTCGGTCTCTTGTAGCGCTCGCCTGGGGTGTAGCACACCAACTCTTGAGACTCCTTCTGCCCATTCGGATACCACCGCTCAGCCCGGCTGGCGAGTTTGCCGGCTCCCCTTCTAATGAGGACTTTCACCTCGCGTTTTTGGTTGGTGTTTGGATAGTACCCCACGTCTTTCCGCGGGATCTTGTCTGGCTGCAACCTACAACTGACAGATCCAAGCGATCCTTGCTTCGTGTAGGTCTTGGACCAGCTCCATCCCTTCTCAGTCTTGTAGCCCTCGAACTGGAGTCTGGTTTTCTTCTTGTCAGACCACGCTTTGTAAGGTCCATACGGATAGCAGCGCATAATGTAGGCCGTGCTAAATTCCTCGTAGACCGGTTTGATGCCGGGAGGTATCTTGGTCGGGAAGTGCCATTCCAGGTCGATCACCTGGGCGGCCTCTGGGATCTTCAGGTCGAACTCGGGGACGTCGTGATCCTGTTGCGCCGCTTCCGGCGCGACGGACAGGTCGTGCTCATACACGTACGCTGAGGACGCATGGTTCATCAAGGTAACGCGGCAGACGTAGGAGGCCGGGGGTTTGATCTCCTTCGGCAGCGCAGTGGACCACGTGAACCTGAACGCACGGCTCGTGGGAGTGATGCGGACCTTGCGCTGGATCGGGGACCCTTTCCAGAGGATCGTATGATCCACGTTCACCACGACGTCCTCGAGCATCAGCCCTGCGGGGGCGCTCTTCTTGGCCTCCTCCCAGAACAGCCGACGTGCGTCCGCGCGGAGCTGGACCTTCTTCTTGACGAGTTCGGCGACGGCCTCTTCCAGGCGGCGCTCGGGCTCACGCAGGACCCGGGAGGCGTCGTCGTTGCTGAGGATGAACCCCTCGGCGGCCAGCTGGTCCGCGGCTCGCGTCAGCAGATTGTAGAAGCCGAGCAACTGCGTTGGTGAGGACACCTTCTTGCCGGCTATCGCGTACAGATGCCTCCTCATCGCCTGGAGGCGGAGTTTCTCAGCGGCGTCACGTTTCAGCGTCGGGACGGTAATGGTCTTCCCGAAAAAGAGACCGCCTTCGATCCTCTTGTGCTTCAGCAGGGCGTAGAGCTGCGGGCCTTCGATCGGTTGGCCATAGACCCGGCGGTACCAGGTCGCGTAGAGTGACGCGTCCTTGAAGGTCTTATGGTCCAGCCGGTAGTAGCCAGCGGGGTCGGTCTTGTCCCAGATCAGCCACAGCATGTCCCGCGGGCGCTGCGCGTCCTTCTCCGTGGGTTCGGGCCGTGGATACCCGAAGACGAACAGTCTGTTGTAGCTCGCGAAGGGCGCCGAGTCATTCTGGTAGTACTGGCCCGGCGTGAGGTCGGGAGCGTGGGATATCAACCCCTTGCAGGCGGCGGCAACATTGGGGCGCAAGTCCCAGCCTTGGCCCTGATAGCGCCGGGTGACCAACTTGTCGAACGCGGCGGCCCAACCCGGCGCGTCGACCAGGAGACCCGCGTAGGTCTTGATCACCTGCCGGAGCACCGGAATGGGGATCTTGTCGGCCCCGAAGATGATCACCTGGCCGACGGCCTTGAGTGCGAGCACGGCGTCCTCGGTCTGTTTGCTCAGCCCGGTGTTGGCCAGGTTCGCGCGGGTCTTGTGGTAGTCCTGGATGAGGTGGGCAGTGCCCAGCGCCAATCGGGCCGCCGAGGCGGCCCACGCCCCACGCGACAGCCAGAGCGCGTACTGTTCAAGCTTGGGGATCTCGATCAGGATGAGCTTGTTCTTCGCGTTGTCCCAGGTCTTGATCTCTCTTTTCAGGCGTGCTCGGAGCTCCGCGTATTGCTCGTCCTGGGGTAGGCTTCTGGCGCAGCCCCGAAGGAACAGCATCGTGTTGACCATCGCGTGTTGAGCAGCCCGGGCATTCCAGACGGCCATGTCGGCACGGCGAGCCAGGTCCTCCAGGTGGGTTTCGAGTTCCGCCAGCTTGGCGGCTACGTCCTGGGCGGAGACATCCCCACGGCCGATCTTCTCGATTTGCTCGGCCCACCCCTTGTACTTCTGAAGGTGGCCTAACACCTCGGTGGTGGCATAGATGCTCTCCGCGACGTCTTTCCTCGCCGTCGAGAGGCTGGCGGCGGCGCTCGCCAGCTTGGGGATGCCCCTTGCCTTCGACTCGACGATCCCCGCCAGCGCGTCGGCGGATGCGTGGATGCCCTCCAATACGGTCTTGGCCAACTTGCAGTTCGCTTCGAGGACGGACAGATACTCCTTTAGGGATTGCATCGTCGGGACGCCCGACATCGGGTGCTCGAAGACGCCCGCCTCGCCCGGCGGGGTTGCTGTGCCCAGCCGCTCGGCACAATAAGCCACTTGCTCGTCCCACTTCTTGATCTCCTCCTTGGCGACCCGTTCGATCTCATAGGGCGAGACGTACACCTTCTCCTCGGGCTGGCTCGTCCTGCAGTTGACCTGCTCGGTATGCATCAGGTGGCTGAGCTGCATCCGCCCCATCTTCGCTCGCCACGAACACTTCCCGATCTCCTCCATCGCGGCCAACTGTTTCTGGTCGAGCCATTTCTCCTCCCATGACGGTTCCTCTTCGAGCAGATTGCCGATCTCGCACGTGATGGTGAAGGTCACCGTCTCGCCCGCCTTCGGGCGTGGCGGGTTCGCCTGCACCTGGGTGATCGCGACCGTGGCCACCGGCGGCGGCTTGATGGGTCCGATCTCCGCCGTGGTGAGTCCGGGGTCGTCGAGCGGCAGTCTCGCCGCGATCAGAATGCTGCGCACCTTCCGCCGATGGTCCTTGTACCTGTCCAGGAACTCCAGCGTATCGCCCCTGGCCGAGTACTCGCCGGTCCCGTACCAGTCGGGTCGCCCCCCGGGATAGCGGTTCTTATCGACCGCTTCGAGGTCGTACGCGATCTCCTGCAGCATCACCGCCTGATCCTCAGACAGCTTCTGCTTCTTCGCCAGGTCGTAGAGGAGGGAATGCCCCATGTCGATGCTCAGTTGGTGGGCAGTGCTGCACGAAAGGGCCGACCTCGACAGCGATTCTCGCTTGAAATTCGCCAGGCTATTCGGGTCCTTCCAAACATCGTCCTTCATCGACTTTTCGGCGAAGGCCTCGAGTTGCTCGGCCAGGCGCTCGAGTCCGTCGAGGTCCGACTCCGAGATCTTCAGCCCGCCCGGCAAGCTATCGGCGCTGGCCCTGGCTCGTCGGGCCATCCACGCCTGCCGCCGGAGGTACTTGAGCACCTGAAGCGCCGTCTTGATCGGTTCCTGCCCCGACTTCTCCCAGGCGTGGCGGATGAAGTAGTCCATGTCACAACAGCCGCCGAAGAGGTACTGTGCAGAGAACGGGCCGAGGTCCTGTCCGGCCGAGCTCGCCCACTGCTTGAATTCCGTCGGCTTAGGCTTATCAGCGGGCCGCATCGCCGCACCGCGATCCTTGAGGTGCTCCACGCCGTAAAGCGCCTTGCCGCCCTTTGTGATGTACTTCTCGGGATGGGGCGCTGAGCGCCTGACGTCCAGCAGCTGTCGCCAGAAGGTGCGGCGGTCCCGTCCGCCCAGTGAACGGATCTGGTCGTCGACGATGAAACTGATCTCCAGCTTCTCCAGTTCGTCTCGGACGAGGCCTGCGTTACCCCGGCCTTTGGCCAGTATGCTGTAAGCCTGTCTGCTGAACCGCCGCGCCTCAGGCCCCATGATGACAAAGTCGAGATCGCTGAGGCCCTCCATGTAGTACCCCTTGGCCTTGAGCTTTGCGTTCTTGACCTCCTCTCCCGCGTCGTAGTCGTTCTTGACCTTCTCTGGACGCATGAGCCAGTTGCCCGTGCTGCCGATCGCGGAGACCAGGACATCCTTGCGAGCCCTCTTCATCAAATCGGTGATCACCTTGTGCTTCATCTCGCTCAGCGCGCCGCGATCGTCGGGATCGACCGTCGACTTCTTCGTGATCGGTGCGTACAGGTCCAGGCCCTTGTATGCCAGATCCAGTTTCACCGAGGGATCCCGCGTCGTCTTGAACTTCTCTACGACGCGGTCCAGGTCCGGCGGCGTCGCGGCATGGGCCCACTGAACGCACGCCGACGTCGTCAGCGCCAACGCCCACCCGATGAGCCGATGAAGGGCGTTGCGAGAACGTTGTCTGGAGATCATGACGAACCCCTCGTCTCTTCCCCACAGAAACGCGACATGACATACCCGATTCGCCCCGCTCGTGCGGCACGTCCCCCGCGACACTTTCAACGGCCCTCCCGACCATGTCAAGATCGTATGGCTCCCCCACCAGGATGGCGCTGCGCCCGTGCCGAGCTCATCTGACGCGCCGGTGCGTTGGCGCCTTCGCCGATGCTTCTAGGCTGCGGGTGGGTTTTGTGCCTCTAAGCATCTTAGGTTGACCGCTGTGCTTGGTGGAGCGATCATGTGATAGCAGTTGATTCCCGGCAATCAGATCTGCGGATATGCCGGTGCGGCACTGGCATGCCGGATTCTGTCTACACTCCGAAGGCTGCGTTGGACCAAGCCTGACGCGAGCACAAAGGGGAGGTCTCGATGGTGAGGGCACACCGAACCAGGATCGGAGTGGGCGTTCTTGCGTGTCTCATGCCAGGCAGCACGACGACCCGCGTGCCGCCCTGGTTTCACCCGGCGCGCTATGCGGCGGGGCGTTGCGTTGCAGCCGCCGCGCAAGTGCAGGATGCTGACGACCTTTCGCGCGAAGAGGCCTTGCGCCAAATCGAGGCCAATACCCAGAAGATCTTCGATCCCGACACGTCGCACGACGAGCGGGCAAAGCTCTTCGAGGAGAATCGCCGTCTGAAGAAAGAAATCCGCCTGATCCGCGAGAAGGAGGTCCTCACCTCTCAGCCGCCGCCTGCTCCGGGCGGCCAGCCAGCGACGTCACGGATCGCGGACGAGCCGACGCCTCCGGGCCCACCCAGCGACCAACCTGCCGGGACGCCGTACCCGGGTCAGGTGCGTGCCTTTGCCGGGATGGCGTTCGTCTGGATCCCACCCGGGAGCTTCATGATGGGCTGCGGGAAGGAGGGCATCGGGCAGCCGCACGAGCGACCTCGACACCGCGTCACGCTGACAAAGGGGTTCTGGTTGGGTCGGACAGAGGTGACCAAGGCGCAATGGAAGCGGGTCATGGGCACGGAACCGTGGAAGATCGATGCCCGACACAGGGCCTGGGGGGCGACAGATGAACCCAACACCCCCGTGCAAGGCGTCACGTGGTCTGAGGTCCAGTCTTTTATCGCCAAGCTCAACTCACGGGCAGGGGGGCTGTTCCGAGCCCCGGACGATGACGCGACCAGCTGGCGTCTCTTCCGCTTGCCGACCGAGGCGGAATGGGAGTATGCCTGCCGCGCGGGGACGACGACGGTGTATCAGTGGGGCAACTCCCCCGATGCAGGGCGGGGCTGGTGCAACGCCGCCGACCAGACGGCCAAGGAAACCGACCAAGCCCAGAACCTGGAGGCCTTCAGTTGGTCGGATGGCTATGCCGGTCTGGCGCCGGTGGGGCGCTTCAGGGCGAACGCCTGGGGCCTCCATGACATGCACGGGAACCTATTCGAGCTGTGCCAGGACTGGCTCGGGTCGTATCCCAGCGGACCGGTGACCGATCCCAGGGGTCCGTCAACGGGCACGCAACGCGTCATCCGGGGCGCGAGCTATATGCACGGACCCCGTCCCTGCCGCTCGGCAGCCCGGTACGCTATCCCGCCGGATGAGCGGGGCGACCCCATCCGGCTGACGACCATCCGATTGGCCAGGGACGCCCCGGCGGTCGTCCTGGACCGAGCGGAGGAGGGCCCTTCGCAGCCGCCACCTCCTGACCGACCCCCGGGGGACGACGGAGTCCCGGCCGTGAACACTGAAGCCATCGCGGTGGAGGGCGAGACCATGCAGGTGTTGGGCGGGACCGGAGGCGGGACCGTCGTGCAGGACATGCGCCAGTTCCCGGGGCGATGGTCCGGGGATCACCAATTGTTCTGGGTCAACGGTCAGCCCGGCGACACGCTGCACGTGGGGTTGCCGGCCCGGGTGGCCGGCCGCTATCGACTGCTCCTCCAATTCACGATGGCGCCCGACTACGCGATCGTGCAGCTCTATCTGGACGGGCGTAAGCTCCCCGGGCCGCTCGATCTCTACCATGCCGAGGTCGCTCCCAGCAGGCCAATCGACCTGGGCGTGCACGACCTCGGCGCGGGCGAGCACAGGCTGGCGATCCACATCACCGGCGCGAACGCAAGGGCAGAGAGGAAGTACATGGTCGGGCTGGACTGTGCATTCCTCCTGCCGGTGGCAGTGAGGCCTGCGGCAGGCCGCAGGTAACCAAGGGGTAGGGGGCGTCTTGACGTCCCTCGTGCCTCATCACGGCATCGAGAAGGTGCGTGAAGGCGGACCCTACGAGTGAGAACCCGCTTCCGTACGTTGACGGGAGGAGATGGGAGATGCTGATTCAGGGGTTTTCGAACGCGGTGGCGTCAGGTGGGAGGCGATGATATGGGGCGCAAGGCGAAGGTCATCGGAGCTGTTGCATTCTCGATGCTGGAGAGCTTGCTGTTGTCGGCGGCGGTTGTGGGCGTCTCCTTCCTGGTGATGTTGATGAGCCCTCAGGCGGGGAGCCTGCTGATGTTGGTGAGCTGCTGCGCGTTGATGCTGCGGGCATACAGGCAAGGCTTTGCGCTGTACCGGGTGACGTGCGTGCTGGCGACGGGCGCGGTGGCGGGGTGGTTCCTACTCCCGTTGGCGATGCCGACAAGCGTTTCGCTGGCGCTTCTGGCGGGCGGGGTGGCGGCGGGGCTGTTGGTCGGCCTCCTGCTCGGCCGGTGGCAGGGGGTGTCCGTCCGCAACGGCAGGGCCTGCGCCAAATGCACCTGGCCATACATCGTGACGAACTACTTCGCCCTGCGCGGGGCAGTGAGGGCGCCGGCGCACGCCTACGCGCCATCCCCTCAGAGCGCACTTCCAGCGATCCACCCGATGCTCCTGTTGATCCTCGCTGCCACCGCCGCCCTGTTAGCCTCGCCGAAGAACGTCCGAGGGGAGAACGCCTTGGAGGTCGCGAGCAAGGTCCTGAATGCGAGCGATCTCGGACCGGGCTGGGGCGACCGCGTGCCCACCCCGGAGCAGACCAAGCGGGAACTGGCCAAGCTCAAGAGAATCTACCCGAAGGAATGTCCTGGGCTTCCGTTGCCGCTGGACCTGGGGATGCACGTGTTCAGCTTCGGGAAGGGCGGGAGGTCAGACGGCAAGGGCATTCTGGGATTGGTCTACCTCGTCAGCCCTGATGTTGCGGCGAGCGTCTACCGCGCCAAGTACAAGCGCAAGGCGGAGTGGCTGCAGCAGAACAGCAAGCGGTTCGTCCCCGTGTCGAACTGCGGCAGCGCGTGCGCCTTGTACATGTGGTCCGGGGCGGCTTCGGTCCTCATGGCTCACGGGAACTGGTATGTGGAGCTGCAGTTGGATCTCCCAGGCCCATCGGGAAGCTTTGCAACAGACGCGGCGCGGAAGCGTGCCGAAGCCGAACACGCCCGACAAACGCAACAGAAGGCCGTCGAGCTGATTCGGCGCGTGGACAGCAGGCTGAGCCGCATTCGGTCTACCGGTCCCGGAGCCGAAACCGTCGGCCCTGGCGCCCAGCCGCCGCCGGCGGAGGAACGGAAGGTGGTGGGCAAGGTCGAGAGCGCCAGCGGGGAGGTCTTCGTTGGCAGGACTTTAGAGCAGGCCATATCGAGGAGCGTCCCGTTGCGCAAGGGGGAGGAGATCCGCGCAGGCGATTTCATCGACACAGGCAAGAACGGATGGGTGAATCTGGTCTTTGTAATCGATGTCGAGTTGTCAATTAGCCCGGACTCGACCATCTCGATCAGCAGGCATCTTGCGAAGCTGGAGGAGAAGAGGAACCGCCGCGAGCCGTTCTCGCTGTTCAAGTTGATCAACGGATACGTGGGGATGGTGTGCCATTTCATCACCTATGGGTCTAAGGAGTCCTTCAAGATCAGACTAAAGTTGAGCGCCTTCGATTCTAACGCGGGCCTTCGCGGGACTGAGCTCATCGTTGGGGCCGACCCCGAGCTGGGGAAAGACACGTGGATGGTGCGTGAAGGCAAAGTCGAGGTGAGCTGTAGGACAGGCTCGACGCTTGTCTGCGCCGGTCAGCAGGTGGAGGTGACGAAGGGCGTCCTCGGCCCGGTGCAACCGCTCGATGAGGCGACGTGGGCGGCGCTGTCGCGTGGGATGCCCGGGCCGACGCGAGCGGCCAAGACACCCCCGGCCCCGCCGCAGCCGGCGCGGCCGCCTGCGCAGCCGGGTGCGGTCGGTCCAACGCCGCGGGTAAGCGGCGAGGCGATCGTGATCGAGGGCGAGGCGATGCGGCTCCTGGCCCGGACCGGCGGCAGGAGCGGCCCGCAGGACATGCGCACGTTCCCGGGCAGATGGTCCGGGGACCATCAACTGTTCTGGATCGAGGGTCGGCCGGGCGACACGCTCCAGGTCGCCCTGCCGGTCCGGACGGCGGGACGGTATCGGCTGCTGCTCCAGTTCACGAGGGCGCCCGACTACGCGATCGTGCAGCTCTATCTGGCCGGTCGACGGCTGCGGGGGCCGCTGGATCTGTACCACACGGAGGTCGTGGCGGCTCGGCCGGTCGATCTCGGCGTCCACGACCTGCCGGCGGGCGAGCACAAGCTGGCGATCCATATCGACGGCGCGAACGCGAAGGCCGAGAAGAAGTATCTGGTCGGCCTCGACCGCGCCTTCCTCGTGCCGGTCGCGGAGTAGACACCCCAACGGGTCACGGGTTGACCTCATGAATGGCGAAGGTCGCAGTTGGGTCGCTGGGGCGATCGAGGCGGCGCAAGGTGCCATCGACGCCGGCAGGCGATGCGCTACCGTCGGTCGGCGGACAGCGACCTTGGATGAACGGGACTGGCTATGAAGATCATCTCGCAAGACCGAAGATCCTGGGTAGACCTGTCGGTCGTTGAGGTCCGCCCGAATGACGCGCCCGACGGCGGCGATGTCTGCGTCGGAGCCGTCGCGCAGGCGGCCGGGTTCTCCGGTGAGAACCCGGCGGTGTGGATCGACGGGGAGGAGCTCAGGCGGTTTGCTGCCGAACTGCTGGCACTGGCGCAGACACGATGCGGATCGGCGAAGCTCCGGGGCATGAACTACCAGGCAGATCGTCACGAGCTGGAGCTCGAGATCAGCGCTGCCGACGAGGCCGGACACTTAACCGCGCATGTCTTGTTGAGACGACACAACACCGTCCAGTGGCTTGAGGCACGGCTGGAATTCGAGGCCGACCCGACGGCGGTATCTCAGTTTGCCTCAGAGCTCCAGGCGTTGGGTGAACGCATGGGTGCCTGACGGCCTTCGTGTCGCGCGCGACCGCCGCTCATTTCACGGCCGCGCCGTCTCACGGGAAGGAAGAACCCTCGAACTGAGATCGCTCCCGAACTCGCAGGTGCGACGATCGCATACAACCCGGCCAGGAACAGGATCGAACCATAGAGCGCTGTGGCGATTCACCACGCGCTCTTCGTGCACGCCCCTCTTCCGAGCCCCGGGAACGAGGGTGCGTCACGAATCATGAGTGTAGTATAGGTGTAGTAACAACTGGCCGGCCAAGCGATCTCTGGTCAATACGCTCGGCAGGAGGACTCTGCCTCACAAGAAGTAATGTATATCGGGGCGACTGGATTCGAACCAGCGACCTCGTGGTCCCAAACCACGCGCTCTATCCAGGCTGAGCTACGCCCCGTCTAACATCCGGCGCCGAGCGGCCTCGCGTCGCTCCGTGGGAGCCGCAACGCAGGCGAGCCTTCCTCATTGCGGACCACATCAGCCATTACACACCGACACGCCCGTTGCGTCAATCACGCGGGATCGGCGGCCTCACGCTGCTGAACGTTGGATCGCGCGACAACACAAGCGCTTGGCTGGGCGACCCGATGGTGGGATCGCCAGGACGATCAGACGCGACCGCATGGCGGGCGGTAAACCGCCCGGGCGCAAGGATCAGTCGCTCGCAGCTTCGGGCAGGTTGAAGTACTGAGCCATCTTCGTCAGGTTGAGCAGGTACCGCACTCCCTCGCTGACGGCTTCGAGCTCGATCGGCCCAACGGGCTGGCAGACCTTCCGGATCGTAAGCATGATCCCCAACTGGCGGGAGCTGATGGCCGGGAGATCCTGCAGGTCGATGACCAGTCGGCTGCCGGCGATGCGCTCCTCGTGTTCAGCGAGGTAGCTCGAGAGCTCCTCCTCCAACGACATGGGGATCTCCAGCGTCATCGCATCGGGGGCGGCAAAACGAAAACGCAACTGAGACGATTCCATCTCCACCTGAAGCGGTCCGATCTCGCAGGTCTCGACCACGGAAGACACTCCTATCGGCCAAGCCATCGCAGCAGGCCGACACTATTTGACCGCCGCGCATCGACGAACGCAAGATCGTTCGTGAAGATCAAAGGTATGTTGGGCCGTCGGGTTCAGGGCCGCCTTGCCGGGGATGCCGTTCGGGAGAGTCTGTCCAGGGCCCTGAGCTTGGTGTTGGTGCTGGCCCGCTCCGGGTAGCCCTCCCAGTTTGGCGCAAGCGCCCGGAGCAGCTTGAGGATCTGCGCTTCGCGGGCGGGGTCGCCCTCGGCGGCCGTCAGGAGGGCGCGCAACTCCTCGACCAGGGGGCCGATGGCCCGAGTGCCCAACGTCCGAATCTGCTGTTGCGCCCGTTCGACCTCGTCGGCGTCGCCGCGAAGCTGAGCCAGGCACTTCCGGACGGTGGCGACATCCTGCTCTCGACGCAAGTCTTCGGCCTGCTGTCGCAGCCGGCCGAACTTCTTGGTCCAGGCATCGCCATGGCGCGGCCCGATCCGCTTCAGGACATCGAGTGCCTTGTCGGGCTCGCTGGCCTTGAGCAGACCGTCCAGGTGCGTATGAAGCGCCGCGGATAGCTGATCTCGCTGCTTACCGTTGCCGGATTCCCTGAGCTCGCCGGCCAGGGACAGGGCCTCGTCGTACCGGTCTGCCTGCAACTGAGCGACGAACAGCTTCAGCCCCACCCCCCAAGCCTCGCCGCTTTGCGCCTTGATCAGGGCGTCATGCGCGAGCTTGTACACGCGAGCAGCCTCGGCGAACTGACCGGCGTAGCTCAAACCATCTGCCAGCCGCTCCCGGACCTCAAGCAGATCGGACGGCTGAGGTGTGGCAGCCGCCAAGTCCTTCTCGATGTCTGTCATCAGCTCGACGTAGCGCTCGGCCGTTGCCTTGTCTGTCTTGGGGTCGAGCCGTGCTGCGATCCATGCGCGTTGCTCGTTGACCTGCAGGCCGCGCAAGACCTGGCGAATGCCGTCCCACGCCTTGTCGCGAACCGCCGCGTCCGACTCGATCTTGGCGTCCAACCGGCTGAACAGGGCCTCGAGATGATCCGACTTGGCGATCCGCGCCAGGGCGTCCACCACGGTCCGCCGGACACCCGTGTCTTGATCCGACAGGTGATCGATGAGCAGTCTGGCGTTCTCGGGCTTGCCCAGCGCGGCGATGCCCCGGGCGGCTGCCTGACGAACCGCCGCGACGTTCTCGCTTGCCAGCCCGTCCACGAAGATCGGTGCGAACTGCGGATCGGCGATCCGCGCCATCGCTTCCAGCAACTGCTCGCGAAGCTGCTGGTCGGCCGCGGCCAGCTTGCCGTAGCAGTCCTTCAAGGGCTTGATGGCCGGCGCGATCTTCTCGGCCGGCACGTGCCCCTCTTCACCCAAAACGGCCAGGCCCAACGCGCCTTCAGCAATGATCTGCTTGTCTTCGGACGACACGGCCTCGATCATCAAGCCGATCGCATCCGGGTCTCCCAACCGTCCCAGGGCGTTGAGCATCGCCGCCCGGACCGTGCCGTCGGTCTCGAGGCGGTACTGCCCCAGGATCAGCTTCGCGTCGGCCACGTCGTGCATGTCCCGCAACGTCAGAACGACCTGTCGGCGCACCCGCGCGTTGGTGTCCGGGATCATCAGCCGAAGTCGCTTGAGCACCGGGTCGGGAACGGGCTTGCGATCCGTCAGCATCGCGTTGATCAGCTCGACGCCGAGCACGCGGACCTCGGCGGTGGGATCCTCGAGATACTCCAGCAGCGTGTCGGTCTTCTGGGCGTCGGGCATGCGGAGATACAGCTTGCGCAGCGTGGCCACCAGGATGGTCTGGACGGCCTCCAGGCGTTTTTGCAGCGCCCGGTTCTGCTTGATCTTCACCTGATGGCGATCGCGCGCCCGACTCAGATCGGTCCGCGCCTTGTCCAGCTGCCACCACTTCTCAATCGCGCCGAAGTCCTCAGCGAAGTCGATTCCCGCGGCGTCGCTGATGGCTTGGGCAGCCCGAACGCGGACCTCGGGGCTGGGATCCTTCAGCAACCCGACGAGGACCTCCATGGCCTGGGCACGATCGCTCATCTGGGACAGGGCGCGAATGGCCGCGATCCGCATCGCGAGATCTGCAACCGGCTGATCCGCGCCGCGCGCCAATCGACTCAACTGATCGACCACGCCCCCGTCCCCGTAGCGGGCCAGTGCGTCGGCGGTCGCGTCGCGCATCTTCTCGTCTTTGCTGCCCAGCAGCGCGATGAGCGGTTGGATGAAGCGCGGGTTGGGTTGATCGGCCTCGGCGAGGACGTCGATGACGGCCATCTGGGCGATGGGGTCCCGTTCATTCTGTAGGACCTCCAGGAGCACCTCGATGGCCTGAGGCCATCCCCGGTTCAGCAGCTCCCGCGCACCGGTCCGGCGGGCCTTGGGGGTGTTTTGTTCCTTGAGAAGGTCGACGAAATCCTGGAACCGGCGTTGGCTCTCCGGCGACAGGCGTTCGGCTTGTGTTGCAGCGGCTGTGGTCAACCGGGCCGGCGACGCCGCCCCCAGACACGGAAGCCCGATCCCCACCCCCAGGGGTAGAACCGCCCCGGACAGGAGAACCCTCCTGCCAGCGCGGGCCAGAGCAACGCCCCTGACGTTCCGACGTAAGTTATTGAAGAACATGGACATACAAAACAACCGGGGCGGTGGGGCCTACGACCGGCTTGATCATGCCCAAGTGGCTGAGCATTATAACACCCTGTATATCAAGATGCAACGGCCCGAGGCGCCAAATCGGGGCATTCGTGTGACGTTCTGCCCATCCCCAGACGCACAGCCAGCGGGGACTGTGCCACACGGTTCAATCCTCACACTGCAGGCAGCTTAGCCTTTGTACTGGTCACGGATGATGTCACTGGCCCGATTGCCCGGGACGTTCAGGGCGCCGAACGCCTGGGAAGCGGCCGTCCGAATCGACAGGTTCTTCTCCTTCAGCACGATCTTGACCAGGGCGTTGAGCTGGGCATCGTCGAGCTTGCCGCCATTGTTGCGACCGCTCTCGGCCAGGGCGGCGAACATGGCGATCCGGAGCTCCTCGTCACTGCCGGCGTCCAAGGCTTGCTTGGCGATCGCGTGCTGGGCGGAGCCGGTGGGAATCCTCGCAAGCGTCTGGGCCGCCAGGATCCGCAAGTCGTCTTCTTCGTGGCCCAGCGCCTCGATCAAGGCCGCCTCGGCCCGACCGACGTCGTAGACCCTCGAGTTGCCCACCGCGATCCCCCGCAGCGCACCCACCGACGCCAACGCCAGGCCGAACGCCACATCCGGGTTGAGCTCCAGACGGCCCACGCGTCGGTTCACCGCCCGCCATTCCTGCAACATCCGCTCTTTGGAGTGCGAGACCAAGACCCGACCGGTTCCCTGGTCCTCCCGAGTGATTCGCTCGGCCATGGCCATATGCCCCGTCTTGACGAGGATGATGACGGGAAGGTTCCTGCCACCGGACTGCTTTCGGAGTTCGGCTAAGGCAGCTTGGGGAGACGGCTGGGTCAAGTCGCTGGCCAGGAAGCACGCGTCCAGCGTGGGCAATTCCTTGGCGGCGCGTGCCGTGGCCTTGGCGAAGGTCTCCTCGCCGACGACGCGACAGCCGGCCTCGCGCAGGGCGCCCATGACGGCATTCAGGTCTTTGGTGTCGGGGGCAATGACCAGGAAGTTCGGCTGGCCCGTCATGTTCACAGCCTGAGCCAACACCGGGATAACTTCCTGACTGCCGGCGAAGCGGGTCTTGGGCAGCGCCCGTCCCAGTGCCAGGGCCGCACCCACCCGGACCACCGGATCGGGGAACGTCAGGGCCTCGACCAACGGCTGCTTGACATCCTGCGTCCCGACCAGGCTCGACTCGCCGGCCGTCTCGGCCAGCGCCGTGATGGCGCCCAGCGCCACGCTGGGGTCGTAGTCGGCCAATGCCCTGGCCAGCACCATGTGGTTGAATCGGGGGCCCGCCGACCGCGCGAAGTAGATGGCGCGGGGGTAGTCGTCCGGGCGCGTCACGTCGCGCTCGCAGGCCTTGTCGGGTTGCTCGTTGGCGATGTCGACGACGCCGAGCTGCGCCTCTCGGCGGAAGTTGGCGGCCAGCCAGAGCGCCTCGGCCTCCTTGTGGTCGGGTTGAAGTCGCAGTGCCTCCTCACAGCACCGCATCGCCATGATTTCGTCGTAGATCTCCCTCGGCACGCGGTCGCTCTCGACCCAATCACTTCGCCAGTACCAGATGTTGGCCTCGTCCTCGCGCGGGTCGGCCCGAATCGAGCCTTCGTTGGCGTAGTACCGGTTGGCTAGCTCGTAGAACAACTGGGCCGCCGACTTGGAACCCACCGTGTTGTCCGCGTCAATCCGCGCGATCGCAGCGGCGGCTGCCTCGCGGATGTTCTTGCCGATCTTGTCGTTGTCGGCCACGTCTTTGAGGTAAGGCAGCGCGTGGGTGTAGCCGATCTGGCCCAGGGCCTCGATCACGGTGACCCTCAGGACGTCGTCGTCCGCGCGCAGGGCCATCGCCAACGGGATCACGGCCCGCAGGCCCAGCTTGGGGAGCGCCTTGATGATCCGAGGGTGCAGCGAGCGCTGCCTGGCGTCCCGCAGCGCGGCGATCATCCAGGGCGCGGCATACTCCCCCGACCACTGCAGCCTCTCGGTGGCGTTGAGGAGCTGCTGCGGCGGACCGGCGAGTGCGGTGATATCGGCCTTGATCCGGTTACCGTCCCGCCGGCGGATCCGCCGTCCCTCGTTGATCGCCTCGAGGATCTTCCGGGCGTTCTCGCGCAGGTCAGTCTCGAGCTTGGCCACTCGGTCGGTCCGCACCTTCTCGGTCGACAACCCGCTCAGCTCCTGGCGGGAGAGGATGATCAGCAGCGTCTCGACGCTGTCTGCGTATTCCTCGCTGAGCTCCAGCAATCGCTCGGGGGTGGTCTCCTTGCGGTTCAAGAGCGATAGCAGTTTGGCGGCGTTCTGGTTGGCCTCGAGGAACCTCCCGATCTTGACGTAGTGCAGGAAATCCGCGAACAGCTGCTTGGCAGCTCCTTCCTTGGCTTCGGTCGGCTTCTTGGGCGCGGGCTTCCTGGCGGGGGCAGGCTTGCGTGCTGGCGCCTTGGTCTTCGAAGCGCTCGCCTTGGGCGCAGGGGATTTCTTCTTGCTGGCGGATGCCTTGGCCTCAGACGCCGGCTTCTTCTTGGCTTCCGCCGCGTCCGCCATGGCAACGGCCGCCACGACCCACACCGCCGCGATCCGCATCACCCAGCGGCGTTTCGGACCCACTCGCTTCCCTACGAGTCCGCCATGCATGATGTGTCTCCGTGTCCCCCGGCCAAGCCGGACTATGGACGCTTGAAATCTGCTGTTCGGGCGGAACCAAGACGTTCTCGGTTCAGGCGTTCCAACAAGCGGCTCTGACAGGCAAAGATACGTCGAACCGCCCGCGCGCATCGCCTTGACGATAACCGCTTGGCAAACCGTAACCTACCCATTCTAGGGAGGCGCGTGGCAGGGTCAATGGAATTCTGTGGACTCTCACCGAAACGCTGAGGCTGTCGGGTGTCAGACCACGGAGCGATGCTCCGCCTCCGGCTACCTCCCAACCCGGTGCGCCACGACGCAGTCGCGTTTGGAGCGCACGCGAGGGAGCCCATGCCCAAAGGGGCAGGATGCTCGCGTACGGCGACGACCTGCCGGCCGAGGGCGCGTCGAGCGGCGGCAAGATCACGCTCCGCACCGACCTGACGCCGGGCGAGGGCCTCAGGACGCTCGTCCACGAGCTCGCCCACGAGATGCTGCATCAGACCGACGGCAACGGCGAGGGTGACGGCGAGAAGCCGTGGCAAGTCTGAAGGAAGGTCCGCGAGGCCGAGGCGGTGGCGGTGGCGCTCGTCGTCTCCCAGGCGACCTGCCTCGATGCGAACACCGCCAGCAGCGACTACATCCCACGTCTACGCCGGCGACAAGGACGGGCCCGTCGAGGGCCTCGATGCATCCAGCACGCGGCGACGCCCATCGTCACCGTGATCGAGCCGGTCGAGCAGGGCGCACTCGCGCCGTCTCCTGCTGGCATTAACGCTCCTGCGTCGGTAGGATAGATGCGGGACTCGGAGGTGACGGAGGAGGCCCCCCGATGGACAACCGAACCTGTGCCGTCTTTGCGGCCGTCGTCGTTCCGCTTCTTGCGCAGCGGCCTCAAGCGTCAGCTTGCATCATGCTGGACGAAGTGCCAGAGAATGAGTATCTCTCGTATGCGGCGGACCCGATGTTCGAGTCGGCGGGTTGTATCTACGCCAACTACGAGACAAACGGTTGGCTCCGTGGCTCGGGCGTACTCATCCACCCAGAGTGGGTCCTCACAGCCGGACATAATCTTGTCTGGTGGATTGATCCGGTGTCCGAGGTGCGCTTCTACACGGGAACGGACATAGGCGAAGCGGACCACATTGTGTGCGCCGACGCCTGGTTCGTACATCCAGACTGGATCCCCGGCACACAGGAGGGAGGAACCGGCGTTGACCTCGGCCTCATCCATCTCTCAGAGCCTATCACCGACATCACCTGTGCGGAGGTGTTCCACGGAGAGGATGAGCGAGGCACGCTCCTGCACATGGCAGGTTATGGCAAGTACGGCTGGGCTAGCACGGGTCCGGTTGATCTGGACTACTTGAGGCGTGGCTGGGATAACATCGCTGCAGACTTTGGCGGTGACCCCGGATTCCTTCTCGTGGAGAGTCAGTACTGGCTTGCGGAATTCGGAGGTGTGGAAGGCAATCTTCCCCTAGAGGGTCACGGAGCCCCAGGAGACAGCGGGAGCGGGTGCTTCGCGTACATAGATGGTCGGTACCAGCTTGTAGGCATCAACGCGTTTGCGTGGGGTGGTTTTGGCCTAGGGTCCGAGACCGGGGCTATTCGAACGAGTCTCTACACCGACTGGGTCGACACGTACGTCCCTGAACCCGTAGCGGCCTTGCTGTTTGCCGCTGCGGCGCCTTGGATCCTATGTCGGCGAAGAAAGCGCGCCTGACTCCATCACTCCGCACGGCCGGGACATCGGCCGTGCTCCGCTCTCGCCTAACGAGCTTCCCACAGCAATTGAGGAGCCCTCGGGCTCGGAGCCCAACCGGCAGGGGGTAGCGGTCCTGAGCGGAGGGGTCTGGCGCCGGCCCTACGCCTCGGGCCCCAGCCTTGAGTGAGGACTCAAGGGCGACGGCCTTGGACGGCAGACCCCGGCGCCAAGCCCCGCGTGCGGAACTTGCCAGAACGCAGCCATCCGCGGGTGTAGTCCAAAGCTCTGGCGCAAGGCGACAAAGGGAGGTATATTGATCGGCAGGAAGGTGGATCCGTTGAGAGTTTTCAGGGAGGAACCGGGATGTCGATCGAGTACCAGGACGCGCGA
>Ga0180432_10004179_pt1 | contig 19985 bp, 18 predicted proteins | sample SS_ome_10_FD_132414 | JGI IMG/M metagenome (GOLD analysis project Ga0180432, IMG submission 132414) | Hypersaline lake sediment archaeal communities from the Salton Sea, California, USA - SS_1_MS_2 metaG | ecosystem: Environmental > Aquatic > Non-marine Saline and Alkaline > Hypersaline >...
CAATATATCTAATTACTATAACTTTTAATATTTTTCCAGAAATACAATTATTTGTATTATTGTTAATTAGATATAATTACTTTTTACATTATCTTTTGATACTTTTAGTAAATAAATTAACTAATTTTTATAGTAAATATCAATAAAACATATAAAGAGAGTAACGTATTAGCATATCTGAAGTTGCAAACGAAACCAAACGACTTCAAACGCTCTCAAAACGCTTAAACCAACTACTTATTTATTATATAAACCGAAAAGTTTTATAAAATCAATAAAAATGGAAGGCTACAAAGGAGTTGAATACTATGTTAAGAACAACGAGTTCAAAACGATTGACAGAGGACTCACTCTTAAACAAATGAAACTGGTTCGATCTGCTATCAAGAAAAACGATGAAAACGAACACAAATTAATGGACGTCAATGAATTCATTGACTTCACTGGGATTGAAATTGAAAGGGAATGGGTTGATGATTTCTGGAGAGTGCTTAACAGACAGGAATGGATACTTATTGATGAAAGAAGGATTGAACAGTTGGGGTATAAAAATAACAAATATAAATATAGAGATATTGGAAAACTTTTAAAGAAACATTTTATTGAAGATGAGGATTTTAAACTTTCCAATGAAAAATTAGTAAACAACATTGAAAAAAGTAAGAAAAGCGGTGATAAAATTTTATCACCGAGTACTTCTACCAAGAAATCCAATAAAAAGAAGGCAAAAAAGAAATACGGTGGTCAAAACAGAAAACTATATGATGTGAAACCTGAAACATTCAAACGAATGTTGATGAAGGCAAACACCAAAAAGGCAAAAGAAATTAGAACATATTTTATTGCTATTGAAAAGCTGATTCATCTATATGGTGCTTACACTGATTATTGGAAGACCTTTCGTGCTTTAAGATTTCAAGATAAGTTTCACAAGAAACAGGTTGAATACGAAAGATTACAGAAAAAGTTAAATCAAGAACAAGAAAAGTTGAAAAGTGTTGAAAAATACAATAAAGAGTTAATTGAATATAAATTATTTACAGAGAAGAATGAAACAGTTTATGTTACAACCAGTAAGAATTATGCACTAAAGGGTCTTTTCAAAATTGGGAAAACAAAGAATATCACTAGAACAAGAAACTCTACATTGAATACAAGTAGAACACTTAATGACAAGATGATTACATTGTTTGAAATAAAAACACACGATTCTTCACTTTTGGAAAAGACAATACATACCTTTTTGAGAGGATTTCGTTTTGAGAAAACTCGTGAATTCTTTAAATGCCCTTATTCTTTAATTTTGAAAATGGTAGAGCATTCTGCTGATATTTTAGATATGGGAGCTGGAATAGCAAATGAAATTACAGAAGAAGTTAATAATATTAGAAGCAATCCTAACTGCGAATTAAAATATATTGAAGGAATTGATATGTCTATTTTTGACCCTGTTGTGAAACCTGTTATTAAAAAGAAAACCGTTAAGAAAGTTGTCAAAAAGGTTGTTAAGAAACCTGTTAAAGTTGAAAGCGATGATGAAGATAGTGATAGTGACAGTGAAGACGAAGATAGTGACAGTGATAGTGAAGACGAAGATAGTGACAGTGATAGTGAAGACGAAGATAGTGACAGTGATAGTGACAGTGAAGACGAAGATAGTGACAGTGAAGACGAAGAAGATGAATTGAAAGAGATGTTAAACAATAGAAGAATTAAAATAACACCTGATAAGATTAAGTTTATTGTTAAAAAAACATTGAATAGGTTTCTAAAAGAAGAGTTTGATATTGATTATAATACTTATAAATCAAAGAAAACACTGAATGTACATTGGATGAAATATCAAAAGGTGTTGAAAAATAGTATGAAAGCAAAAATTACTGGAATTACTCCTTGGAAAAAAGAATTTAAAAAGTTGATTGATTCTAATAAGCATATGAAAGCAACTTACAGAAATTAATAAAAAAAGAAGGTTTTAGTTGCGGATGATGAATTTGTATAAATTCTATTCTGCAAATTTAAAATTCTTTTATTATAAGGTCTTTAAGTGTTCTATATAAAGAATTTAATATTTAATATTTGGTGCTATATCCATTCCATAAAATGCCCATGCTACTGAAAATAAAAGCCATAAAATAATAATTAACAATATAATTTTAAAAATATTATAAACACTTACCATCTTATATTATGGAGGAATATATAATTTATTTCCATCTGAACCAGTTTTTGGTTTATCTTTTAAAATAACATCAGAAATTGTGAACCGTAATGAATTTTTATTTACTAAACCTTTTTTATTATTTGTAGTTTTCAAATAATTGTTCCAATCTTTTTTATTCATCTCATGTAACAATCTACTTTTCTCATTTATATATGCGTTGATATTAGTATTATTATTATTATAGTTACGTATTTTTTGAGATTGTTCTACTCCAAATCTTTTTTCGTACTCAAACATTTTATTAACATTTTCTTCTGTCAAAGGTATATTTCTTTCTAATAATTCTAAATATATGTTTGCTATTAAAGCTTTGAGTTCAGTATGCGCCTCTGTTGGTCTTGGATGATTATGATCTAATTTAAAAGAGTGAATAAGTTCATGAAGAAGAACTTTAAGTAGTTCTTCTTTTCTCCAAATACATATTACTCCGTTTTTATTTATATCATAAGTTGTTGTACTTCCACTATTTATATTGTCTGCTGTAATTAGCTTAGATTTTGGTAATGTCTTTTTATATTCTGAAGGATAAACCCATATTTGAAGAGGTTTGTTATTATTCGCATAAGTTCTCATAAAGTTTACTCTCCAGAATATTAATTTTAATAAGTTATCCCAGTCGTTAATATTATTATCTGTTAAGTATAAATAAACAGTAGTGTTATTATTCTTTGTTTCCCATGCATTATTATAATTTTCTAGAAAGTGCTCTTTTCTCTTTTTTGACATAAAAAAGTTATCTTTGATGTTATTTTTACCAGAAATAAAGATTGGGCTATTGATATTTATTTTCTTTGCTGTAACATTATTTGGAAACATCCCTATTAGAAATAGTTGATATATTATCAACACTGAGATTTTGTATCACAAATGTTCTAAGATAGTTATCCAAGTTTACTTCTTGGTTTTTTCTATCCTTTTTAAATTCAAAAGTATTGTCTCCAACCATTTTAACTGTCCAGCCTGATAATAGTGCGTTGAATACAAAAAGCATCTTTTGCAAATGGACAATTTCTGAAGATAACTTGTCAGGTTGCCCTTGATTTGATTGTTTTTTACTTTCATTCGACGACATACCTTTTTTATTATATATAGACTTATTATTCGTTAAATAATATTTAACGAACAAAAAACGAATAAAAATATATTTGAGCCGTAACGGCTTAACGGCTTAACGGTTTTTATGCCCGATACTTAAAGGATATGTGAAAAAATATTATAAAGATGTCAATAAACTATAGAGTTAAAAAGAAGAAACGAAAGCCCTCTGATTCTAGAATTACCTTAGTTGCTCAACACAGGAAAAAAATAAGTGAGTTATCCAAGCTAGAAACAAGTTTACCGTCATTACAACGTGAACTAAAAAAATATCAAAGAGAAAAAGATAATTTATTGAAATCAAATGATGGCTTTGGGTTTATTGAATCTGGAAAGGGAAAGCGAATATATATATTAAATAGAAGAATAAGAGATTTAAATACAACTATTGAAAATATAAAATGTAATAAAATTAGGGATGAGTATTACTCTAAAACAGCCCACATTTTATATAAATATTATGATAATATAAAAGCTGTAGCACAAAGACATCATAGTGATGATGTTAAAGATGATAGTAAGTCAATAAATGAATATGCAGAAGAATATGAATATGGAAATAGTGCTAGTTCTAGTTCCAGAAAAAAAAGAACAGTTATTGACTTTTTAAAGAAAACCAATAAGAAAAAATCTTATTCGTCAACTAAGATTAGTGACTTTTTAGATATGGAGGAAAAGTCAAATAGAGCTAATTTACTTGACTCTTATACTAAAGTTATACATCCTGGTAAATATAAACCTTCTAGAAAATCTAAGAAAATAGAAATAGATATATGTAAAATGTGTGAAGTTGAAATGACTTTAATTCAATCTGAAGGTTTAGTTGTATGCCCACAATGCGGAAGAGAAGAACATATATTAATTGATAGTGATAAACCAAGTTATAAAGACCCTCCACCTGAAGCAGGTGAGTTTACTTATAAAAGAATAAATCGTTTTGATGAATGGTTAACACAATATCAAGCAAAAGAAACAACCGAGATTCCTCAAGAAGTATTAGATAGTATTTTACTTGAGATGAAAAAGGAGGGAATTACTAACCTTTGTAGATTAACAATGGAAAAGGTTAGAGGATATCTTAAGAAATTAGGTTTAAATAAATATTATGAGCACATACCTCATATCATATATTGTCTAAATGGACTTCCTACTCCAAGATTATCTCAAGAAACAGAAGAAAAACTACGGTCTATGTTCAGACAAATTCAAGATATATTTGATATCGTATGTCCTGATGATAGAACCAATTTCCTGTCATACTCCTATCTTTTAAGAAAACTTTTAGAACTTTTAGGAGAAGATGAACATAAACACTATTTTAGATTACATAAATCTAGAGAAAAGATTTACCAACACGATAAGGTTAACAACACAGTGGTTTACATATCCATTGTCAGGCCTTTGTCTCTTGGAAACTTGAGGCAAGTCATTTTAATATTATGTTAAAATGGCGAAACACCTTGTTGCGGGAACCTCCTAAAGCTTTAACTACTACTTACTTATTGGAAACTCTAAGTAATACCCAGGGTAATGACCTCGGGCATAGTAAAAACGTTAAAGATATATGGACAATCCGCAGGCTTACTTTCTAACTCCGCTATGACGCTAAAAACTTTAGTTTTTAGCCTCAGACCTTCAACAATGTTGAAGTTGTGATAGGATATGAAAGGGTCTCAACGACTGAACGGGTGTTGGTGGTTTATGTGGACTGTGTTCGCGGTAACGCGAGCGCAACCACGATACAGGCTTAATCAACCTGAAACTGCTTAAGATACAGTCTAGCCCCCTTTGGAAACTCTGGGGTAGTGCGATGGCAAAAAATATGTAGAATACTTAACTGGGAATACATAAGAACGGTATAAATTTTATCCATAATTATGGATAAAATAATGTATGATAAATTAGGATAATATTTTATGAATTTAATTGATAAAATATAAATTAATTTTCGTTGTAATACATAAAAATTCTTTCGATTAAGTTTTCATTTTCTTCATTATTAATTCTTTCTGTTTGTTTAATAATTTCATTTTCTAATTTTTTTAATCTTAAGGAAAATAAGGTGTTTTTTCTATTACCATATTTATTTTTATATCCATCAGGATTAAATCTAATAAACACAAACTTTCCACCGTGAACCATAAAAAGGTCATTTGCCCTTTCTTCTTCATACTTTTCATCATATCTTAAATGTTGGTCTTCATCAACTTCAATACACAACAGAGTATTGCCAATAAGTTTTCTTAAATCAATTCTTCGCCGATGATTACATTGGCAACCCCCTGTCCAAAGAGATTTATCATGAATAAATCCATCAAAGTGTTGATTAATATAGTCTCTTACTTTTAACTCTTTAGATTTTTTCATAATTAATGGTGTCCGAGGATCATTTGGAAACATATGCGCAAAACAATACGTGCAATAACCATCATATTTATTTTCCACACGCGTTGTGCATAGACCACCTTGTCCAATACATTTTTTTGCTACAATATTAACCATATCTTGTAGCCGATGTTTTTTACAATACAATGGTTTCTTTTTATCTTCATAATTATAATTAGGAACTGTGTTACAATCTTCCTGAATACATCTATTACACTTAACATTAATCATTCCTTCTAATTTATGGTTTCCACAATAAATTGCCAACTTTTCTTCTTCAAAGTTATAAAGTGGTTGTTTGCTACAATTTTCTTCGATACACTGTTTGCTACTAACATCAATCATATCTGGTAACTTATGGATCGAGCAATACATTTTTACTTGCCCTTCATAATTGTAAACAGGGCATCTTAAACACCCGTCTTCGACACAACTTTTATTAAGAACATTTACCATTTCAGATGTTTTGTGATGTGAGCAAAATTCTGCTACTTTTCCTTCAATATTAAATGATGGTTGTCTTTTGCAATTAGTATGAGCACATCTTTTATGACTAACATAAAGCATATCACTTTTTTTATGTTCTTTGCAGTATAGTGCTCGTGTTTTTCCTAAAAAATTGTAAAGAGGTTTTTTATTACAACTATCTTCAATGCATTTCTTGCTCTTAATATCAATCATATTTTCTAACTTGTGGTCAAAACAATATAATGGTTTCTTTTCATCTTCATAATTAAAGAATGGTATTTTCCTACATTTTTTTGTTTTACAACGTTTTTCACGAACATTAAACATACCATCAAGTTTGTGTTTGCTACAATATGAAGGTTTCTTTTCAAGTTCATAATTAAAATTTGCATATTTTGTGCAATTTTCTTCAGCACATCTTATTCCTGTGACATTTATCATATCAGATGTCTTATGCAAATAACAATATCTTGCTTTTTCACCTGTGATATTGTAGTTAGCTTGTTTTTTACAATCTGTTTCTTTACAAATAGTCATTGTTATTAGTTTTGTCTTTTTTTAAACTGGCAGTATATAAATATACTGCTCTCTTTAAGTAAAACGACATATCAGAAAGAGAGACAATAACTTGGAAAATATAAATTTTATCTACATTTTCCAAATTATTAAAAAATCTGTTAAATACTTACAAGTTTACAAGAAGATAATATAAAATATAAGATTTTACAACACCTGTGAGAAAAAAGCGTAATGCATCAACAGCCCACTCTTCTTTTGTTTTATAATTATATGTTTTTAAATTAGACGATATTACGTACCATAATATTGTACCAATGCTGATAAATATTAATATATAATATATGTTAAATTTACATCCAAATAATTTTATATATAAAAATACACTAATCACCAAAGTAAGTCCATGTAAAATTGGCTCACCTGCTGCAAACATCTCGTAACTATAATTTACATTTCCCAACATATCTCCTCTCATAACTTTTAAATACGTGATAAAATATGAAAATATAGAGCTACCAATAACAAAAATTTTTAACAATAATATCTTATCAAAATATTTTTCCAGAAAATAAATTATTAAATTAAAATTTACCAGATGTCTCAAACCATTATTTATTACATACGATGCCCATTCTTTATTTGTATATTCACTGTAAGGTTTATATTTATGCCTTGATACAAAATAATTTAAAGATACAACAAACACTATCGATATAATCGACACAATAAATAAACTTGTGCTAAGTGACAACTTATATTTTTTTCTAAAATATAATGCTAACATTGTCATTAAACCATAATAAATAGGCGCTATGAGTGAATAAACTTTAGAAGAATAATCATAATAATTTTTATCAACAAGGGAAAGTAAACTCATATGGTTAAGCGTTACCAACCCTGAAGTTCCTATCGTAAAGGCCCTTAGATAATCCATCTGTACTATATTTATGAGTATCTAAATCTTATAGAACATGGGTCAATCATTTGTTTAATTTTATTAGTGTTCAACTTTTGGCAACTAAGATAATTAACTCTGTTTAAATATTCACTAACAGTTAATCCTATTATTAAAATTGCCAATTCTTTTCCAGGACATTTTTGAGGCCCTTGATTAAACATTATAGCGTGATAATTATTTTCCATTTCCTTTGTCCATCTCTCTGGATAAAACTGGTTTGGGTGTTCAAAAAATTCTGGAGTACGAAGAACAGGATTATTTAATATTAAGAACTGCGAACCTTTTCTAAAAAACTCACCAGAAGGAAATGTAAAATCAGTTAGTAATCCTCGAAGTGTAGTAACAACTGGATTATTTAATCGTAATGTTTCTAAAATACAATTACGTAAATATCCTTTGTCATACTTAGCTCTTTTAAGTTTCTCAGGGTGGTTACATAATAACATAAGTACTTTTGGAACAATTGCAGCTATGTTTCCAGAAATTGGAAACATCCAATGTGGGATTTGTTGCGATAACTCCTCTTCATAATCCAAATATGAAACAGATTTTGCACAAATATCACCTAAACCTGTAATCTTAGCATTTACTGCTAAAGAAACTAATGAATTCTCCTTAGGGTTACGAAGCTGTTCCTTAAGAATATTGTCATATTTCTTGTGAAATTTATGGGGTAATGTAATTCCATTTCCATAAATTGAAAAAATTGTATTAGCTTTAGTAAATATATTATAAATATCTAATGGTATCGTATTGTCATTAAATATAATTCTTGTTGCAATCTTTTTTCCAGCTAATGAAAATTCATTAAAGTTTGTTGGAAGCTTTTCATCAAAATTTTCCGATATATATTGCGCATATAAACTATGATAAGGGTGTAATTTATCAGAAAATAGCGTTTGTTCATTTATTTTACGTCGTAAACGCCAAGGACATCCTTCGCTAACACCAACATTTTTTTCCATAAAAGATTGGAACATATTGTATTTTAGTCTTCCAACGCCAAAAATAGCAGGTGAAGCATCTAAAATTGCTCTGACATTATCTAAATTAGTGACTAAATAAGTTTTGTTTCCGCCTAAATAAATCGGAACCATTTTTTGATTGTGTCTTTTGCGTAATTTGTAATATAAATTAATTCCACTGGTATCTTCTACAAATAAATCTGATACTTTCCACCAAAAGCAATCTATTGTAATTAGCCCTCTTTTTACAATTATAAATACAAGAAGCTGTATTTTAATTGCTTCCCAGTAGTAAAATAGCACTATTATTAATAAAATAAGTAAGTACCACCACATTCTATATATTCGTTTCAAGAAAATAAATGATTATATTAAATGTTAATAAATGTGAAATTATTATTCCCAGGTAATATTTTAAGTACTGTTCTGTTTTTGAAAATCCATACCAGTTAAAAAATGTTGTTAGTGATGATATAATAAAAGCTGATAATAGACCAATAATTATATAACTTTGGCGTAAGCTTATCTTATACGCAAGTCTTAACCATAAAGCTAACATATTCATTAGTCCGAAATATAAAGGATTTAATATGGTATAAGTTGCATAAGTCACAGTTGAATTTTCTGCTTTCATATATGACAAAAACCATATTACAAATACTGGAAAAGAAGATCCAATTACAAAAGAACGTAGATATTTCATCATCGTTTTTATACTTTTATACAATTAAAAGAAATATATTTTGAATAAACTGGAAATAAAATTTATTCAAAAGTTATTTTAGTATTTAATTAAAAGTTATTGTTTGTGTATTACCTTTATTATCTCTATTTTTTATTTCCTTATTAGGCTTAATCTTTACACATTTTACAATGCCCCCTTCGTCCATATAACATTTTTCACACTTTAAACCATTAATTTTATCAACATAACATCTTATTATTTGTGACTGGTTACCACAACCAGTTTGTACTTGAGTTATTTTAATATTATCCATCATTTTTTATTTCATAAATACCTAAATAATTTACGACATCCACATATCAGTGTTGGTTACACCCGTGGCCGCATTAGTAGTAGTAAAGTATCCAGGTAGATTGTCTCCAGATATCTTATAATAAGCTCTGACAATATGACTTACAAGAGGTAAGAATGGCATTACCCATTTATCTGTAGAACGTTTGCCAAATATTGCTAATATTATATTTCCAATTCCACTATTTGGGTTACTAGCAGTAAGGAAACCAGAAATTCTGTAAAGAACCAAGAAAAGTAATTCGATTGCTGGCGAATAGTTAGCAATTGCAAAATTAATAATAATCGTAAACGTCGCTAACGGTAATGCACCAAAGATTGTTGATATAACAAATGGTATGAAGAAAGCACTACCTCTCGCAGCTCCACCTATTATACCAGAAACAACTGAAATTCCTAAGAAACTTCCAAGAATAATATATAATATTTTAGAATAATGATTCCAAAGATTACCTTCTAAGTTTTCTTCCATTACAGCACTGTAAATCATAATACCAGCTATTGCAAATATCCAAAACCCAACAATAATCCAAGCCAACCCAAAACCACCTAATATGTTAAGGCGTGTCAAAATTGCTCCAATAGCTACAGCATAAATACTAATTGCAAATCCACTTGTTGGAATCTTTTTGAATGATTCTGGTAAGAAATATCTCAAAAATGCTTCTCCTTCGTCGTATCCACCCGGTTTTATGTGAAGTATAAGGAGAACTGATACGAGAATTGGCATAAGTACAAAAGCAAGTTTCAAATAATTCCTATTTGTTACAATTCCACCAATACCAATCATAAGCAAAAGTATTAATCCCAATATTCCGGATATTATTCCAGCCTTAGTTGATAATAATGGTTTATCCTTCGGGTGTTCTGCAGCAACAACTATGGCAGAAATTACAGTTAGGGGAATACCTAGCGCAAACCATGGAAAATATGCACTACCCATAAGAACTCCAACAACCGTTAATATGGAAAAAATTCCAAGAGAACCATAAAGTATACCAGTGTTACCTGCTGTTAAACGAGGCATGGTGTAAATTATTGACATCATTGCCAACATGAGAGTAATAGCACCCCCCATAACCATTGCTTTTTCCTGAGGTCTACCTTGCATAAATTGTTGTGGCATAAACATTGCATAAACAAGGGAATCACGTAAGTTTCCTCTTTTTGGAATGACTGTTCTAAATAATACATGTAGTAACATAGCCATTACTAATATTTTTACACCCCTGTTCAAATATTTTCCAGAATTGGTTTTGTCTGCGTCAAGATGACTTCTTAACCACCCCTCGGGGTCTTTGTTTATACTGGGTGTAATTGTCGGTTTTTTCCTACTATATTGATTGTTTGTTGCTCTGCACATTTCATAAGCTGAAAGTGCTTTTAATTTATTAATATCAAGTTTGGTCTTTGTTGGGTCATTTGCTTGGTGTGCAACATCTAATAATGCCCTGTTAAAAGCAGAATATAATTCACTTCTTTGTTCACCTGGATCTTTAGATTTAATACTTTCAAGAGCAGTTTTCCAAATATCTCCTAAAGTTGGTTTTGTTGTTCCAGGAAATGCAGCGTTATAAAATGCAATAATACTTTTATCGCATCCGCAAAAAGAATTTAACACATTATCATTTATTCCTTTACCTAAAAAATTTCCAAATCCAAAGTAATTATCAGGAAGTGGGGGACCTGCACCCGATTGAATAGGAGTACCGTCTGGGCAAGAATATACACCATCTGTTGCACATTTTATACCATATTCTTTAGTAAGATCTGCTATAACATCTTTTGGAACTGGTCCAATTGATGGGTCTGTGCAAATACATTTATTATCACAATATAATCCATCTGATTTTAGTATTTTGTTACATGTCGATATACATGTTGCCTCATTTGTAACTTCTGGAACAGCTTGTTCGTTAATAATACTACCACTAACTAACACACATTCTTTATTACTTTTGTCATTACAAGCATTATCTTGAGATGTTAAATAATCATATTGTTCACATGATGCTTTTGTTTTTCCACAGTAACAATATTTAGTTCCGTTTTTGTCATAAAAGTATGAAGTTGCATTATATTGGTCTTTACACTGATCGGCGCATTGCTTGTCGTTTGGTGCAGATGGAAATGGTCGACAAAGTTCAAAACTAGCCCCTGGAGTGCAGGTGTAACAAGCTTCCTTGTTTATTTTAGCTTTAATAGTAGGATCTCTTTTAATAGACATTCTTATTACTATAACTAAGAAATATATATGTTAGATAAGAATTATATTATTGAGAAGTTAAACCATAGATTATAAATGATGAGCTGAATGGCGGGCTGCATGACCAGGTGCCGGATGAGATGATAAACTAGGATAAGGAGATGATAAATTGGGATATATTCTGCCATCGCGTGTTCGTTTTGCTTGGTGAGCTTTTTGTTGTGCTTTTGTTAATTTATTTGTTGCAGCTGCATGCTTTTGCCTTACAGCTTGTAATATTCTAGGATGTTGGACAGCTTCGGCTTGTAAAGCAGCAGATTTACGATGATTGGCTAAAGTGTTTGTTCCCTGTTGCATTTTAGCATTTAATAATTGTTGATGTTGTGCAAGTTTTTGTTGTGTGTCTCTTGCCTTAACTTCAACCTTATTTTTTAGGGCAGTTGCATTAGCATGTTCTTTTTTGGCAGCTCTAAGTTCACGGTTTTCAACATGGGCTGTAGGTCTAAGATGTTCTGGAAGTTTTTGGGTTGCAGCATTTCTTGCTTTTGTCAATTTACTTGCAGCATTTTTTGTTTTTTGTTTGGCTTTTTGCAATCTTGATGTAGCATTATCATGTAAAGCACTAACCTCGTCTAAATGAGCCTTGGCTTGTTCAGATAGCTTGCTTAATCTCTCAGTTTCCTCGGGAGCAGAATTATTATTCATCATAGCATTACTAAATTTTTGAGATGCCTCAGCTTCACTAGCTACTGCTTTTCTTTTGAGTTCTCCAGTACTAACATGATGCATACCTAGATCAAATTCATCAGATTTTGCCTTTTTGTGTGCTTTAAGTGCTTTCGCAACATTTGCATTGCTATTAATGGGTTTTCTTCTCTTTTGCAATTTATTTAAATGTTTATTTGCAGCAGCTAACCTATCCTTTGCCCCGGCTAAATTCTCCTGTGCCTTTTCATGTGCTTCTGTTTTATTGCTTAAATCCATTTTAGCTTTTGTATGTCTTGCTACTTTCAAACCATAGTTAGCATCATCTCGTGATGCTGAACCTACAGCATTAGATGCCTGTTGTACGGCAGCTTCAGCATTTTCTTTATTTTTAAGTGCAGAATTATGTGCTACAGTCGCGCTTGTTACACCCATACTCGCTCTAGTTTTGTTTTCCATTGCTTTATCTAAATTTCCGACTGATGGAAGTTCCGCGTTTGGCTCTTCTGCATTTGGTTCACCCGCATCTGGTTCACCCGCATCTGGTTCACCGGCATTTGGTTCACTAGAAGGCTCATTAGCATTTCCATTATCTGAATTATCTACTAAACCAAATAGCCCTGGCATGGTTCTAACAGCAGTTGATGAAACAGAATGTTTTAGAGCATCTAAACTAATTTTTTGAGGCCCTAGTGACCTGAAATTAAGAATATTTAAGTATTTTATTTCTTTTTGAGACTGCTGTATGACTTGCCACAATATGTAAAAAGCAGAAACTACAACCAATACTAAAGCAATTGTGGTTTTAATTGTATCCATTGGGTTTTTTGAACTACTACCATTGATATATGGAAATAGTAAAAAGTTTGAAACAAGTTGGTATGCCATAATCAAAAAGTAAACATTAAACCAAATTGCATAAGTTCTTGTAAATGAATATTTAGTTTCAAAATGAATTGTGTTAAATAATCTAGAAATACTTTCACGTTTTATCGTATTATTATTATTAGGTTCCGGCATAAGTAAAGTTCCCATTACTTCCCAATCTATTGGATTAAAATATTCATAAAACAAGTTTCTTTCTTCTCCACCTGTAAACCACTTATTAATATAAAAAACAATAGTGTTTATTACTCTATATGGAAGCGTAATTATAAATGAAATAAACCATAGTATCCATCCTAATCCACCGCTTTTCGCAAATACGTTTTCTGCTTCACCATATTTTTTGCTACCATCTGGATTTAAACCCGTAATTGGTCGTGTCCAATCTGATCCAGTTTTTGAACTATCTCCAGAAATTGCGGGAATCAAATAATAATTTAATGGAAAACTACCAGCAAAAAAATTTGAAACAATAAGAGGTAGTGATAATACATAAAATTTAAATCTCCCCCACCATGTCTTGTCTCCCCAATATAACCCATCTGTATCATAACCTTCTATGGGGTTTTCTCTACTCTGTGCGAGTCGTATATCTGTTGCATTTGGAAAATCTCTGGATGCTCTAGTGGAAAATGGATTCCATACTCGTAACAACCCTTTTGCTATTATACCAGCGTTTGCAAAACTATACGGAAGATAATATAAAGTTAAATACATAACAGCAATGGTGACAATTGTCCCAATAATAGTTAGTGCTAACCCACCAGATTTTTTGTCAATAGGGTCTTTTGCATCATGCTCCATCATGTCTCGATAGGCAGAAATAATAATTAAGAAAAAAAAGACATAAAAGAAAAAAAGTAAAAATGCACCCATTGTTCCTATCAGTTTTGACCCGTGTGTATTATAATATTTTCCATTTACAAAGCGATAATTATTTAAAAAATAATAAATCAATAAAATCCCGAAGAATATCCACACCAAATAATCTGTCTTAAAATATTTGTGGTAAAACTTCATAAAACCTGATTCTTCTGCAGGTTTAGAGGTATTCTTTGTGGCATCTTTTGTGGTATCTTTCGTTTTTTCCGTGTCTTTTGTATCTTTTGCAGGTGGTGTTTCTGGCTTCTTTGTATTTGAAGACATTAGTAAAAACTATATACATACTAAAGATAAGATGAAAAATACAATAATAAATATCTGCGCTAAAAATAAATATTTGCCAAAACTATAGAAAATATAATTATGAATGCCATGCAAAAGTTTATGAAACAATTTAGATCAATGGATACTTGGGTTCAATATTTATTGGGAGCATGCGTACTTTTACTTCTTGTTTCTATGTTTTGGCCCCGTCATCGACATTCCACTGGGGTAAAACTTGTTCCTGTTCCTGGAAGTTCTTACTATCAAGCAGTGTTCGAAGGATTTTCTCCCGATGACAAAGTAAAAGATGCAATGACTAACAAGAAACCTGCCTTTGCGGCATTTGTTGCCCCTTGGTGTGGGTATTGCAAAAAACTAAAACCAAATTGGTCCCAGTTTGAAAGAGGTTATAGTGGAAAAGATTGTAATGTTTTAAGTGTCGACTGTACACAATACAAAGAACTTGGTAAGAAACATTCCGTATCAGGATATCCCACTATTAAGTATTTACCAAAGGGATTACATGACCCGAGTGGAGCCGTAGATTATAATGGAGAAAGAACTCCTGCGGCATTTAATGATTTCCTTTCTAAATATCATTAAACCTTTTTTAGTATTATACAGAAACATTGTTTACCCGATGAATGCGTGTTTGTAGATAATAGAAAATATTTTTTTACGTTTTTTCTTTTATGTCTTTTTTTTCATAATTATTTTATTCCTTTTACTTCTTTATGACTGGTTAATATCGGCAATGCTATATTGTATTTTTCAATATATGATAGTCCTGCTAGTTTTCCTATTTCAAACATTTCAATCATTTCTTCTGTAGTTGTTTTAAGATTAAAAAAATCTTTATCTAATTCTACTTGAACAATATATTTTTTATATCTTCGGGATGACCTTTTCATGTATTGTAATGATAAACCTTCTATTATTGAAAATGTAAAATCCTTAATATTTTCTATTTTTTCTTTTTTGTTAACAGAAATTGATATTATCCCTAATACTTTTCCTTTGTTTTGTTTTATATTTTCTTTACCGCAACCTTTAATGGGGAAGGGGTCAAATACATGCCCGTCAATATACATATTTTGATTATATTCGATAGGTGGAAAAACATAAGGAATTCTTGTTGTTATCAACAATGCATCAAATACCTTCATATCTGGAGAATTAATATGTGAAAAATAATCACATTTTCTACCTTTTAAATTACTCCCAGATAATACTAATAGTTTACTTGTTTTTTCATATAACTCCTTGAAAGTAATATTTGTATCCCAATTTTTACAAATAAATGTTCTTGTTAATATGTCTTTTATTTCAAAACCAGTACTTAATGAATAATGTTTATACAACAGAGGTAATATTTTATGTGTATAATCTTCATTATATAATGCTGGACACAATGAGGAAAAATCAGTTGATAAAAACCATTTTTTCATTTCTTCGATAGTGTATCCTAAGCAAATTGCTGTACATATTACACCTCCAATTGAAGAACCTGATAATATTTTAAGTTTATCAATACTAAATGTAGTATTTTGTTGTAATGACGCTAATACACCAACAAATGACATTCCTTTTGGTCCTCCTCCAGAAATAACGAGAATATTTGGCTGAAATTCTGGCTTAGTTGGGATATCCATTGACATAATAATATTATTGTAAATTATATTTAAGTAAATTTCCAAATGGCTTTAGTACCAGTTGATAGTTCTAATCAAGTAAGTTTATATCATAATAATAAGGTTGGGTCAATATCTAACCCACTTGTTCCGTCTTATGCTCCAAGAACAGAATGTCCTATAGATCCCAGAAATGATTTGTTACCCCCTGCCTATACATCACCACTAATTGATATGAAGTTTGGTCCCCCAGAACAAACAGTAAAGAGATATTTTTCATTAACAGTAGATGACATTGATACTTTTCATAAAGAAAAAATAAAAAAATGGATTAAAGTTTATGAAAAGGTGTTAGGGCATTGTTTTCGCAAAGTTAGAGAACATGTATTAAGAGACCAAAAGTTTTGTTTTTTTCCAGTTCCTGAATATTTGGCTGGATTTCCATTATATAACATTACACATTGTACATGTTTTATAATAAAAAAGTTAAAACAAGCAGGATTTAGGACAAAGTTTATTCCTCCAAATGTTATTTATATAGTATGGGATGTGCAGAATCATTATGAAAGAGTAATTAAACCACAAAAACCAACTGTAAATCCTTCACCACAGCCTCAACGACAAAGGCAACAAAGGCAACAAAGACAACATCATACAGTTGAACAAAAATCTGATAAAGATGTTCATTATGTAACGTTTGCTCCAGAACAAACAAATACGTTTACTGTTCTCCCACCAGAACCTAATTTTACAAATAACAATAAGTATGCATATAACCAAGAAGAACAATTTTTATTTGGCTAAATTATTTAACTTATTGAGATAACATCTTTTTTGAATTATCAAGAGTATAAATAATAAACAAACCAAATACCATTAAAAATATTGCTCTAGTGTTTGTAGGATTTTGAAAGTTTTCAACTACGTTTTCTTTAACATTTCTTTTAGTTTCTACTTTATGTTCAGGTTCATATGGAATATCATATTCATCTTCGTCTCTAAATAATTCATTATCTATCATTTGGTTTGTTTTCATATCCTTTGTTCCTGGTAGTAGATTAGGAGTTTTATTATGTTTTTGTAATGCTTTAAAGTATCTAATAACTCTTTTCTTTAATTTATGTTGACACTTTTTACAAGTATCAAGATGATAAAAATAATCCTGACAGGGACTCTTGTCAAATTTTTTATAAGATGTTAAAGATCTTGAATATCCCTCTGGTTCATATGCACTTACAGTGTCATCGTAATTAGGATTTTGAATAGGTCTTTCTCTTAAAAGAGATTTTTTTAAATGTTCTTTTGGAGACATTTCATCTACTGATGGGTAATTATTTGATTCAACTTCTCCCCAGGCTCGAATTGTTGTATCATTGCTTACATTCGGAGGTTCTGCTTCATATCGTCTTCCAGATACTGAATTAAATGATCTACGATGAGTTAATATGTCTTGGGCAGACTGTGTTTCTGCAGTATATCTTGCATTTTGAGCATTTTTAACTCTTGATATATTAGTTCCATGTCTTGCACCTGGTAAATAGGAGGTGTTCCGTGTTGGGTTTCTCTGTGATGAATTACCATTTGGATATAGAGAAGTTCCCATGTGATAATTATTATTTACCTGGTTGTAAAATTCTTCACCATATGCTTCTTTTAATGAACAATATGACATTGTATAGTATATTAGAGTATATTATACTAAGATATGTTATTAAATATAAAAATATTTAAATTATATTTGATATAATTTAAATATTATTTGTAACTTATATTATAAATAACATATTAACAATGCCTAAAAGGGTTAAACCAAATATGACTATTAGTACTGTGTATATGACTTTATATATGGGATTTGCAATGTTAGAACTATTTTATGCCTTCTTACTTTGGTCTTCTTATGGAAATACCGATGGAAAGCTTAGAGATATGTACCAGAATATAAAACAGCACTTAAATATGTTTGTATCCTTATCAGTTGTATTTTTAATTATTTTTTCCTTTTTCTTTCCAGGTATTGGATGGATAGCCTTTATAGTTACTTTATGGCGCGTTGCAGATTTTTGCTGTGGGCAAAAGGAAGGTTTTGGAGATGGGTTAAATTATGGGTGGGGTAGATATTATCCCGATAGTGCTACATTCTTCAATCAGGCACATATTGAAAGAGAGCAAGATGGAACCAGAGCTGCTTATAGTAGTGCGGTTGGTGACACTGAAGATAGTTACTGGTTAGCACAACTTGCTGAATATGAAAATAGAATTGTTCATCGTCCCATTCAGGCAATGCGACACAAGAGATTAGTATATGAAAAAGATGGATGCGGTTATGGAAATTGGATTATTCCAAAATTAAAAGACGAAACAGTGGATGGATGTGGTGATTATTTATGTAACGGTGGGTGTAATAAATGCACTATACAGCAATATGGAAATATATTTGAATCATTGAATACTCCTAGACCGTTATATACTACTTCTTTGCTGGCAAAGGAAATGGATAGTGCTTAGGACATCGTTACGTGAAAATATAGTAGAAAAACTGATTAGTATTTAAAGAACTATCGTAAAAATAACTAAATAGCCCAAATAACAAGATGTCAACCTTGACTTTTGAAGTAAAAACTTCATCAGACACGAAATATGGATTTAAATTGAGATTTACTTACAACGTATCCGTCGACTGGTTTTACAATAATTGTAGAATCAAGGTAACAACTTACCATCATAATAAATTAATTATGGAAACTACTGTTAGTGAAAATAAGTATAATTCCACAATTGATTCGATTAAACAAGAAATGGAAAGTGGGAAATACAAGGATATTCTTGTAAAAGATTTTGGGAGATGTGTTGCCTGTAAACAATGGATGGACGAACCACGTGATAAATGGAAATATGAAGAATATGACATGTTTTGTGGTTACGATTGCCAGAGAAAGCCTATAGCTGACAAATGTATTGTTTGTTCAAAAAACGTGCCAAGACGATATGGTTGGTGTTATCCAAATCATTGTAGTGTTTATTGCGCTGCACAAATTACATTAATGGAAAAAACTATTTTACCGAAAGATATTATATTGAGTATTACTGGTAGAATATGAATTTTTATATAAGATTAATAGTTACATTTATTGCTATGATTTATATTTTTCATATAGTATTTAATGTTCATTATGACACTATAGCAAATGAGAGAATAAAAAAAGTTTTATATAATCCAATATTTATGTATATTGCAATATCATTTATTATAACTGGTCTTATGGAATGGTATGATAAAACATGGGATACTATTTTTAAGTTAATTGGATTTTTATTACCAATATCATTTGTTTTGATTGATATATAAACAATATGTCATGATATACCAGAACATATGTGCCAACAGTGCAAAAGTTAAAACTATATAATTTTAATAAACTTGTAACTAATAAATGGATACGTATTAAAATAATATATAAATTGTCTATATTTGATAACAAGAGACAAAATGCCTTATAGCAAGACAAATGTAAAAAAAGTATGGGTATCTGATGTAACTGGTCGTTCCTTATTTGGTTGGAAAATAAAAGAAGAAATATTTGCGATTTTTTTTATTTTAGTTATTTTAGCATTGGCAAATGATGAGAATATAGTAAAAAAGGTTAGTGACAATATATACATTCAAATATTTGTTGGTTTGATAGTTGTATATTGTATATATAATCGTATTCCATGGAGTTTAGCATTTATATTAATATTTTTAATAGCAATCTTATTTTC
>Ga0180432_10004180_pt1 | contig 19985 bp, 22 predicted proteins | sample SS_ome_10_FD_132414 | JGI IMG/M metagenome (GOLD analysis project Ga0180432, IMG submission 132414) | Hypersaline lake sediment archaeal communities from the Salton Sea, California, USA - SS_1_MS_2 metaG | ecosystem: Environmental > Aquatic > Non-marine Saline and Alkaline > Hypersaline >...
ATCAGTTCAAGGAGTTGAAGCTGTCAATAAAAGAGGCGGAAAAAGAAGCTGCGCAGATGAGGCTTTCTGCATTCTGCTAAGACATGGAGAAGCCCACGCCTTCAGGCGTGGGTCAACTCACCCGAGGAGGTGGGAAACTGGAGCCCGGATGGTTTCTCAGTAAGCTGGAGCAGGATGTTGGTAAGCTTGGATGAGCCCTCAAGAAATTAAGCAGTAACCAATATATTCAGCTTCTTCTGAAATAATGGCATGGCAAGAAAGCTCTCCAAGAGGAAAAGGCCGAAAAGGGAAAAGAAAGTTGCAAAGGCAGAGCACAGGCTGGAAGAGGATGTATTTGACAGGCAAACCCTTTTTGCAATAACAAAGCTGCGAAAGCTTGGGCTTTTTGATACCCTTGATTACCCAATTGCAAAAGGAAAAGAGGCAAACGTATTTTGCGCAACAAAGGAAAATGGGGAAAAAGTGGCAGTAAAGATTTACAGGATAGAAACCTCTAACTTCATAAGAATGCACCAGTATTTGGATGGCGACCCCCGCTTTTCAAATACTTCAAAAAAGAGGTATGAGACAATAATTGCATGGGCAAGAAAGGAGTTTTCAAACCTAAAGACATTTTACAAAGGCAAAGTTGCTGTTCCAAGGCCTCTTGGCTTTTTGCGAAACATAGTGGTAATGGAGTTTTTCGGGGAAAAGAGCATAGCATTTTCAGAGCTTTCAAGAATTGGCAGCGAAAATCCTCAAAAAGACTTTCAGTTCCTTTTGGAGCAGGTGAAAAAAATCTACCAGCTGGGTTTTGTGCACTCTGACATAAGCCAGTACAATGTATTGGTAACTGATGACGGGCTAAAACTGCTTGACTGTGCCCAGGCTGTCCTTTTGGCCCACCCAAGGGCAGAAGATTTCCTGCGAAGAGACGTGCAAAACCTTGTGAGCTACTTCAAAAAGCAGGGGGCAGAAACTGATTTTGAAAAAGCAATGGAATTTGTAAAAGACGGCAAGCCTGTTCTGCGAGGATTAGAGGCTTTGTGAATTTTTCCTGCAGCCAATATTGTATATGTCAGTGGCAAACCTTTTTTCTGCCTCAAGCCTTGCTAAAAGCTTCCCAAGCAAGAGCCCCTTTATTCTCGTGAATTCTTGCTTTCCAACCTCCACATTTCCAATCGCATATTTTTTGTTTTTTACATTAAAGCAGAACATGCAGTTTTGCAAATTCTCGCAATTGTGGCAGAAATAGCAGTCAGAGCAGCTAAAGCACGAGTCCATTTCAAATGAGCGGGAAATATTGTTTGAGTTGTAGCAGTTTATGCACAAGGTGCAGCCATATGACAGGGTCGAGCCAAACATATAGTCTGAATTCCTTGCAAAGTGCGAAAATGCAGAATACTTTGTATTTGAGAAAATCCCCCCCCAATAGCAGTTGTGCGCCTTGTAGCCAAGAAACGTTCTAAGCAGGTTAAAGTTTTCCCCAAGCCTGATTTCTGATGCAAAGTAAGCTATTTTCCCTATTGACTTGTGGATATTTTCAATTGAGCATTCTTCAGCCTCCTTCTCGCTTATTTTGAGGATGTGGCCTGCAACATCACCTTCTTCCATTGTGAGCAGCCTGTCTTTTGGGAACAGGGTAAATGGGGTAAATTCCCCAAGCAGGGTCTTTTTGTCGCTTATTGCAGAGCTTGCTTCTTTGCATGCTTTCACGTGCTGCAAAAGCCATGGGCCATAATCATCTATAGGGCCAAGCTTTTTTCCGAATATTACTTCACTTGCCTTTGCAAAAGCATTTTCAATCGGCTTTTTTGAGGATTTTTCTTCAGGCCTTTTTCCCCTTGCTGCAATGGCTTTTCTTTCTTCAGGCGTGCATTTGCCATCAGCTTTTGCGACTATTTCAATAAGAGAGGGCAGCTTTTTGTCCTTTTCAAGCATTTGGCGCATTTCAGAAACCAGCTTTTTCTTTATTCCAAGGTATTTGCCCTTTTCAAGCTCAAGGTTGCCTATTGCATTTCTTTTGCCCCTTAAGTTAAAGCAAAACATGCAGTCATGGCAGTTTTCGCAGCGAAGCAGGTAATATGCGTCAGAGCAAAGGTAAGTTGACCATATCTCAAGAGCCCTGTTATTGTTGTAAGTGTCAGACCCCCTGACAAGGAACTTTGAGTAGTCCTCAAGGGTTGTGCCGAATATGAATTCAGAATTCTTTATTATGGATGAATAGGCAACGCACTTTGATTCGCTTACCATATTTGAGCCAAGCACATAAAATGAATCAATCACTGAGGATGAGCCTGATATGAATTTTGAGTTGCCAAGCACTATGTTGCCTGCATAGCAGGCCCTGTCCTGTATTGCCTCAAGAAGAGAGTCAATATCCTTGATCTCATTCATTGAAAGGGAAAACTTCTTTCCAAAGTCTATCTCTTCAAAGCCAATGCCTTTTGCTCCAGGGCAATAGTCAGGAACAGCATATTCAACCGGCTTTCCTGAAACAACAGAGCTTCCCCTGCCCTGCTTTTCCTTTAGGGATGAAAGCCAGGGCTCATACAGGCTAAGCTCGCCTACTTCTCCTCCAAGAAGCATTGAGCAGGCTGCTTTCCACTGCCTGTCAAGCTCATTGTATGCAATATCATGAGTTGTTGTTTTTGCCATGCTGTGTTATGGTTGGGCATATATTTAATATAATGTGGTATTATAGCAATACCACTAAAGGTAGATTGCATGGGTGTGCTTCAGAAGCTTGGGTTTTCAGAAGGCGAAAGCAGGGTTTATGATGCAATACTGAATTCTGATTCTGCTACCTTGCAGCAAATACATGAGAATACAGGGCTTGAGAGGCGCAATGTATATGATATCATAAACAAGCTCATAAGCAAGGGGCTTGTTTCCTATTGCAATGAAAACAAGCACAAAATATACAGGGCAGCAGACCCAAAGGCACTAATGGAATATTTTGATGACCAGCAAAAGCAAATACAGGAAAAAAAGGCAGAGCTTAAGAGTGAGCTTCCTCTTCTTTTGAAAAAATACAGGTCATCCAAGCCTGAATTTGATGTCCGCATTTACAGGGGAAAAGAGGGCGTAAAGTCGCTTTTCAATGCAATGCTCGAATATAAGGACCATTATTACATAGGCGGGAACTGGGGAATAGTAAAATATGTTGGCAAGCAATGGTGGAGCCGGTACACTGAAAAAAGAATTGCCCGGAAAATAATGATGCACGACATAGTTACAGTCCCGAAAAAATTCCTTTCAAATTATGACACCCCAAAGGAGTATTATGAGGTAAAAACGCTTCCCCCAGAGTTTGGCTCTCCAAATGTAATTGCGATTTTTGGCAATTGCGTTGCAAACCTCTTTTGGGCTGAAAGCCTGTTTGCATTTGTCATTGAGGGCAAGGAGATAGCAAAAAATTACAAGGATCACTTTGAGTATTTGTGGAAAACATTGAGATAGGGCTTTTGTGACATATGTTTATATGCTATCCCCCACACTATTAGCCAAGTGAAAATTAAGACAGAAACTGGTTGTAACGGGTCTGCAATATACTACAAAAATACAAGCATTGGAACAAAACAAGGAACAGAAAGGGAAGATATAAGGGAAAAAATCGATTTGCAGTGCCTTTTTAATAAGGAATACAGGCAAAAGGAGCTTCATCAGCTCAAATCAAAACACCCTTTTAGAAAAAAAAGCGGCAACTATCATCTCCATGATGCAAATTATGAATATATTGAAAAGCACGGAGTTCATGTTGAATTTTTGGATGGAAAGGTCGTGGATTTTCACTATCACACAGACCATGATGAGCAGGTGAAATGCCTTCTTGGTTTTGTTAACCGTAAGCTGATTGGAAAAGCGCATATGGATGTAAAGCGCTTTACAGAATACACAAAAAAAGGAACGATTTATGTTTTTGTTTTCGAACTTTTCCAAAGGAACAAGGCAGGGGCAGTGATTGCAAGCATGGGAAAAGAATCAGATAAAGATGCTCTCAAAGCAGCACAAGAGCTTCTTAATCAGGGCTTCAAAAGGGTTGATCTTGTTTTCTCGCATTTTTTTGGTCTGTCAAAAAAAAGTAGGTAGGTTTTAAACTTGCTTCTTCTATCTCATTGTGCGGGCTTTTCAGGAGGCTTAACTATGTCAGAGTGCAAATCAAGGAAAAAGTTAATGGTAATTGCAAAGGCAAAGCTCCCTACCCGCTATGGCAGGTTCACTGTTTTTGCGTTTTGCAATGAAATCGATGGCAAGGAGCATATCGCAGTTGTAAAGGGAAATGTAAGGGGCAAGTCACAAGTCCCCCTTCGAATACATTCAGAATGCCTTACAGGCGACGTATTCCGTTCTCTTCGCTGCGACTGCTGTGCTCAGCTTGAGGCTGCACTTAAGAAAATAGGAAAGCTAAAGCAAGGTGTAGTTCTTTACATGAGGCAGGAAGGAAGAGGCATAGGGCTTACAAACAAAATCAGGGCATATTCCCTTCAGGACAAGGGGCTTGACACAGTGCAGGCAAACCATGCGCTTGGCTTTCCCTCTGACTTAAGGGATTACAGCGCAGCAGCAGAAATGATAAAAGAGCTTGGGATAAAGTCAATTGTTCTGATAACAAACAACCCGGATAAAATGAAAAACCTGATAAAGCACAAGATAAAGGTCACAAAAAGAATGCCACATGAGTTTGGAAGGACAAAATACAACAAAGGCTATTTGCGGGTAAAGAAAAAGAAAATGAAGCACATGCTCTCAGAGGTATAAAGGTTTATAATATATGGATGGATTTGAAAACTGGGGGGATGAAATGAAAATTTTGATTGTTTTGGCTTTGTCTGTTATCATGCTTTTTGGCTGTACACAAGGGCAGACCGGGCAGCAAGTTCAGCAGCCGCAAATACAGGAACAGCAGCCAACAGGGCCTTCTGATCTGGCCCCAAGTGCACAGGAAAGCCAGCCTGAAGCACAGGAACAGGAGGAAGAGGAAGAAACTGGGCCAGAAGAGCAAGAAGTTGCAGCTGAGGAACAAGAGCCAAAAAGGACCTGTTCGCTTACTTTGACTCCTGACACAATTTCTGCAGGAGGCTCAACTGACATTGGCTTTTCTGTATGGGAAGAGGAACAAGGCCCAGCATTCACTTACAATTGCGGAGAGGAAATACTTGAAATATCAAGCGGAGGGCTTACAACCGGCTCAAGGCTTTGCCAGTTCAATGAAGTTGGAGAGCATATGGTATGGATAAAAGCTGACGGGGAAATATGCGCAAGTGCTATGCTTACAGTGCAAGAGCCAGTTGTAGATCAAAGCTGCTATATAGAGCAGTCAAGCATTGAGAAAAACCTTGAGACATATTATTACAAGGCAACAGTGCATTTTGAGGGATTTAAGCCAGAGGACAAGCTGCAATGGGTGTGCGACTATACAACTGCAACAAAAACGCTTGGGGGCGATGAAATATTCGGCATGCCGCTTCAGGAAACAATCTCATGCAACTACAATTCACAGCCAAAGCTTGATTACATAGAAGTCTCAATTGCGGGGGTTTCTTGCGGGAAAATTTCCACCCGCTGAAGGGGATAAACCCTTTTAAACTCTTTGCGTTAACCAAAAGCGGGGGGATTTGATGAAAAACCGGTTTGTCACATTAATAGTATTGGCAATGCTTGCAGCAAGCGTGTTTTCTGTTTATTATCCTGAAATTGAGATGAAAATTGACCCTGGGCTTTTTGAAGAGATTCCTAAAGTTGGGACAGAGCCTGAGGCAGGAATGCTTGGGGGACTGGTAATAGTTCCAGGCATATTCCTTTTGCCCAATACAGTTGAGCTGTCTGCAACAAGGGAATTGCCAAGGCTATTGTATATTGAAGCAGCAAAAGTTTCATCATCAGACAAATATGACATTGTTGGGCATTATTTTGCAAAGCCAGTTGGAGAAACAGAATATGAATCACATATTTATGTTTACAGTGTTTCAGGTGGCACGATCAGCCTTGTTGCGCAAAAGGAATATCAATACGCAGGCAGGGATACTAGGCTAGTGGATATTTCCAACCCCTATACAGGCAAGCTGATGATTGGCGGCTCATACCATTATTCATCTGGCAACTTTTACCCCCATCTGGCGCAAATGACCTATTCGGGAGCTTCGCTTGGCACCCCTGTTACGCAATCACTTTCAGGCCTCCCAACATCAACAAAAAGAAAGATTATTTCAATTGACTCAGGAAATGTTGCAGGCGATTCATCTTCTGACACTGTAATGGCACTAAGGGAAGGCACAGGAGATGACACAGCTGCAGCAGTTGCTGTAAAGTCATCTTTGGGAAACATGCACTACCCAGTTAGTGAGTACTATTATTATGATGAAGTAGTAGTTGGCGACTTTTCCACTGCATCAGGCAATGAGTTTGCATATGTTAGCTATGACCCAGAGCTAAATAAAGTTGCAATTTACCTTTTCAAGGTTGAAGCAGGGGCAATTTCCAAGCTTTCAAGCAAGAAGTTTTTCACTTCTGACAACCATGAGTTGCTAAACCAGAAGGCAGCAGCTGCAGACCTTGACAATGATGGCTATGATGAGCTTCTTGTTGCCGGAGCTTATGAAATAACCAACAGTGGCATGTGGGATTCATACTCTGACGCAGTGCAAGTATACAAGTACAGTGACACAACTGGCTGGTACATCAAAAACGAGTACCTTGATACAACTGGCAGTGACAATGGCGTTGCTGTTGACATCAGCGCAGTTGACATGGACAGCGACGGGGATTCTGAGGTCATTGCAATAAATGAATATTATTATGATGGCACGGGCGGCTCAGTTGCAAGGGTATTGGTGGACAAATACCAGTACAATGAAGAGTCAGACATGGAACACCTTTCAACTGCTGTTATTGCCCCAAGCAGCCCAGCGCATGACAACTATTATTCGCACAAGTCATCAGCGTTTGCTGACTTTACAGGTGATGGCAGGACAGACCTTGCTTTGGTTTACTATGACAAAGCCGATACAACTTACAAGCTTGCAATTTACAAGCTTGGCAAGGACACAACAAAGCCAGAAGTTGAAATCACTGCCCCGTCAATAGACACATTTGAAAATGAAGGGGCACTCAAAGTTACTGTAAATGTTGAAGATGTTGCAAAAGTGGACGACTCATCAGTAAAAGTAAAGCTTACAGGCCCAGAAGGGTATGACTCTGGCTATGTGGCCACTGAAAAATCAATGGTATTCTGCATTTTTGGCTTCAAATGCCCGCCAGGCACAAGCTATAATGCAGACCTTGACTTAACTGGACTTGAGCCAGGCGAGTACACAATAGGGGCAGAGGCAAAGGACAACTCAGATAACTTGGGCACAGACACAAAGGAAATTACAATTACTGCTGAGGGCGTAGAACCTGAGCCTGAAGAAACGAATGCAACAAACGAAACAGAGATTGAGCCAGAGGTTATCCCAGAAGCAGAGCCTGAGCTTGAACCTGTTGCAGAGCCAGAACCAGAACCTTCTGTTGAAGCAGAGCCTGAGCCATCTGAAGAGGCTGAGGCAGAGCCTGAAGCAATTTCAGAAGAGCCAGAAGCTGCAGGAGAAGAGCCTGGGGAAGAGGCAACAGGAGAAGAGCCAGAGGCTGATGCACAAACACAGGCAGAAGAGCTTATCCAGGAGCTTGAAATAAAGATAACAGTTGCCCATGAGCAGGGCTATGACACAAGTGAAATGGCAGATGCTCTTGACGAGGCAAGGCAGCACCAGCAAGAAGGCAGGTATGTTGAAGCAGCCCTTGAAGCGCAAAAAGGGGTCACACAGGCAGACGAAGCCCTTGTTGGCCAGGAGCCTGAGCCAGATTACACGCCTTACTTGGTTGGAGCACTGATAATAATTGTGCTTGCCGTAGGATACATGATGCTTAACAAGCCTGCGCCAGCAAAAGCACCTGGCAAATCAAAGAAAGGCAAAGGGGGAGAAGAATGAAGGCCCTTTTGCTTGTTCTTGCACTGCTTTTTGGCTGTGTTTCCCAGCCTGTGCAAGAGCCTGCCCAAGGCCCTTTACAGGAGGTTGAAGTGCCTCCAGTTGAAGAAGATGAACAAAAAGAGCAGACAGGGCAAGAGCTTCCTGATGAGGTGCCAGTCCCTCCTTCTGAAAATGAAACTAACACTACAGAGCTTGCAAACCCTGCTTCAGTTTATTGCATTGAAAATAACGGCACTCTTGAGATGAGAACTGATGAATTAGGGACAAGCGGCTATTGCATATTTGAAAACGGGGCTGAATGCGAAGAATGGGCCTATTTTAGAGGCGAGTGCAGCCCATCTGAAGAAACTGATGCTGAGTTCCACCAATGCCCTCTTGAAAGAAGCGAAATCTGCACAATGGAATACAACCCAGTTTGCGGCCGCTCACTTGAGCCTACAGGAACACCATATTACAAAGACTATGCAAGCCCGTGCATGGCATGCTCAAAAGACAGCAATGCAATTGGCTACTTTTATGGAACCTGCGAAAGCCAGGGCAAATAAAAACATGAGCTTCCATAATTTCCCCTATGAAACTACTGGAGGCTAAAAGGAACAAGCTTCAAATACCTCGGCAAAAGGTTTTCAAGCCTAACCTGTGGAGGCAAATAAGTGCCCTTACAGGCACAGTGGCAATCTCATTTTTTCTTTCCAGCGAACATGCAAAAGCGCAGGAAATAGTCCCTCTTCCGCCCCCTGACTCAACATATATGTTTGATGGCAGGCTGTTTGAAATCCTGGCAATGCCCTTTTTTCCTGCAAGCACAATAGAAAAAGAGGGGATAACTGTTCTCATGGAAAAGCCGGGCTATGAAAACAAAGTAGAAAGAATTACTGAGATTATCAGCGAAGTCAACCAATACCTTGAAAACAAAGTTAAAACAGTGGTGCTCAGGGACAGCAAAAATATGCCTCAGGACTGCAAAGGCTATGAGCTTGATGTTGTTGGCATGATGCATAACAGCACATTTTACAGTGTAATCAAGCTTCTTGATGATGGCAATGAATTAAGGGCAAAAATAATTCCATTCCATGAGGCTTGCCACCATTATATTGACAATTGCAACAAAGACACCACCGGATTGGAAAGTGTTTACTGGGAAATCCTCAGGTTTGCGCAGCAAAACTCTGAATTGCATGAAAAAATGGCAACAAAATGGTCAACTGAAAAATGGCTTTTTGAAGGCAAGCCATTAATCCGCTTGTTTGATATTTCAACATTCATGCCTGGCTCTGACCCTTATGAAGGCCACCCATATGACTTATGGAATGACCTTGCTGCAAATGGCTCAGACATTTTGAAATTCTTTCACAAGCAGCTCTTCCTTGAGCTTGACAAAATAAATAAAACAGACCCAGGGCAGTACAAGCTTGCAATAAAAGGCTATAAGGAAATAATTGCTTTTTGGGGAGAAGACAGAATTTTCCCTTCCCAAGTATACAAGAGGCTGAAAAACGAAACTAATTAAATCCTTGCCTGAGAAGCACTTTTGGTGAAGAAATGGTTGTTAAAAAAACAGTTGGCTTTGCAGGCCAGCTTGGGACAATGATAGTCTCAAGCGCGCTGCTGGTCATCTTAGGGCTGATATACTTTATGGTCAGCCTCTGGATAATTAAGACCGGCTCGGCTATGCTTGGCTATATGGTTGAGGGCAACTGGGCTGTCCTTTCAGCCACAATCCTCAGCGTAGGCGGCCTAATAGGCAGAACAGACAGATAGGTGTGCGTTTCCTTGAAAACGAGTGCCTATTGACCTAGCAGTGCTTTTTCACAAATTCCCCTATTTTGCCCATTGCCTCTTCCAATTCTTCTGGCTTTGCAAGGAAAACCAGCCTAAAGTACTTTGCAGGCAAAACAGGCGAAAATGCTGTTCCTGGCACAACAAGAACGCCGGTTTCCTCCAAAAGAGAATAAACAAACTCCTTGTCTGTTTTGAATTTTTCTGTTTCAATTTTGGGAAATGAGTAAAAAGCAGCAGCAGGCTTTGCACAGCTTACCCCTTCTATTGAATTAAGCCCTTTATGCACAATGTCCCTTCTTTTTCTCAGCTCTTCCTTTAATTTTGGCAAATGGCTCATGGGCCTGGTATAAGCAGCCAATGCGCCTCTTTGCATTTCCCAGTTTACGCTCAATCTCTGGTTGCACAGCTTTACAATCGCATCCCTTAGTGGCTCCATTTCCTTGCCATGCATTGCAAGGTACCCGACCCTTGAGCCAGGGTAAACAAAATTCTTTGAAATTCCGTTTCCTGAAATCAAGGGAACATCCTTTGCCAAGGTTCTCATATTAACTGAATGCTCATCATCAAGGGTTGACTTGTCATAGATTTCATCTGCTATTATCGGCACCCCATTCTCCCCAGCAATATCAACAATTTTTTGCAAAGCAGACTTAGGGTAATTTACTCCGGTTGGGTTATTTGGGTTTATTACAACAATTGCCTTTGTTTTTTTGTCCATCTTTTTCCTGATATCCTCAGGAATTGGCATAAAATTCTCATCAGTCTGATAGAAGTTGTCAGTTCCCCCAAGCACCCTTGCTTTTGTATTGTAAAGCGGGTAACCAGGGCTTGGGAGAAGGATATTTTCCCCGGGGTTCAAAAGCGCCTGGAAAAGAAAGTCAATCCCTTCAGAAAGCCCTGAGTGAATTGTCACAAAATCAGAAGTTATGCCTTCAATCTTTGCTATTGCCTGCCTAAGCTCAGTGTCTCCTTCAGAAGCACAGTAACCAGAGTATTTTGGCTCATGCAAAGCTTCAATTATTGCATTTGTAACATGCTCAGGCGGCTTAAAGCCAAACTGGTTAGGGTCCCCAATATTGAACCAGTGCACCTTTTTGCCTGTGCTTTGCACTTTCCTTGCTTTTGCTACTATGTCCCTTATCTCATAGGAAACACAGTCCATCCTGTCAGCAAGAACTACACCCATAATCCCAATTTGGCATGAAATTATAATAAGCCAGGCGTTTGGCAATTGGCGTATATACTACGCCCAAATCAAAGGTAAATTTTTAAGCAGGTTATTTCAGAATATAGATGGGAGAGAGTATGGGGCCAGATATACATTCAAACTGGAAGCCAAGTGATTGGACAACAGCATATAACGCGAAACAGAGACGGGAGAATGATGGAGGGTCAATCCCGGGTATATTGGGTATTCCGATCGGGTTAGCTATCATTTATACATTTGTTTGTTTGTCCTGGGACTATAAGCCCGGAAAGTTCAAGTACTCACTAAAAGAAATATGGTGGGAGTTCAAGCCTATTCATCATCTTTTATTTGGGCCGACTGAAGAAGAATTAAAAATAAAAAGGATGCATAGAGAACAACAGAGAAAAATGCATGAAGAATGGAAGAACAAACAGCAAAAAAAGAACAAAGGAAAAGAAAATAAAAGAAAGAGAGGGGCGATTTTTGACAAAGAGGGCAGGGAATTTTACAAATTTGCACTTAGAGATACAGAAAAGGCAATTAGAATTAAAGAGAATTCAGTAATTAACTCAAAAATACCTTCAAAAGCTTTCTACTTTAACAGAGTTTGATTACCAAATCCCAGGAACCAACCTGTACTTCACTTTCCTGCAATATTCCTTGTAACCGGCCAGTTCCCTTCTCAGCACTTGCTCCTCATTTTTTATTCTCAGCACAAGCAAAGGCGTATAGAAAAGCAGAGGGATAATGCCAGCATACATACCAAGAGCAATTGGGGATGCAAGTATCATTACTATTGCGCCCACATACATTGGGTGCCTGATAACAGAATATGGGCCTGTTGATATTACTTTTTGCCCCTTTTCCACCCGAATTGTTCTTCCAGCCCAGCTATTTACCCTAAAAACCCAGAAAATGAACAAATAGCCAAGCAGCACAAGGCCTGCTGCAGCAAGCGAAAGCTCAGCAGGCACATCAAGCCAGCCAAACCTCTTTCCAAAAGCAGGAAGCAAAAAGCCTATCAAGAAAAGCGGCATGCCAAGCTTTTGTATCATCTGCTGCTCTATTTCCTTTTCCTTCATTTTAAGCCTTCTTTCAAGGAAAGCAGGGTCATTTTTCAGAAAATAGGCAACCACAAAAAGCATGGGAATAATAAGCACAGTCAAGTAAATCCATGCCTGCCAGTAGTCAAGCGTGCCAGCAGGAACGAAAAAAAGGCCAGCAAGGATTAGGAGCGAGCCAGCAAACCATAGAATTGTTTTCAGGCTTATTTTCATTTTACCTACCAATCAGCTTATCAAAAAGAAAGCAACTGCCGTGATAAGCACAAGGGCAAGAAGGCCAAGTATCAGCGCCAGCTTGAAGTTCCTTTCCTCTTTTGAAAGCTGCCCCCATCTCTTGTGCTTTCCCCATTTGTCCTTGTTTACAAGCCCCACCACAGTGAAAACAATGCCCATTGCAAAAAACCCGTAATTTTCAAGAGGAAGCCCTATTGCCAGCCAAACTATTCCCATATAGAAAAATGCCCGGTAATCAGGGATGTGCTTTTTTCCTTTTTTCCAGTACCAGAAAACAACTGCTAAAAATATTACTAGCAGAGCAACTAATGCAACAAGTATGTATGGAAAGGCGTCACCCATGAAAATCACCTGCATTAGCCTCACACACAATATTTATAGGCGTTTATGCCTGTCTATCTTCTTTTTTCCTTCCTGAATTCAAGGTAAGAGTAAACTATGCTGAATACTGAGGCTGCTATCAGCACTCCAACAGCAAGCATCAGGCCATGTGAAGGATAAGCAATTCCAATCAATGCTACAAACCCTGCCAGCTTGAACAGCTTACCAGTAATCTTATGTGTCTTTTTCCAAACTCTTTCGCTGCTCAATGTCCAAGGTGTCCTTATTCCAACAAACCAGTTTCTTTTTGCCTTGCTTATCACTATGCCAAGGTAATAAAGAAGCACAGCAAATGCAGGTGCCAAAAGCCCTGTCATGTTAAATGAATAGCCCAGGTTAAAGCCAATTGAAAGCAGGTGTATATACAGGAAAAAGCCAATGAGCACAACTATCATTCCATCATACTCTTTCTGGAACTTTTTGTAGTTTTTCCTCAGCGGGTCTATTATTGGAAGTATAATGAACATTGCCAAAAGCACAAGTGAAATGATTGGCATAAGATAAGTGCCTATTCCTTTTGCCATGTGCCCGTCAGCATCCCCCTCAATATTCCAGTGCGACGCCATTTTGTCAGGCAAAAGAGGGCTAGCCCAAAAGCTCACTGCAAACAAAGCAACAACCAATGCAAGGGCAACAATATGCATGAATTTCATTTGATCAGCCTCAAGCAAGATTGTCAGATTAGGCTAATAAGTGTATTGCTTTTGCAAATCCCTCTGAAAAGGCTTTTAGAAACACTTTTAACCCTTGGGTGACATGCTTTTGCAGGTGGTTTTAATGAAGTTTTTCCTGTGCCTGGTTGCTGTTTTTCTTGTTTTTTCCTGCTCTTTTGCATCTGATTCCATCCCAGTAATGGCATCAAGGTCATTGCCAGAAGCCTGTGATCTCAAAAGCATTTACCTTACCAGTACAGAGCATCCTGACATTGGTTGCGCAGTCACTGCATCTGGAGGCAACGGCCATGCAAGCCATGTTTATGCAGTTGGCTTTGATGGGCAGAACCTTGACATGCTTGCATCAATGGAAAACTATAAGCATGGGGAAGATTCGACTTATGCCACTTACCTGTGCCAGCAAGCTCCAAAAGGGCCATACTTTTACCTTGCAGGGTATTATTCCGGAAAAGTGGGCAGTTCTTGGAAAAACCACCCAATTCTCCTGAAGCTCAAATACACAAGCAGCGGCATAAGCAAGCCGGCTGCTCCTGAGAGCCTTCCAAACCTTGAGCTTGAGGGAAAAATGGTGATTGATGCTGATGCTGGCTATTTCACAAGCACAAAAAATGCTGTTGCCCTCATGCTTCGCGAGTACAATCAGTATGACCAAAAAGTAATCTCATTTTATGCAAAGGCAGGTTCTTCAGGCTACCTTTATACTTTTGAAACAGAGGGGGGCACTTTCCCTGATTATGATGCCAATAAAGTGAAATTCGGAAACTTTGCAACCTATCCAGGCAATGAAACAGCAGTGGCACTGAGTGAAATCCCTTCCCCAAGCCCAGACATGCTGTCAATTGGCAAGCTATACCTTTTCAGGCTGGAAGGCAGCACCCTGTCAAAAATATCTGAAAAATCCCTTACTACTTCAACGGGAAAGCTTGTTGGGGTAAGCTCTTTGGCAAATGCTGACATTGACTCTGACGGCTATGACGAGCTTATTGTTTCAGGAAGGCACTGCCAAAAAAGCACAAGCCCTCATTCATGTACTGATGCAGTCCTTGTTTACAAGTACAAGGCAACCGGATGGCAGCTTGTAGGCGAGTCCCTGAATTCAACTGGCTACAAGGCAGTTGTAAGCCAAGCCATTGACACTGACAATGACGGGGACAAGGAGATAGTTTCCTTGATAAGGGTTTCAAGCAAGGAGTATGCTGCAACTGTTTTTGAGTTTGACCCTGAATCAGTACAAATGCAAAAAACTTCAAGCAAAGACCTTGAAATTGATGAATCGTTCTGGGAATTCCGGTCAGCTTCAATAGCAGATTATGACGGGGACGGAGGATATGAACTTGCTTTTTCGCACAGGAGCGCAAACGGCCCAACCCTTGCCCTTTATTCATTGACACAAAAACCAGCCAGTATACCCATAGTAATTCTGCCTACAATCCCAACAGTTCCAAGCTCAACACCAAGCTCGCGCCAGGTGCCAATAATTCCATCACATACTGTAAACCAGACAAATGAAACAGATGAAGAACCTGTTGTTGAGGTTGAACCAGCTGGAGAGGAACAGACAGTTGAAGCAGAGCAAATAGCTGAAGAACAGCCTGAGCAACCAACTGTTGAGCCAGAGCCTTCTGAGCAGCCTGAGCAAGAGGTAGCTCCCCAGCAAGAGCAGGCACAAGAAGAGCAGCCTCCTTCAGAGCCTGCACCAGTGGCAGAGGAAGGCACAGCACAAGAGCAGGCAGATGAACTGATTGAAGAGCTTCAGATAAAGATTGAGGTTGCACAAAAGCAGGGCATTTACACAGGTGAATATGCTGGCAGCCTTGAAGAGGCAAAGCAGCTCCAGGAACAAGGCGATTATATGGAGGCAGCACTTGAAGCTCAAAAAGCAGTTTCACAGCTTGACACAGAGCTTGAAAGCAAAGGAACCCTAAAGCCTATTTCAAGCCAGGGCTTTTACCTCCCATGCCCGGTTACTCCAGTACTAATAGGAGCGCTTTTTGTGGCTTTTGCAGCCTCAAGAAAAAATAGGGTGGTTTGATGAGATTTGCAATACCAGTTGCTTTTGCAGTTATAGCACTGCTTTTCGGCTGCCCAGGAAACAATGATGACCTTGGCAATGACAATCTATACCCATACAAGGGAATAACTGTTTCAAAGGATGAAATACCACAAGAATGTGAAGGCCTTGAAGACTGCGACATGTTTGCCTGCATGGTTTCCCAGTGCTGGTGCAAGGAAACTGCCCCTGAAGGCGGCATAGTTTTCCATTCAACCAATAAAGCTAATGATGAAGCAGATGCAGTATCAATAGCAGAGGAGTACTTAATCTCTGAAAACCTGGATTATGATGAATCAAGCCTTGGGGCAGTAAAGCTGAATGGCCTGTTCTACAATGTGTTTTATGAAATTGAAGGGGATGAACAGGTGCTTACAATAGCAATAGACGGCACTATAATGGAAACTGTTTGCGGCGTGTGAGGAAAATCAAAGAAGAAATCAATAGAATTCCAATGAGAAAAGCACATTTCATGGGCCAACCACCAAAAAGGCTTCTCATGTTTATTTAAAGAAAAGCCTGTTTTCAATTAAGCAGAAGTTAGGGATTTGCAGGCATAATTAGACACTAACCCTTTTCTTCTTCCTTGTCCTTTTTGTTCTTGGCAATGCTTGCAGCAGAGGTAGGCCAAACCTTTTCCATGGCAACCTTGTCAGACATGCCGCCTGCCATGAGTTTCTTGTACTTCATGCGCCTGTCAGTAGAAGTTTCCTCTGGCTCTTCGTTTGTGTTTTCCATGGATAAATATAGCACTGCTAATCTATATTACCAGCTGCCAGGGCCTGTTTTTTCTGGGTGTGGTATTTTACAGGTTAATCAGTGGGTTTTTAATAAGAACTAACCATATTTGCCACAAGAGGTGGGGTTTCATGATGCTTAATAAAGAAAAACAGATTTTTCCTAAAAACAATGACAAGTTCTCAAGTGCAAGAAAATTGCTGGTTTCCGAAATAAAAAGGGCATTGGGAAAATGCGGAAGACAATATACTTATGTAAAATACAAGCCATACAACATTTGCCTCTATAAGGAATCCAACAAAATCAAGCTTCTGGTAAACCTTGCCCCTGTTTTGCCTGAATATAAGCCAACAGGGTTCAGTACTGTTATTGGGGAAAAGGGCGGCGAACCAGTCAATTACACCACACCAAGCAAGTTTTTCTCAAACAGCAAAGTTAGATTGCTTGCAAATATCCATGTTGCCAATAAAATAGAAGAATTGCTAAACCTTGACACTGATACAATTACAATCAAGCTACCTTACGAAAGAAGGCACGACTTTTGCTTCCTTGGAAAGATAACGGCAAGAGTGCACAAAAAGGATTATTCCTGGCATATAGAAATGCCAAAACAGGCCATTGAGATTCTTGAATCTATAAACAGGGAAAAATAGAAGCCCAAAAGGACATACGGTTGATTAACATTATGGTGGAAAAATGGATGCAAGAACCTCACTTGTGCTGGTAAATGCCCCAAAAGAGCTTTCATTTTTTTATAGGCTGAACGGGAAAAAGGCATCATACGATGACCACAGCCCAGATGTATTGATACGCACAATGTCTGTTCCCCACTTTCTTACATACAACCTTTACAGTGAAATCATGAAAAAGGGCAGCAAGGCCTCTGCTACTCTTGAGAATACATGGAAAAATAATCGCCCATTTAAAAAAATAGCCAATGCGATAAAAGAATTCTACAAGGAAAAGCTCCGCTTTGATGCTCATTATTACTTTGGTGTTGAAGAAATCTCACCGGAGTTTATAAAAGAAAAAACCTTACTGGAAGAAAAAATAGCCAAAGCCAAGGAAAAGAAAGATGTTTTTCTTGTCAGGCAGTTGAAAGATGTAAGGAAGGAGCTTAATAAGAATCATAATCTGAAGGGAAGGGCGACAAACAACATTGTAAACTATACTCGCCTTATGGACGAGTCTGACATCATAACCAAAGACTGCGAAAAGCTTGTCAATGAAGGGGAAAATATCCTCAAAGACCATCGTTCTTTTGCAAAACAGGTTGATGCTTATTTCAAGGGGCAGGAATCCCTAGATGAAGTGAGCAGCTACAGCTTCAACAAGATCCTGGATGACTTGAATATCAACAGCTATGTCCTGAACAAGATTATCCGCCATTTTGACCACTCACGCGAAGGCAAAATACTCATAGGCTCCAAGACAGTATATGAACCCGAATAAAAGAAACTCCTGGGGCAAGTAGCAAAAAAAAGCGGGCTTTCCAAAGACAAGATAGATGAAAAGGTGCGCAATTACATAAAATTAAGGTCAGTGGAAGAAATGCGAGGGGAGATTGGGGAGCCAAAGCTGTACCTGGGCGCCAAGCTTGATGAAAAGCCAAAACGCTCTAGTAAAAAGATGAGCTCAAGAACAATCAAGATATATCACAGGGGCCTGCCAGTTGAAATTGAGCAGGTTAGAGACACTTTTCAGGAAAAGACCCGTGAAAATGGCCAAACAATCAGCCTAGAAACCCCCAACTATTCTGCTGACTGCGGGATTGAGGTTCCGAAAAGAATCCCGTCTGTTGTTCTGACCGGTGACCTGCAAACCATTTATTCAGTAAAAGAATGCATCAACAGCGAAATAATAGTAAATATCATCACTCCGCGCGTAAAAACCTATGAGGGAGGAATAGAGACAGGCTTTTCTTAATTTAATTCCTTTCTGTCTTCAGCAATAACGCAGGGCAAAGCTTAAGCATTCTCTTTACTCGCCTGCTTGAAACCCCGTTTTTCCAGGGCTTTTCGCACTGATGCTTTTATATACTCGTGGTTCAATATTATATTCGTAGAAATGAAGCAAAATATTAAGGAAAATTGCTTCATGGCTATCTACTTGTAATAATTGAGTAGAAAAATTAGTCAATTGGAGGATTGGTAATATGGCAGAAGACGAAACAAAGCCAGAGGAAAAGCCAGAGGAGAAGCCAGAAGAGAAGAAAGAGGAGAAGCCAGAAGAGAAGAAAGAGGAGAAACCTGAGGAAAAGAAAGAGGAAAAGCCAGAAGAGAAGAAAGAGGAGAAGCCAGAAGAGAAGAAAGAGGAATAAAATTAGATAGGGGGGATAAACCCCTGCCTATTCTAATACTTATTGAGTGAATCACCTACATTCTTAAGTTAGGAAAGGAAGTAAGGGTGAGATTATTTTAGGGTTAGGAACAAGGCACAAAGATTGTTTTATTTGCTTTTGAAAAACTCCATGATAGACTTAATGATGCCCTCTTCTTTTTTCTCTTTGCTTGGGGTTGCCGCAGGCTCTGCCTTCCCATCCAGCACTGCTTGAAGCCCCTTCAGCTCGTGCAGCGATTTTTCAAGAGCCGCCTTTTCAATTCCTGCAAGCTTTTCTTTCATCTGCCCTATCTTTTTTGTTCTTTCCCATTCCCCGCTGTCCTCTTCAGCAGTTTTTCCAAGCTCAATAAACCTGCCGGCTGCAGCTTTTGCCTCTTGGGACTGTTTGGACAGATAGGCAAGCACAGCCAAATCAGAAATTGGAAGAAAATCAGTTGAATGCAGATTCATTACCTGCCTGAGAAAATGCTTTTGTTCAATGACTGCCCGAAAGCCAGCCAGGTCAATGCCAATGTGTTGCAGCCTTTTCTCGTTTTGCCCGCTTATGTCATAAAGTTGCCTGCTTGTTTTTTCTTTGAGCCCTGCCTTTTGCAAGAAGGCTGCCAGCGATTCGGCGCCCTGCGTTGAGATTTCCGGAAAGCCAAGCTTGTCCAGCCTTTCTTTGCTTATTTTTGCCAGAAGCTCTTCCAGGGGCATGGACTGGAGCGCCCGTATGCAACTCAGCCTGATTTCAGCCAGTTTTTCACCATGCTTCATCATCTCAATGTGCCTGCCTGCCTTTTCCATGTCTGGCTGAGGACCTTTTTCCAGCCATTCCAAATCAGACAGCTGCATAGACAGGCTGCGCTTTGCCCTCTCAGCCTGCGCCCTTTTTTTCAAGAGCAGCTCATTGACTATCAAAAGCCGCTTGCCCATTTCAAGCAGCCTGTAAAACTGTGCTGCCTCGCTTTTGGCCTCTTCTGCATTGCTTGACCTGAGCAGCTTTATTATTTCAGCCATTTTCCGGCCATGCTCAAGCGTGATGTGCTTATTGTCATATTCCTGCACCAAATGCTTTTCAAAATTGTTCAGGTCCTTTGCCTTGCGCCGCACTTTTCTTGAGAATTTGACTTTTACATCAATTGCCGCATACTTCTTTTTGTCCCTTTTGCTGCTTACCTCGCTGATTTCATCTATCATGTCTGCCAGGTCTTCGCAGTCTTGCAAAAGGAAGCTGTATTGCTTGCCTCCTGCAGCAACAAGCTTTCCCTCAATCTGCACCTTTTCTTGCACAAGGGACTCAATTTCCCTTTTTTCTGCCAGCAATTGGTCAGCCTGCATTATTTCACCTTATAAACTGGGGATATTTGCGTCAAAAACAAAAACACAGCAGCAAATGCGAGAATAGCCTTTTTCATAAGCAAAACTAGGGGCAAGAACTCTTTTAGTGGTATTGGAACTGCCAGCTGGCACTGGAAAAAAGTGAGTTGACCCACGCCTGAAGGCGTGGGCTTCTCCATGTCTTAGCAGAATGCAGAAAGCCTCATCTGCGCAGCTTCTTTTTCCGCCTCTTTTATTGACAGCTTCAACTCCTTGAACTGATGA
>Ga0180432_10004181_pt1 | contig 19978 bp, 11 predicted proteins | sample SS_ome_10_FD_132414 | JGI IMG/M metagenome (GOLD analysis project Ga0180432, IMG submission 132414) | Hypersaline lake sediment archaeal communities from the Salton Sea, California, USA - SS_1_MS_2 metaG | ecosystem: Environmental > Aquatic > Non-marine Saline and Alkaline > Hypersaline >...
AGGGGCAAGGAAATGAAGGGGCTGGGGCCCAGCTGGTGGGGGATGTCGGCCGGCATGAGCCCGAAGACAGGCTACAGCGGGCGATACGGGGCCAAGCCCTTCGGCGCCGGACACAGAATCATCGAAGACGGTACGGTTCCACCGTACGGGTCATCGGCGTTTGTGGTATTCACCCCCAGGCAGTCCATCGCGGCCCTGGAGTACATGTACACCATCTCGGGGCTGGTCGGCAAGTACGGCCTCTACGACGCGTACAGCTTCGCAACCAAGAACGACGGCCAGAAGCCCTGGATCGGCAAGAGCTATCTGGGCATAGACAAGGGCCTGGTCCTGCTGATGTTCGAGAATTACTCGACCCAGCTCATCTGGAAACTGTTCCATCGGAGCAAGCATATACAGAAGGCCTTGAAGGTTCTGGAGTTCAAACGTACCGGGTGAGGTCGGACACGTCCCAGCAAGACTCTGGCACCGTTCTTCGAATCTGCCGAGCCTTCCGGCGAGACGGGATCAGTTCGGTCGACCTCCAGTGCAACCACTGGATCATTGATCCGATGGTCGTGAAACACCGTTCCTGCCCTTCTCCAGGGCATGGCAATCCAAATCTTGGCTTGACAACACGGATTCTGTCTTCTGCGGTGTTGGCCACAAAGTTGGTCAGTCGTCACGTGGTGGTAGGTTGTCAGTGACTTGCTTGTGACGTGTTATTCACCTGTAAGTCTCGATTCTGGGTGTGGTTCAAATGAGGGTAACAGATGAGGGGATGAAGCCGCGATGGAAGCATCGACTCCTGCCGATAAGGGGAATGGACCGCGAAGCGAATCCCGCCCTCACCGTACTGCTTTTCTCTTGTCTCCCCTGACCGTCTCTCTGGTGCACAGATGGCGCACGCCGCGTGCACGGGAAACGATGCCCTATGTCTACAGACAATCACCGACGCCGATCACCGGCGCACGTTGTCTGGATGCAGAGAGCGATTGCTCCTGTTGCCGGACGTGATTCCGTCGTCGAACGACGCATGGGCTCACCTCAGGTTGCGTTGGGCTCGCATATTTCGAGGTGCCGGCAGGCTACTGTCCGAAACAGGCGACGGTGCCTTTCTTCAGGGAGAGGACGAGGCGTTTGCGGGCGGCGGCGATGCCGTTGTATACCGGTTCGGAGTCCAGCTTGTGCGTCCAGAGGACCTTTCCGTCCTTCTTGGAGACGGCCAGCAGGCGGGCGCCGAGGCGGTTCTCGTAGGCCGCCCAGAAGTCGTCAGCAGGTGTCTCGTCCGGCGTGCCGGCAAGATAGAGGCGTCTTGACGTGGCGACCATGGACCTTGCGCGCACGGGGAACTTGACGGATTCCCATGTCGTCCCACGGGCGGGCCTGCTCTTCTTTCCGCCGAACACCCACTTGTGGATGGGGTATCCTTTCCCCGGCTTGTATACGTCGTGTCCGAAGGCCCCGCCCCACCTTATTCGTGCCGGCCCGTTGATGCCGTAGGCCGCCTCCCCGTCGAATACAAGCTGCTGGGCCTGACAGCCCCTGTACGCCCAGAAGCAGCAGTTCAGCCAGGAGTCGTCCACCATTTCGGTCTGGCATCTGAGGACGTTCTTGGGAGACTTGGTCGCACCGTGGCGGCCGTCCATCCCCATGAACTCAACCTTGGTGATATCGTCTGTGTTGAACCGTATCGACTTCATGTAGACGAATGGGCCGTCGCCGACGAGCATATCGGCAAGGAAGTTCCTGCGGGTCTCCCCTTTCGGACGGATGTCGGTGTGGAGACGGGTTTCCTGGAGCAGCTTCCCGGTGTGCAGGTCGACCTTGTAGAGGTAGAGGCCCGAGTCGAGGCTCATGGACCTGCCGGCGAGGCAGTAGATGCATCCGTCGGCGACGATCGGGCTGCCGTTCAGCGGCCAGGGCGACTCCAGACGCCCGAACGCCGTGATGTGGACCCGTGCCGGCCCGGTCTTGACACTCCAGATCAGCTTACCCCGGTCGGCGGTGATGGCGTAGAGTGTTCCGGCCCGGGTGCCGAAGACCAGCCGACCCTTGTGGAACGTGGGGGGGGCATTGATCGGTCCGTCGGCGGGGAACTGCCAGGTGACCTTCCCGTCGCCAGCGGCGAGGCAGCAGACGCGACAGGTGTCGCCCGAAGCGACGTACACGCTGTCCCCGGCAATAACCGGCGCGGTAATCGCCCCGCCGAGAGGTGTTTTCCATTTCAGGGAGAGGGTATCCGGCAGTTCGGCGGGGGTGGCGCAGCTTCTGGCCGGATCGTGGCGGAACATGGGCCAGTCGTCGGTTCCAGCCGACACGCCCGGATCGACTTTCGCCCCGTAGGCCGGCCCCTTGACCAGCCGAGCGAGCTTCCTGTCCCCGGCGGGGAGGGAGGGGGTTGCCTTCAGGGCGACCAGTCCGTGGACCAGCGTGCCGAGGTAGCATCCGCAATTGTGTGGCGGCACGTAGATGAACCCGTTGGCCGGCATGATGCCGTACCGGCACGCGCCGCGGAGCCAGTAATGGGCGTCGTATTGGCCCGACGCGAAGTCGATGTACTCGATGCCTTCCTCGCCCATAAGGTAGAGTTTTTCGGTGGCCTTGTTGCGGTAGCAGCGGTGGTGGTGTCCGTGGGTGATCTTCTGGAGCCGGTGCTGCGTGACGACCCGGCCGGTATTCTGGTCCAGGCCCAGCAGCCTGGCGTCGAGGTCTCCTTTTGCCTTCAGTGCGGGGTCGAGCGTCCATACCTTCCCGCCGGTCACGAACAGGTCCGCGGGGGTCACGTGGGCCAGCGTACCGCCCGTGTAGTCCCACTTGCGTTTCCCGGTGTCGGCGTCGAGGGCCTCGATCTGCAGCTTCTTCATCTGCCACTTCCCCTGCAGGTGCCCTTTTCCGGGGTGGATCTGGCAGAAGAAGACCGTTCTGTCCCTGTAGACCAGCGTACAGAAATTGCTGTACTTGTAGTCTATGTCGCCGACGGTCTCGTCGGTCAGGGGCATGCGCTTCTTCCAGACCTCGCGGCCGTCTTTCATGTCCAGGGCCACGATGTCGTTTTCGTCGACGAGAAAGACGCGCTGCTCTCCGGTGGTGATCAAGGCGTTTGTGTGCTTCTGCTGGTATCCGACGGCGGCGGCTATGCCCTTGTAGTCGCCGTTCTTCCAGAGCGTCTTGCCCGTCCTGGTGTCCACCGCCATGATCTCCTTCCCGACGGCCGGGGTGTAGGTGTTCCTCGCCACGTAGAGGATGCCGCGGCGGTAGATGATCTCCCCCGCGCTGCGTGTCTGGGGATATCGGGCCAGGACCTTCCCGGTGTCGCCGTCGAGCACAGAGACCGGGGCGTGGAACCCGAGGGTGACGAAGAGCCTGTCCCCGTCGACGACGATTCGGCGTGGAGCCTGGTAGTCCGGCGCGCCGTGGAAGCGTCCGACGCGCCCGCCCAGCCTCTTCGTGGCGCCCCAAGCCTTCATGTGCCAGTCCGTGATGTCCTTTCGCCAGAGTTCGAGCCCGTTGAAGGCGTCGCGGGCGACGAGCACCCATTTGCCCGGCCCGTAAACCGCGTTGGGGGCCCGGTCGACCATGTAGTAGAGCTTCCCGCCGCCCGAGACCATGGCGTTGAACCCGGCCGGAAGGTTGTGATGCCTGGACCATCGCGGGGGCATATACCACTGGAGGCTGCGCGAGATGCCGACCCGCCTGTCCTTTGATACGGCATTGTTGTCCGGCCCGTGGAGCCAGTGGGACCACTCGTCTATGTCTTTCGGCAGAGGCTTGGTCTTCCTGGTCCACGTGTCGCCGGTCTTGATGCAGGCCGTGCCGTTCGGGACCAGTACGCGCATGATCTCCGCGGTTGACAGTTCAGCGCGCGCTTCGATCACCAGGACGTTCACGATATTGTCGACGTAAGGCAGCACCGTTCCGTCCCAGTGTGCGGCCGTCACCTGTCCGTGGAGCCCGGCCTGGAGGAGGTAAGATCGCACGCTGTCGAGTGTCTTGGGGTCGGTCTCGAGGCGGTGAACGAGGAACCTCCCGCCGGCGGACAAGGCCGCGGAGAAGCTGCCGTCTCCGGACCCGACGTGAACCACCAGGCCCCCTGCGGCACCGCTGTCTGCCAGCACGTTTTCCGCCTTGTCCCCATACAGCGTCGCTGCGAAAGCCGTTATCGCCACAGTCAACGCCACGGCAGACGCCGATCTGACGGCATGCACGGGGGGTGATCCCCGATGTTGCCGCTGCGGCCGTATGAGCCCGGGGCTGTGGGCCTCGGCGGCAGTTACGGCACCACGGGACGGCGCGCAATCGCAGTTCATGTTCTGGCTCCTTCGATCTCTTGTGGGGTCTTCCGCTACCGTCGAAACACGGGCGGGGGCTCTGTGTTTCTCTTGTCTTTCCGTGTCTGCGGTGGCGCGCGCGAGTCTCCCTGTGTTGAGAACGGCCGCGCGTGGCGGCGGGTCACCTGGTCGGGGCGGGCGGGGGCGGCGCCCCGCGGCCGAGACGCGGGCGATTCCCGCAGCCTGCCCGCTCAAGCCCGATATGCCTCGGGACAAATCAGTCGTTCTGTTTTCTTGACGGGCGGTAGTACGAAGGGTAAGAATAGTAATATGCCCGACGGGAGACCGTTGCGCCCTGGAGACCTCGTGGACAGAACTGGCCCCAGACGCCGCATCGGCCCGGCCGCGATTGTCGTGGTCGCGGCCGTCCTTGCCGCAGGCGCCATCTACTGGCTTACCCACTCGCACGCGAGCGGTGTTGCCGGGCGGACGGTGACGGACCTGGCGGGACGTGAGGTAACCGTTCCCAACAAGGTGCGGCGCCTCATCGCGCTGGGCCCCGGCGCGCTGAGGCTCGTGACGTACCTCGGTGCGACGGACCGCGTCGTGGGCATCGAGGATTTCGAACGCCGCATGTCCCGCGACGTTTATCTTCGGCCTTACGCCAGCACGCTGGGGGAGGCGTTCCTGGACCTTCCGGTGGTGGGAACCGGCGGGCCCGGGGCGCTGCCGGACCCCGAGAAGATACTGATATGCCGTCCGGACCTCATTGTGGCCGTGGGCATGGAGCCGGCCCAACTGGCCAACATAGAGGCCAAGACCGGCGTGCCCGCAGTTTACCTGTCATACGGCGAGCTGGGCGCCTGGCGCCAAGCCGCTCAGCGATCCCTGTCGCTGCTGGGTGAGGTCCTCGACAGGAGCGAGCGTGCAGCGGCGCTTAACAGATACGTGGCCTCCCTGGAAGAAGACCTCAAGAAGCGGACCGCGGACATTGACCGGGCCGACAGGCCGACGGCGTATTTCGGGGGGATCTCTTTCAAGGGCACGCACGGCCTGACCAGCACGCAGGCGGGATACTGTCCGGGACTGCTGGTCGGGGCGCGCAACCTGGCCGACGGGCTCGGCAAGACCGGGCACTTCTACGTGGACAAGGAGCAAATCCTGGCCTGGAATCCGGACTTCATCTTCGTTGACACCGGCAGCCGGGTTATCCTCGACCAGGACTTCCGGAAGAACAGGGATTTCTATCGCCTGCTGAAGGCCGCCCGGGCCGGGCGGGTGCGCTCCCTCCTGGCTTACAACTACTACAACACCAACATCGAACTGGCGCTGCTCAACGCGTACTTCATAGGCAAGTCGATGTATCCCGCCAGGTTCGACGACGTGAGCATGGAGGACAAGGCCGGCGAGATCATGGAGGCCTTTCTCGGCGTGCGTCCCGCGGGTGATCTGCCGGCTTACCGCGCGCTGGGCTTCCCGGCAGCCGGTCCGGTCAAGTGGAAGTAAGATGCCCCAGGCAGACCTGAAGGAACAATACGCCCGGCACATCAGGCGGAAGCTCCTCGTGGGCTGCGTGCTGGTCTGCCTGATCGTCGCCGCCACCGCCCTTTCACTGTGGACCGGGGCCTATCCGATGGACTTCGGCAGCATGGCCTCCGCCCTGGTGGGGCGGGCCGACGCGGCGGTATCGCACGTCTTCTGGAGCATACGCATGCCGCAGGTGCTGGCCGCCCTGCTTGCCGGTGCGTGCCTGGGCCTGGCGGGCACCGCGATGCAGAACGTGCTGAGGAACCCGCTTGCCTCTCCGTTCACACTCGGCATCTCCCAGGGGGCCGTCTTCGGCGCGGTCTTCGCCATCATCGTCCTGGGAGCCGGAACCGCCGCCGTAACAGACACCGCCGGCGCCGTCGCATCCTCGCCTCATGTCATAGTAGGCTGCGCGTTCGCGGGCTCCCTTATAACAGTCACGGCGTTGGTGTGTCTGTCGTCCCTGCGCGACTTGTCGCCGGCTGCAATTATCCTGGCAGGTGTCGCCCTCAGCGCGTTCTTTGGCTCGGCCACCATGTTCCTGCAGTACTTTGCCTCCGACATCGAGATAGCGTCGGCCGTGTTTTGGACATTCGGGGACCTCAAGAAGGCTCAGTGGCCCGAACTGGGCGTAATTGCCGTGGCACTGCTGCCGGCCGCCGCCTTCTTCCTGTTCAAGGGCTGGGACTTCAACGCGATGATCTGGGGAGACGACACCGCCAGGAGCCTGGGGGTCGGGGCCCATAAGCTCCGGCTGGCGGCGCTCGTCCTGGCGGCCCTGGCGGCGTCCGTGACCACGGCTTTCATGGGGATCATCGGGTTCGTCGGGCTGATCGCCCCTCACATCATGAGGATGCTCGTCGGGCAGGATCACCGGTTTCTGTTCCCATACTCGGCCCTGGCCGGGGGGCTGCTGCTGTTGATCTCGGACCTGTTGGCTCGGACGGTGATGGCCCCGGTCGTCCTGCCGGTGGGCATTCTGACTTCGTTTGCGGGCGCGCCTCTCTTTCTGTACCTGCTCATGAGGCATAGGGATATACGGTCATGACCTTGAAGATACAGGACCTGCATTTCTCCTATCGGGACAAGGAGGTCCTCGGCGGCCTGACGTTCGATTTGCCCTCGGGCTGCCTTGCGGCGATCCTGGGAGAGAACGGCTCGGGAAAGACGACGCTGCTGAAGAACATCAACCGCCTGCTGAGCCCGCGAACCGGCACGGTCCTGATTGACGGGACCGCCGTCCAAGGCATGAGCGGACGGGAGATAGCCTGGCACTTCGGCTACATGCCACAGCGACAGGAGGAGGCGCATTGCACGGTCTTCGAGGCGGTCCTGCTGGGCAGAAAGGCCCGCAACGCCGGATGGACCAGCGCCGACGACCTGGAAAAGGTCGAACAGGTCCTTCAGTTGGTCCGGCTGGAAGAGTTGGCGATGCGGCCGGCCGCCGAATTGAGCGGCGGCGAGCTGCAGAAGGTCATCCTCGCCCGTGCACTGGCGCAGGAGCCGAAGGTCCTGCTCCTCGACGAACCCATAAACCACCTGGACCCCGTCAACCAGATCGAGGTGATGAGCCTCCTTCACGCCGTGACACGCAACCTGGACATCACGTCGCTGGTGGTAACCCACAACCTCAACAACGCGCTGCGGTTCGCGGACCGCTTCATCCTGCTGAAGAACGGAAGGGTCCTCGCCGCGGGTGGAAAAGACATCATCACTGCCGAGGTCATCCAGGAAGCGTTCCATATAGACGCAACGATCGGACAGGTCGGGGGGGTCACCGTGGTGGTGCCGACGCTGCAGGGGATCCGGCCCCACAAGCACTTCGCCGAGTCGGGTGGCCTTCGCGAACATGCCCACGAAGTAGACGATCACGTCTACGATCATGAACATGATTGAGCAGGACAAAGACATGAATGACGAAAATCCGAGAGAACAGATCGAGGCGCTTCTGCGAGCCGGCGACCTGACCGGGCTTCTGGTGCAGGCGGCTCGCCTGCACGGGCACTACTGCCCCGGGCTGACCTTCGGCGTCGTGGCGGGTTGGGCGGGCATGAAGCGGCTTGGGTTCGAGAACACCGGCATGGAGGAATTGCTGGCTGTTGTCGAATGTAATAACTGCTTCGTTGACGGCGTTCAGATGGCCACCGGGTGCTCCCTGGGCAACAACGCGCTGATCTACAAGGACCTGGGCAAGACCGCCGTGACGATCGTCTCGCGGAAGGCCGGCTCGGCCGTGCGCCTCGCGCTGAAGCCCCTGCAATGGGACAGGCAGGACGCCACGGACCGCGACAAGGAAGCCGCAGATCTCTTCCGACGACTCGTCAAGGAGCGACAGAACGACCCCGAGGCGGCCAGAAGAATGAAGGAGCTTTGGCGGGAAAAATCCTTCGAAACGGTCAAGATCTCCCATCAGGAGCTTTTCACCATCACGGACGTTCCCGCGGCGACGCCCGAATACGCGCCCATCTTCGACTCGGAAACCTGCAAGATCTGCGGCGAAGAGTTCATGGGCACCAGAAAGGCCCGGGATGACGCTGAGCCGGTGTGCCTGGCATGCGCGCGGGCCGACTGCATGGCCGTTCTCGGACGGGGCATCTGCGTTCTCAAGAAAGGCGCTTTCCCAGCGTGATGTTGAGACTTCTCCCGGGTGGGGCGCCGTACCGCCGCCTTCGTTATTCGCGGCGCCCGCGGTCCCTTTTTCAACGCCCCCTTTTTCGATAGACACCCACGCTCTGGCCTCACGGCCCCGGTGTTTTCCAGCAAGTCGGCCCTCTCTATTCAAGCCCCCCGGTTTTTCTTTTGCATATCACACTCTCTGCAGTAATACTATATCGGCAAAACGTAATACTTCGGTTCCTCAGGCCAAGGGCACGCGGGCTCCGGATAATCCCGGACCGCTTCAGGACAAGGAGATCAGTGAATGAAGTGGCGGCTGCCGTGTCTCGTCTTGTTGTTGTACATTTTTGGTCTTGCCGGCGCACTGATCGCCCAAGGCGCTGCGGGGGACGGGGAGCCTCCCGTCGGCGAGCAGGGCGAAGGCGAGAAAGCGAGGGATGACATTGGCCGGCCCGGCAAGCCCGCATCCCGGCCCGCGGCGCCTGAGGAGAAAAAGCAGGACGAGCAGGAGACGTCCCACTGGCTCCAGAGCCTACAGATCATCGGCAAGCCGGCCGAGCCCGAATACGTCCACGACGTGATCTGGCCGGAGGACCACCAGGTCCGCAGTCTCAGCAACACGGTCGAGGGCTCGCTGGAGCGGCTGGCCGGCTTCGATATGAAGCGCCAGTCCTTCTCCGGCAACCAAAACAGCAGGCTGAGGATTCGCGGTTTCGACGAATCGAGGTACCGCGTGCTGCTCGACGGACGCCCGCTGCACGGGGCCGGCGTGTACGGCGGGTACTACGTCGATTGGAACTCGCTGTCTCTGGAGAACGTGGAGCGGATAGAGGTGATCCGCGGGCTGGCCCCGGCCAAGTACGGAAACACCCTGGGCGGCGTGTTGAACATCATCACCCGGTACGGCACCGAGGAGCCGGAGACGAAGTTTCGGATCGGCGGCGCGGGCATACGTCACGTTGACGGGCTGGGGCTTTGGGGCGCGTCGGCGTCGCACTCGTGGGGTCGCGGGCCCCTGCTGTGGAGTGTCGCGGTCGGCCGCTATGACACCACCGGCTTCCTGCGGAACGCCTTTGTCAAGCGGGACACGCTCGGCGTCGCCCTGGCGTTCAAGCTTCCCTCGGACGTGCGGCTGAAGCTTGCCGGGCGATACACCAGGACCGAGGCGGGCATGGTCGTGTACAACATGCCGGACAGTCCCCACTACGACTCGGAGTATCCCAAGGCGTTGGGCGGTCAGCTCGGCGGGCCCAATCTCCCGTTCCGCAATCACGGGCCCGGGCTCTGGGGCCCGTTGGATTGGGGCGACGGCAGCTATTGGCGGGACGACCGCCTGACAGTGGCCCTCGCACTGGTCAGGGACAATGACGACTTCGGTTTCGACATCGGCCCGTACTACATCGACCAGAACAGGTCGGAGCACTTCATGGCCGTCACAAACGACCACGACGTGGTCATGCGCCGCGACAGCGAGCCCGAGAAGAACAACTGGGGGTGGCGGGCCGATTTCAAGAACGCGTTCGACGCCTTCGGCGAGCACACGCTGGAGTACGGCGCGGCGGGGCACTATCTAGGATACGGCGATATCGACGTTCGGGGCTGCCAGCGGTCGTACTTTCTCGGCCCGCCGGCGCCGGCGCCGCCCCATCCGAATCTTCAGGACAGCGAGGGTAAGGAGAACGTGTCGAAACACAACGGCGTTTACGTCCAGGACCGCTGGAAGGTCACCAAGTGGTTTGAGATCTTCCCGGGTATTCGCTTCGACCATTTTCGTGCGGACGGCCCGGCGGGCACGGAGGAGATCCTCCAGAAGCGGTGGGGGCCGCGATTCGCCACCACGCTGCGGCCGTGGAAAGGCGCGCGCGTCACGGGCCGGTACGGCCGGGCGTACCGCTTCCCGACCATCCCGGAATACTACTGGTACTACTCCGGCTATCAGCCCGCCGGACGCACCGCCCTGACCGGCGAACGTGCCGACCAGTGGGAGCTGGAGCTGGGCTACAAGGTCAAGAAACGGTCTTCCGTATCGGCAAGGGGCTATTACTACGACGTGGACGACTACATTCGCACGGTCTTCGGCTATCGCCCGAGCCGGGTCGTATACAACACGGACAACATGAAGCTTTGGGGCGTGGAGATCGAGGCCAGGCGCGAACTGCCCCACGACTTCTTCGTCTGGGGCAACTACACCTGGCAGCGGACCAGGAAGAGCGGCGACGTACTCGACAGCAGCTCGGTGCTTTCCGACGAACTGGTCGAGTTGCCCGAACACAAGTTCAACGTCGGCATCGGCTACGAGAAGGAAAAGGGCCTGGCGGCCGAACTCGCGCTGCGGTTCGTGGGCAACCGGCAGTCGATCCAGGGCAATCTGACCAGGCCGGGCGGGGCATATCTGGAAAGCATGTCCCGTTACTTCGATCTCGACTTCTCCGCCAGCTACCCCGTTTGCAGCGGCAAGGACGGCGAGGAGGTACGCATCGGCGTGAGGGTGGACAACATTATCGGCCGGCACTACCAGGAGGAATACGGCTACCCCATGCCGGGGCCCACAGTGATGATCAACCTGTGGGGGAACTTCTAACCCAGGGACAGAAGAGAGTTGGAGCTTTCAGCTTCGGCCTTCGCGTCCCTGCCGGTGATGTAGAGCGTCCCCGGCGACAGTGAATGGGTGACCACGTAGAGGAACTGCACCCATTTCGAAACGGGCGGTATGGGCGAGAGCGTCAGTAACCGCATCTCCGATCTTCCTCGTCTTCGCAGCACGAAGTTCGCTCGGTTGAACGCAATGGGCGTAACGTCCATCAGTCAGATCCCACCCGATTTCAAACTCACAGACGCTCAGCAGATCGTTCGGCAAGGGGATGTCATCGGTGTTCGTGGCCTGCGCGACCTGTTTCTCCGGTTTGTCTGGCGTGATGTTCGCCAAGTCCTTTCCAGGCTGAGACGAGGCACCGGTATGGCCAACCAATGCCCTGACCTTGCAAGTCGCGCGGGTGTGGAATGATGGCGTGTGTCGGTTTGGGGCGGTACGCGCCTCGCACAGCATTGCCATCGAAAACGCCCCGACCTGCGAAGGCCGGGGCGTTGGATACGCGTGGTTGTATGACCGTCGTCTAGCCGCGTCGTCGCTTGCGAATATACCCGCCAAGTCCCGTGATGCCCATCCCGACGGCCAGCATCGTCATCGGCTCGGGGATGGCGAAGCTCCCGATGCTGGCACCATCCCCATCATTCCAGATCGCCGAAACCTCGCCTGCGTCCAGGGGGCGATTCCAGATGGCTACATCATCAATCAGGCCGTCCCATGCCCTGCCTCCTTTTTCGGGATTGCCACCGATTTGCATGTTGGTACCGACGTTCCCGATATTTGGATCCCCCATACGAGTTCCTGCGACCGCACCGTCCACGTAGATCGTAACACTGGTGGGATCATCGACTACTGCAACCACATGATGCCAACCCACCACACTAAGTTTGCCATTCACAGTGGGGCCAATCACATCGTATTTGATATTACTGTTACTGCCACTGGCGCGGGCCAATCTCCAGGCACCGCCTTCACCCTTTGCTATCAGAGCTTGCCAATTGGTGTAGAGGTTCTCGGCGTCGTACCACATGGAAACACTCATGTCTCCGCCAGTGAAATCGAAATCGCTCTCGGGACCACCAATGGTGATGTAGGACTGAGTGCCGGAACTACTCTCCAGATCGATTGCCTGGTCGAACTTTCCGGCAACGAACGTGCCGCTGCCCGAACCGGTCGTCTGCAGCGTGCCATCGTGAGCACCGGTCACGTAGCTCGAAACCCCGAAAAGAAGGGGTAGTCGAGCTTTACAGACAAGCCGTGCGATGACACGGTGCTTGTGTAAGTCGTTGTAAGAGTGCGAATTGTGCCCCAAAGTCGTTCACGACTACCTGCCGACGAGGCCTTTGCTGAAAGACCCCTGAGTTTGGTAAATCCCCGCCGCGACGTTCAGTTGGGCCTGCACGTTGCCTTGCGGTCCCAGGCAGACCCACAGGGCCAGGTGCACCAGCATCCTGAATCGCCACATCGCATCACTCCCGGTGAGATTCACGTTCTCCGGGACCGGTGTGGGCGGCAGCAGGGCGCCCCCGGCAGTGTACCGCGCGGATTGGCGCCGGTCGACTCAAACGAACGGGCGGGTCTCGGCGGCTGGCAATGGGCCTGTGAATGGTGTAAAATGATGTGATTGACGCTGTTCGCTCGCCATGGGGGGACGCTTGGGGCCGAATTGTGCGCCAGGCCGGGGCGATGAACACGTCGGGGGAACGACGCGACCGACCCGTGGGCGGAAGGTGGACCACTGCGCTCAGGGCGGACGGCCGCAGGAGAACCCGAACGATATTGGTGCATGATGCAGACACTGCTGTCCCACAGCGTGTGGGCCGCGCCCCGGCGGCGAGGCCTCTACGATCCGAGGCGTGAGCACGACGCCTGCGGGATCGGTGCGGTCGCGAACATCTCCGGGCGGCGCGATCACAGCATCATCGCGTACGGTCGGCAGGTCCTGACGAACCTTCACCACCGCGGAGCGGCGGGCGCCGACGAGACCACCGGCGACGGCGCGGGCATCCTGCTCCAGATCCCGCACGAGTTCTTCGCCGCCGAGGCCGAGCGGTTCGGCTTCGCCCTGGGCGAGCCGGGGCGATACGGCGTGGCGATGGTCTTCACCCCGCGCGAGGCGCGCCGGACGGTCGCCGCGTGCGAGGCCGTCTTCGACGAGGCCGTAGCCCACTACGGCATGGTGACGATCGCCCGGCGCGACGTGCCGTGCGACAATTCGTCCCTGGGCGACCTGGCCCGGGCCTCCGAGCCGCGAATCACCCAGGTCTTCATCGACGGTCTGGGCCTGGCCGGGGAGGAACTCGAGCGGTGCCTGTACATGGCCCGCAAGCGGGCCGAGCGCCTCGCGGCCGAACGCCTCGGCGACCAAGAAACCGGCTTCTACGTCACCAGCATGTCCTGCCGAACCGTCACGTACAAGGGCATGTTTTTGGCCGACCAGTTGTTCGCGTACTACCCGGACCTGGCCGAGGAGAGCCTGACCACCGCCCTGTGCCTGGTTCACCAGCGATACAGCACCAACACGTTCCCGAGTTGGCAACTGGCACAGCCGTTCCGAATGGTCGCCCACAACGGGGAGATCAACACGCTCAGCGGGAACCGCAACCGGATGCGCGGCCGCGAGAAACGCCTGGCGAGCAACGTCCTCGGCGGGGACCTGGCGGACCTGCTGCCGGTGCTGACGGACGGGGCGAGCGACTCGGCGCAGTTCGACCAGTGTTTCGAGCTGCTCGTCCGCGCCGGGCGCTCGCTGCCGCACGCCATGATGATGATGGTGCCCGAGGCCTTCGGGCCCAGGTACCACATGAGCACCGACAAGCGGGCCTTCTACGAGTATCACGCCGCGGTCATGGAGCCGTGGGACGGCCCGGCGGCCCTGATCTTCACGGACGGGCGCCTGGTGGGGGGGACGCTCGACCGGAACGGGCTCCGCCCGGCGCGGTACGTGGTCACGACCGACGGGCTTCTGATTCTCGGCAGCGAGGTGGGGGTGGTCGAACTGCCGCCGGAGAAGATCCAGCGCAAGGGCCGCCTCCAGCCCGGGCGCATGCTCCTGGTCGATACCGAAGAGGGGCGCATCATCAGCGACAACGAGGTCAAGGGCAAGATCGCCCGGCAAAAGCCCTATCGGCGCTGGCTGGCGGAGAATCGCATCGAGCTGCGGGGCCTGTTCGACGCGGCCAGAGACCAGCCCCCCGAGCCCGACGTCCTGCTCCGCGCGATGAAGACCTGCGGGTACACGAAAGAGCAGCTCCAGACGATCCTGGCGCCGATGGCCGTCAACGGGCAGGAACCGGTCGGGTCGATGGGCACTGACACGCCGCTGGCGGTCCTGGCCGACGGGCCCAGGCTGCTGTTCGACTACTTCAAGCAGCTCTTCGCGCAGGTGACCAATCCCCCGATCGACCCCCTGCGGGAGGGGCTGGTCATGTCGCTGATGCTCTTCGTGGGCAAGCGGCGGAACCTGCTGGCCGAAATGCCCGAACACTGCCGCCAGTTGAAGATACCGCACCCGATACTGACCAACGGCGACGTGGGTCGGCTGCGCTCGGTGCATCGCCCGGACCTTGCCGCGGCGACGGTCCCCATGCTGTTCGACGCCGGTGCCGACGACCCCGCCCGGGCCCTGCGCGAGGGGATAGACCGGATGCTGGCGGCGGCCGAGGCGGCCATCGCCGACGGGGCCTCGCTGCTGATCCTTTCCGACCGCGACGTCTCGGCCGAGAGGGCGCCGATACCGAGCCTGCTGGCCACCGCGGCCATGCACCACGGGCTGCTGGACCGCGACCTGCGGGGCGAGGTGGGCCTGGTCGTCGAGTCCGGCGAGCCCAGAGAGGTCATGCACTTCAGCCTCCTGATGGGCTTCGGCGCCAACGCGGTCAACCCGTACCTGGCGTTCGAGGTCCTGGCCGACCTGAACCGCCGGGGCGAGCTGGGCGAGGAACTGACCGGCGAGCAGGTCGTCGACAACTACGTCAACGCCGTCAAGAAGGGCATCCTCAAGGGCATGTCGCGCATGGGCATCTCGACGCTGCGCAGCTACCGCTCGGCCCAGATCTTCGAGTGCATCGGGCTCAATGCGGAGGTGGTCGAGGCCTACTTCAAGGGCACGACGTCCCGTATAGGCGGGATCGGCCTGGGCGAGATCGCCCGGGAGACGCTAGCCCGGCACGGCGAGGCATGGCGCGACGACGCGGCGGCGGGCGGGCCGCTCGAGTTCGGCGGGGAATACTGCTTCCGCACCGACGGGCCCAGGCACATGTGGGATGGCGAGTCGGTCATGCTGCTCCAGCACGCCGTCCGGGCCGGGGACCGGGAGACCTACCGCCGGTTCGCCCGGAGCATCAACGACCAGTCCCGCCGGCTGTGCACGCTCCGGGGGCTGTTCGAGCTGAAACGCGACGCCGAGCCCGTCCCGCTCGACCAGGTCGAGCCCGTCGACGAGATCGTCAAGCGCTTCTACACCGGCGCGATGTCGCACGGGTCGATATCCGCCGAGGCCCACGAGGCGATGGCCGTGGCCATGAACCGCCTGGGAACCTTCAGCAACACCGGGGAGGGGGGCGAGGACCCGGCGCGGTACGCCCCGCGGGCCGACGGGGACTCGTCGAACTGCGGCATCAAGCAGGTGGCCAGCGGGCGGTTCGGCGTGACGATCGAGTATCTCTCGCAGGCGCGGATGATTCAGATCAAGATGGCCCAGGGCGCCAAGCCCGGCGAGGGCGGGCAGCTTCCGGGGCACAAGGTCACCGAGGAGATCGCGCACCTGCGGCACGCGACCCCGGGGGTGACGCTGATCTCCCCGCCCCCGCACCACGACATCTACTCGATCGAAGACCTGGCCCAGTTGATCTACGACCTCAAGTGCGCCAACCCCGGCGCGATGGTCTCGGTCAAACTCGTCAGCGAAGTGGGCGTCGGGACGGTCGCCGCGGGCGTCGCCAAGGCCGGCGCCGACGAAGTGCTCATCTCCGGGCACGACGGCGGGACCGGCGCCAGCCCGCTCAGCAGCATCAAGCACGTGGGCATTCCGTGGGAACTCGGGCTGGCCGAAACGCAGCAGACACTGGTACTGAACTCCCTGCGCGACCGGATTCTCGTCCAGACCGACGGGCAGCTCCGCACCGGGCGGGACGTGGTCATCGCCGCCCTGCTCGGGGCCGAGCGGTTCGGGTTCGGCACCGCCGCCCTGGTCGCGCTCGGGTGCATTCTCATGCGGAAGTGCCACCGCGGCACGTGCCCGGTGGGCATCGCGACGCAGGATCCCCGGCTGCGAGAGCGCTTCGCCGGCGACCCGGAGCACTTGTGCAACTGCATGCGGTTCATCGCCGCCGACGTTCGCGAGCTGATGGCCGACCTCGGCTTCAGGACGTTCGACGAGATGGTCGGTCGCGTCGAGAGGCTCTGCACCCGCCGGGCCGTCGAGCACTTCAAGGCCCGCGGGCTGGATCTCGCCGCCATTCTCGCCGCGCCCCAGCCTGCCGACGGGCAGGCCCTGCGCTGCGTGCGGCCCCAGGCCGACCGCCTGGCGGACCATCTCGACTGGGACATCATCGACAGGGCCGAGGCCGCCATCGAACGCAAGGAAAAGACCCGCCTCGACGTGCCCATCCGCAACGTCAACCGGACGGTGGGCACGATCCTGAGCAACCGGATCGTCGCGCGGCACGGGCGCGCGGGGCTGGAAGACGGCACGCTTGAGATCACGGCCCGCGGCTCGGCGGGACAGAGCTTCGGGGCGTTCCTGGCCCCGGGCGTGACGCTGAAGTTGATCGGCGACGCGAACGACTACCTCGGCAAGGGCCTCTCCGGCGGGCGGATCATCGTCCGGACGCCGGGCGGCTCGCCCTTCATCGCGCACGAGAACACGATCGCCGGCAACACGCTGCTGTACGGCGCGACGGCGGGGCAGGTGTTCATCAACGGGCGCGCCGGCGAGCGGTTCGCCGTACGCAACAGCGGCGCGACGGCCGTGGTCGAGGGCGTGGGCGACCACGGCTGCGAGTACATGACCGGGGGGTGCGTGGTGGTCATCGGGCAGACCGGGCGGAACTTCGCCGCCGGGATGAGCGGGGGAGTCGCCTACGTGTTCGACGAGCACCAACTCTTCGACACGCTGTGCAACCTGGACATGGTCGACCTCGAAAGCGTCCACCGCCCCCGGGACGTCGACCTGCTGCACACGCTGATACAGCAACACCGCGAGTTGACCGAAAGCCGGCGGGCCGCGTGGATACTCGAGCACTGGCGCGACATGATCGGGCGGTTCGTCAAGGTTGTGCCGACCGACTACCGCAAGGCCCTGGAGCGGATGCGGTCGCGGGACCGTCGGGGTACGGAGTTCTCCCCGGCGACCGAGGAGGTCTTCCATGGGTAAGCCCACCGGATTTCTCGAATACGACCGCGCCGACGTCGCCCACCGCCCGATCGCCCAGCGCGTTACCGACTTCCGCGAGGTCGACATCCCGTGCCGCGAGGAGGTGCTCGTCCGCCAGGCGGCCCGGTGCATGGACTGCGGCATCCCGTTCTGCCACGGCACCGGATGCCCCCTGGCCAATCGCATCCCGGAGTTCAACGACCTGGTCTATCGCGGCCGCTGGCGCGAGGCCTGCGAAAACCTCCATGCGACCAACAACTTTCCCGAGTTCACCGGGCGGATCTGCCCGGCGCCCTGCGAGGCGGCGTGCACGCTGGCCATCAACGACAGGCCCGTGCTGATCGAGCACATCGAGCGTCAGATCGCGGAGCGCGGCTTCTCGGAGGGGTGGATCGTGCCGCTGGCGCCCCGAACCTCCAGCGGGTGCAGCGTGGCGGTGGCGGGCTCGGGCCCGGCGGGCCTGGCCGCGGCGCAGCAGTTGGCCCGCGCCGGGCACCACGTGGTCGTCTTCGAGAAGGACGACCGTATCGGCGGGCTGCTGCGGTACGGCGTGCCGGACTTCAAACTCGACAAGCGGATCATCGACCGGCGGCTGGAGCAGATGGCCGCCGAGGGCGTCAGCTTCCAGACCTCCGTCGTCGTCGGCGAAGACATCTCCATGCGCTATCTCCGCCAGCAGTTCGACGCCGTCTGTTTGGCCATGGGCGCCGGCACGCCCCGCGACCTGGTCGTCCAGGGACGCGGCCTCGAGAACATCCACTTCGCGATGGACTTCCTGACGCGGCAGAACCGGATCAATGCGGGCCTCGACCTCGGCCAGGGCGAGCCCATCAGCGCCAAGGACAAAGTCGTCGTCGTCATCGGCGGGGGCGACACCGGCAGCGACTGCGTGGGCACAGCCCGCCGGCAGGGCGCCGCGGAGATCCATCAGTTCGAGATCCTGCCCGAGCCGCCCGAGCACACCAACCCGGCTACGCCCTGGCCGCTCTGGCCGACGATCCTCCGGACGTCCACCTCGCACGAGGAAGGCTGCCACCGCCGCTGGGCCGTCGCGACCAAGGCCTTCCGCAGCCGAGGTCGCAAGGTCCGCGATCTGCACGGCTGCGAAGTCCAGTGGACGCAGACCGGCGGGAAGTGGAAGACGGCCGACGTACCCGGCAGCGAGTTCAGCATGGCCGTCGATCTGGTGTTGCTGGCGATGGGCTTCACGCACGTGGTGCACGGCGGGGCGGTCGAGAGCCTGGGGCTCGAACTCGACCCCCGCGGCAACGTGGCGCTCGGACCCGACGGGCAGACGTCGGCCGAGGGCGTCTTCGCCGCCGGAGACACCGTCCTGGGCGCCTCGCTGGTGGTGCGCGCCATTGCCTCCGGCCGCGCCGCCGCCGCGTCCATCGACCGCTGGCTGCGCGGCTGACGGTTACAAGGCGTACCGCCCCCGCACGGGTCGCTTCAGTGATTGTCGATCTTCAACTGTCGATTGGACCGCCGTGTCTTCCATGGCGCGACACGGACTCCCGGCTAATCGACAATCGACAATCGACGATCGACGATCGACAATCACCAGCGTGACCAGGCCGAGAACACCATGCGGAAATGCAATCGAGGAACGAGACCGATGCAGAACACAACACGATTGAGCGTCATCGTCGCTTCATTCATCGTCCTTTTCCCCTGCGTCGTCAGCGGCGCGGCTGCGGCTTCGGGAGCCGATATCCTGACCGCAACGGGTATCAAGGGCGGACTGGTGGTCCACGTCGGCTGCGGCAACGGCAAGCTCACCGCCGACCTGGGCGCCGCAGAAGGCTATCTCGTCCAGGGCCTGGACGCAAGCGCCGCGGACGTCGCGGCAGCGAGGAAGCACATCCGGTCGCGGGGCCTCTATGGCAAAGTCACGGCCGAGCAGTGGACTCACCCCCGCCTGCCGTATGCGGACAACCTGGTGAACCTGGTTGTCGCCGAGGACCTTGGCAAGGTGCCGACCGGCGAGGTCATGCGCGTGCTGGCGCCGAACGGCGTGGCGTACGTCAAGACCGGCGGCGCGTGGCGAAAGACCGTCAAGCCTCGCCCGAAGAACATCGACGAGTGGACCCACTACCTGCACGACGCGAGCAACAACGCGGTTGCCGCCGACGCGGTCGTCGGCCCCCCGCGGCGAGTGCAATGGATCTGCGGGCCGCAATGGGCAAGAAGCCACGACCACCTGTCAACCACGAGCGCGGTTGTCTCGGCCGGAGGACGCGTGTTTTACATCATCGACGAGGGACCCACGGCGTTCGTTGCGATGCAGCCGAAGTGGATGCTGGTCGCACGCGATGCGTTTAACGGCGTGCTGCTGTGGAAGCGTCCGATCGGTCCGTGGGAGGGGCACCTGCGTGACTTCCGCAGCGGCCCGGCCGACATCGCCCGGCGGCTGGTGGCCGTGGGCAGCCGCGTGTTCGTCACGCTGGGCTACGGCAAGCCCGTCACGGCCCTCGACGCGGCCACGGGCAAGACCGTCGCGACGTACACGGACACGAAAGGCGCCCTGGAGTTCATCTGGCACCAGGGCGTGCTGCTTGTGGTTGTGGGCGACCGCCCGCCGGATAACACTGGTGGGGCGGCTGTGCCGAACAAGCCGAAAAG
>Ga0180432_10004184_pt1 | contig 19972 bp, 14 predicted proteins | sample SS_ome_10_FD_132414 | JGI IMG/M metagenome (GOLD analysis project Ga0180432, IMG submission 132414) | Hypersaline lake sediment archaeal communities from the Salton Sea, California, USA - SS_1_MS_2 metaG | ecosystem: Environmental > Aquatic > Non-marine Saline and Alkaline > Hypersaline >...
ACCGGCATCCAGACGGCCTACTCGGTGGACCGGCTGCTGTCCGAGTTCCCGGTGGACGAGGAGACCGTTTTCCAGTCACGCAAGCCTCCACGGGGACGTCCGGTGAAAATGGGTCCGAGGGAAAACAAGCTCTACCGCTCCATAGGAACCGGCAGCCCGATGAGCAAGCTGATGAATGCCGAGGGGGATTTACAGCAGTTGCTCTCGGTACTCTACGCGCTGCATGCGCTCTACCTCGTTGATGCAGTCGGCATCGCCCGACCGTCGACCAGCGATCTCGAGCTCCCCGGCCTGGAGGACGAAGCGCCCGCGCCCGTCGAAAAACCCGTTCCCGAACAAGAGCCCGTGCCCGAGACGGCTTCTGAACCAGAGCCCTTTCCCCGGGCACCGACCCTGGACGATGTTTTGAAGGCCAACGGCGTTACCCCCCTTCTGGCCCAGAAGGTCCTGGGCCTGGCCCGCGGAGATCACTTCACCGTTCTGGAAATTCCCCCCGAAACCCCCGCCCACGAGCTCAAGAGCGCTTTTTACGCGCTGCTGCGCAAATACAAGCTGCAGGACATCGACTCGTCGTACGCCACCGACAAGGACCGCGACATGGCCCAGCGCCTGCTCGACCGGGCCACGGTGGCATACCGGGAACTGGAAAACGACGATGCCCGGGAGATCTACATCCAGGCGCTCAAGCAGAACCAGGATCTCCAGTCCCGCGAGGTGCCCACCCGCATTCTGGCCGACGTAGAAGCCCAGAAGGGAGAGTTGGCTTGCGGCGCCAAGCGCTACACCGACGCCATCAACCACTACCTGGAAGCCATCAAGCTCTACCCCAACGAACCCAGCTACCACTTCCAGCTGGGGCTGGCCGGATACAAACAGGCACTGGGCGAGATCCCCGAGACCCAGAGGATCCCCGACCACATACGCAAGCCGTTTTTGAAGGCCATGGCAATGAATCCCCGCTACGATATGCCGCGCCTGTACCTGGGGTATATTTCGAAGCGCAATGGAGACCTGAAGAGAGCCATCAAGGAATTCGAGGGCGTGATGGAATGCAACCCGGAGAACGCCCGGGCACAGTCGGAGATCCGTGTCCTTAAAAAACGCCTGGATGACGAAAAATAAGGAGCAGCTACAATGAGCTCTTCCGAAAAACGAAAAAAAGTTGCGGTATACGATCCCGAGGAGCGCTCCCGCAACCTGCTGGGCAAACTGCTCGAGCGGCTGGGCTACGAAATCGAGCTGCACCAGACATCTCAGAAGATTTCCAGCCGAGCACGCGGTAAAAAGTCTGTTGACCTGTTGATTGTCAACCTCGCCGTTTTGGGGGAAACCTACCAGCAGGTAACCGAGCAATTCGAAAAGCTGAAGCTCTCCGGCAAGAAAAACGCCCCACTGATCGCCGTGACCACCCTGCGCATCTCACAGGACGCGCGCGAACGCCTGGAGCAACTTGGCGCCCGGGCGGTCCTGTCCCGCAACGCCCAGTTGATGGATCTGATGTTCACCGTCAACCGGTTCCTGTTCCCCAAGATCCGCGAACTGCGCCGCTACACGCGCGTGTTCGGGGGGTTTCCGGTCAGGTTTCTCCACGAGGATCAATGGAGGGAGGGGGAGGTGTTCAACATCAGCCAGGAAGGCGCCTTCATACAGTGCAAGGGCCCACCGGAGCAAGACGCCAAGCTGCAAATCCGCTTCGTGCTCCCCGGCCTCGAGTATCCCATCCAGGTTCAAGCCAAGGTGAACTGGGTGCACCGGCCGGCCGGCAAGCCGGATCTGCTCTCCCCGGAAGGCATGGGCGTCAACTTCCTCACCCTGGAACAGGAAGACAGCACCTTACTGGACAATTTAATCGCCGGGCGGGTCAACGGAAGCGATCTTCCTCCCTGATCAACTTCACTTTCTTCTTGACCTTGCGGGTGTGCTCGGCCACCAGCTTCTTCACCACTTCGCGCACCTTCTTGCGCTGTCTTTCACTGGCGAAGATGAACTCCACCCCCATTCCCTTGGGCCGACCGGTCTTCTTCACCCAGGCCACCCGCCCCTTGAGCTTGAGGCCCATCAGGTACCCGGGCGGCTTCAGCCGGCATTCCACTTCGGTGCCCACCTCGGAGATGTTTTCGGTGCGGATGAAGGTCCCCCCCTCCCCGATATCCTCGGCGAACTCCGAGACGAAGTCCTCGTCGCTGCGATAGGAAACCACGAACGAGCACGGCATCCGCTTGCCCCGGCGATCGATGAAGTCGATCTCCTTGCCCTGGGCGTGATCGAGCACCAGCTGCAGGGTGCGGTTCTCTTCGGCGGGAAACTCAACGTGCGCCCCGGGCGGCAGCGACTCCCGCGCGGAACGCCGGCGCGCGATCACCTTCCCCTGAAGGCGGAACGATCTCTGCTCGGCCGGAAACTCGATCACCACCAGCACCTGCTCGGCCAGTTCCAGCGGGCGGCCGGTTTCGATGAACAGCACGCCCCGCGGTCCGCTGCGGGTGAAATCCGCCAGCAGGTTTTCCTTCTTGCCGAACCGTGCGGTTATGGTCTTCCTGGCCGCCATGAAATTAAATACTAACCAACCCAGATTAAATAGTGCAAGATATCTACCATGGACCGGCGGTTGCTCATCCTGCTTTTGGCCTGCTCTGGTTGGCTTTCGGGTCTTGTCGGTTGCAAGAAGGCCGAGCCCCCGGACGACCATTCGGAAGTCTCTTCGTTCGAACCTTTTCCCGAAGACGGGGGCCAACCGGAGTCCGAACGCTGGTATCTATTTGAATTACAGGGGAAACCCACCGGCTGGTTGCACGCCCGGTTTACCAGACACCAGACCTCGCGGGGGGTCAGGTGGGTTGCCAGTTCAGAGGAGCTCATCATCGTCCACCGTGGAGCGGAGAAAATACAGAGTCGCACCCTGGAGAAGCACCTGGAGAACCAGAGCGGCCAGCTCCTGCGTTTCTGGCAAATGGTGCAGGAGCAAGACGGCGAGAAGGTGGTGATCCAGGCAGGGAAGGTAAAGACGGACCTGATAACCGTTCGGGGGCCTGAGATCCGCAGGGTGCCCTTCGAGTCACAGGCCCTCGCCAGGCACCACTGCTTCAAGTTTCTGCTCGGCCGGGAAACCCCCAAGTCTGGAAATGTGAAGAACTTCCGATCCTACGATCCCTCGCAGGCCGGATACGCCGACAACCGGATTGTGGTGAAATCCGCCGGGCCTGGAGGCACAAAACTGGAACACACCACCAGCTCCCTGCCCGGCATTATCACTCTGGTCAGGCTGGATGCGGACTTCTTGATCGACCGCGCCGAATTTCAAATCGGGGCAATGCAACTCGTCCAGCGGCGAGTGGAGAAGAAACCCGTTCTGGAAGACGAAGGCGCCGCAGTGGACATCGATCCGCTCATGGTCGTCCCCTCCAACGTCCCGATCGAAAACCCCCGGGCGGCCGTCCTGGCGAAGTACCGCATCGAGGGACTTCCGGACCACGTGGACTCTGACTGGTTTAGCGGTCCTGGCCAGAAGGCACTGAAAAACCCCGCGCCGGGCACGTTTGTGATTAAAGTGGAGAAGCTTGACGATCCTCCGCCGGCTCCGTTCCCGCAGCAACCCCAGAAGCCGGAGCTTTCGAAATACCTGGCCTCGACCGCGTTGACCCGGCTCGACGATCCCGAAATCAAGAAAACTGCCAGAAAGGCAACCGCCGGGGCTCCCGACGCCTGGACCGCGGCTCGGCGGCTGCGCCGGTGGGTGAGCGAGGAGATCGAGGGCAGCATGGGCATGGGTTTCGCCTCGGCCTCGCAGACCCTGAAGAACCGCGAGGGGGACTGCTCGGAGCAGTCGGTGCTCCTGGCCGCCCTGGCCCGTTCGGCGGGAATCCCGGCCCGCTGCGTGATGGGGCTGGTCTACCAGGACGGCTCCTTCTTCCGCCACATGTGGACCGAGGTGTGGGTGGGCCGCTGGCAGCCCCTGGATCCCGCCCAGGCGACCGATTACATCAGCGCGGCCTGGATCCGCCTGGCGGTCCACTCTCTGCAGCTGACCGACGACCAGAAAAGCGGAGGGGGAGCACTGGTGCTGTTCGGCGCCAAGCTGAAGGTGACCGTGGAAGAAATCGAGGCCCCTAGGCGCTGAGCTCTTCCAGCTCGTCCAGGGTCCGCTCCAGGGAGAGAAAGGCCTGCTTGTACGGCCGGGGAGTGGTCATGTCCACACCGGCGATCTTGAGCAGCTGCACCGGATACTTCGATCCACCGGCCTTGAGCATTTTCAGATAGCGGTCGCGCCCGCGGGCGTCGCCGGCGTGGATGCGGTCGGCTATGGCGGTGGCGGCCACGAAGCTGGTGGTGTACTGGAACATATAGAAGTTGTAATAGAAGTGGGGGATGAAGGCCCATTCCACAGCATAGAGGGGATCGAAGCGGATGACGCCCCGGTTCTCACCGTAGTACTCGCGCAGCAGCCGCAGGTACAGCTCGCCCAGGGTGTCGGCGGTCAGGGGCTCGCCCTTCTGGGCTAGTTGGTGGATCTCCAGTTCGAACTCGGCGAACAGGCACTGCCTGAATACGGTGGTACGGAAGTTCTCCAGGTGCTGGCTGAGAATAAAGGCCTTCCTCTTTCGGTCGGCCTCTTTGGAGACCAGGTGCAGCCTGAGCAGGTTCTCGTTGACCGTGGAGGCCACCTCGGCCGCGAATGTGGGGTAGTCGGCCAGGTGAAAAGGCTGGCGGTGATTGGCGAAGTAGCTGTGCAGGGCATGACCGAACTCGTGGGCCATGGTGCTCATGCTCTCGTAGTCGTCGTTGTAGTTCAGCAAGACATAGGGATGAACATCGTAGGCGTCGCCGGAGCTGTAGGCGCCGCTGCGCTTCCCCGGGGCGGGATAGACGTCGGCCCAGCGCTGCCGGTAGGCCAGCCGGAGAGCGTCGACGTACTCCCGGCCCAGCGGCTGCAGGGAGCGCAGAAGGATCTCCTGGGCCCGGGGATAGGGTATTTCCATCTTCACCGCCGGGACCATGGAGGCATACAGGTCGTGATAGCCGAGGTCGCCGAGGCCCAGCGCCCGCCGGCGCAGCTTCAGGTGCCGCCACAAAAGGGGCAGCCCGGCGCGGATCTGCCTGATCATGTTGGTGTAGATGGAGGCAGGCACATGGCTGAGATCCAGGGAGGCCTGGAGGTCGTCTTTGTACTTGCGGGCCTCGGCATAGTAGCGGTCTCGATTCACCGCCCCGGAAAGCAGGGCGGCGAAGGCCTCTTTGAACTTGTCGTGCAGGCCCCAGAAAGCCTGAAACACCTTCAAGCGGTCCCGGCGATCCCGCAGGGTGCGCTGGCGGTTGTACATGGCCGGCGTCAGGGTCACCCGGCCCGTGGTGCGCAACTTGACCTCCGGGTAAGGCAGGTTCACCGTGGCCAAAGTCTGGTAGACGTCGGAGGGCACCCCCGCCAGGTTGCCCGCCCGGGCTATCAACTCCTCCTGCTTCGGTTCGAGGATATGGGCCCGGCGGCGGGTGATGTTGTGTACGTTGTGACGGTATGTCTTCAGGCGCTTCAACTTCAGCCAAGTCGACAGTTTCTTAGGCGGGATGTCGAGAATCTCCGGCTCGACAAAGGCCAGCGCGGTGCTAACCTCGGTCGCCGCCTTCTGGATGCGGTCTTTGAGCGCCTGCCCGGCGGTGACCCGGGCGTCCCGGTCGTGGAAGCGCATGGCGTACACGTGCAGGCGGTAGAGGCGCTTGGTGAGCGCGTACAGCTGGTCCAGGCCGTCGGCCAGCTGCTTGGCGCTTTTTTTGAGCTTGCCCCGGCGCCGGGTGAAAGCCCGCACCTCAAAGCGCAGCTTTTTCAGATCCCGGTCCCAGGCGGCCGGGGAAGGATACAGGTCCTTCAGGTTCCACCGGTACTTATCCATCCCCTTTGGGTACACCAAGGACGCCTTGGCCTCAAGGTTCTTCTTCTCTTGACTTCGGCGGAAAAATTGAAAGGATCTCCCTATAACGGAGGTTGGCAAGCATGAAGAACGTGAATCTGGACGTCAAGGGGAACGAGCTGGTCATCAAAATAGACCTCTCCAAGGATTTCGGCCCGTCGGCATCGGGGAAGAACATCATCATCGCCTCCACCGAGGGCAACCAGACCATCCCGGGTAAGGAAGACGAGGGCATCAAGCTGGGGCTGAACGTCTACAAGCGGGGCAAGAAATAGCTCTTTAAACACTTGGAGGCGACCGAAGTCGCCTCCAAGCGTGTCCATCTCATATTGGCGTCTTTGCCCTGTAAGACGCCAGGAGGAAGCCCTTACGGGCGGTTATCATCCTCTGGGCAGGGGAACGCCTCCACTCCCGCGCAGTTGGCCTCGCACAGGTTGCCGTAGACCGTGCCGTCGGGCCCGCAGACCGGGTCCCAGACGTCGGGGCAGATGCAGTCCATGGGGTAGCAGCGGCTCTCGCACCACCCGTTGCCGCAGAATGTCTGGCAGCTCATCCCCACAGGGCAGTCCAGGTCGCTTTGGCACTCGTCGGCATTGTAGATGTTCTCCAGACACTCCAGGTACTCGGGGGTCTGCACCCAGCCGCAGGTCTGGGTTCCGTCGGCGCTGGAAAGCAGCTCGCAGGTGGTCAGGCGCAGACACTCGTACTCGGGCAGCCACACGCAGGTGGTGTCCACCGGGAAGGGCGCGCACACCTCGCCGCTGCAGCCGGTGACGATGCACTCACTCTGGGCGGGCACGCACTGGCCCCAGCTGGAACCCTGGCAGTTGCCGTCGGGATCGCAGGTCTCGTCGAAGAACAGCTCGCAGCGGAAGCCTTCGGGGCAGTCGGCGTCGGTCTGGCACTCCATGGGAGGCAGCGGCAGGCAGACTCCGGCGCCGTCGGGGTTGGTGGTGTCGAACTCGCAGTACATCCCCGGAGGGCACTCGCCGTCGTCGCTGCAGGTCAGCGGGGGCTCCTCGCAGGTGCCCGCATGAACGATGCGGGCCCCGTCGCACTCGGCATAGCAGTCGTTGGGGTAAGTGATCAGTTCGCAGAAGCCCTCGCAGTTTCCACCGGTCTCGTCGCAGTTGGGGTCGGTGAAGCACTTTTCCGCGCACACCGGAGCGTAGATCTCCGGGCAGACGCATTCGTCGTACACGCAGCGGCCGTCGATGCAGCGGCCGATCATGGTGGTTCCGTCGCTGCTGGCGATGATGCAGTCTTCGTCGGTGCGGCACTCCGGCTGATCGGGCACGCAGATGCCGATGCAGCAATTGGGGTCGCCGCTCTCGTCACAACCGGGCTGGCACTCGATGAACTCGCAGCGGTATCCGGGCGGGCACTCGAAGTCCGCGTGGCAATACAGGGGATCGAACACGCAGCGTCCGTCGATGCAGCGGCCCATCATGCCGTCCGCGGAGATGCAGTCGGTGTCCACCCGGCACTGGGGCTCGACCGGCACGCAGTAGCCGTAGCATTCCTCTGGCGGGCAGTCGGGATCGCCGGGATCGCAAACCGGCCCGCCGCAGACCATCACGCACTCCATGCCCGGCGGGCACGGATTGGCGTCGTCGCAGTACAGCACGTCGTAGACGCACTGGCCGTTGATGCAGCGGCCGATATCACCGGCGGCGTCCTGGCAGTCGCTGTCGTCGAAGCACTGCGGCTCGTCGGGCACGCAAACGCCGCGGCACCAGCCGTTACCGCAGTAAACGTCGCAGCGCATCCCCGGCGGGCAGTCGGAGTCGACGTTGCACTCGAAGTTGTCGTAGACGCACACGCCGTCGATGCAGCGTCCGGCCTCGCCGCCCGGCATCATGCAGTCCTGGTCGCTATGGCACTCGGGAACCGGGACGCAGTATCCCCGGCAGATCGGTTCGCACTCGCCGGTGGCGGGATCGCAGTCGGGGGGGCACTCGCCGGTCTCGGGATCGCAACCGGGCTCCCAGCACTCCATGATGCACTCGTACCCGGGCGGGCAGGGAGTGTTCTCGTCGCACTCGGGCAGCGGCGCAGGCACGCAGTGGCCCTCGCAGCCGTTGATGCAGTCGGGGAAGTTGGGATCGCATTCCCAGCAGCTCAACTCGCAGACGAACCCCTCGGGGCAGTCCGCGTCGCTCTGGCATTCCACCGCCTCGGGCACGCAACGGCCCTCGCAGTTGGGGGGCGGGCACTCGCCGGTGGTGGGATCGCACTCGTCGGGGCACTCGCCGGTGGTCGGATCGCACGGGTCCGTCCAGCACTCCACCAGGCACACGTGTCCCGGAGGGCAGTCGTCGTCGGACTGGCAGCCGTGCTGGTCGGGTACGCAGCGCCCGAAACACTCCTCGTAGCACTCGCCGGTGGCGGGATCGCAGGTGTCGTCCGGATTGCAGGTGGGATCGTCGGGGTCGCAGGCTATACCGCCGCCCACGCAAACGATCTCGCAGATAAAACCCTCGGGGCACTGGTCGTCGGCATCACAGGCCAGCTCCTCGTAGATGCACTGGCCGTCGACGCAACGGGCGATCTGGTCGGACCACGGCAGCATGCAGTCCTCGTCGGTCTGGCATTCCTCCACGCACTGGCAGATGGGGCAGCCGTTGGGATCGGTCATGAAGCCGTTGGGGCAATACAAATCGCACATCAGGGTTTCGTCGTCGCAGAGCGGTTCGTCGCACTCGCCCCGGCAGCCCATGGTCAGCTGCAGGGGGCCGCCCTCGGATCCGTCGCGGGTGTCCGCGCCGATCAGGTAGCGCCCGTCCTCGGGCAGGGCGAAGTCGGAGATCACGCTGTTGCGGCCGTCCTTGCTGTCATGATCCAGAACGATGTGCTTGCCGTCTTTGCCCCAGATGCCCTTGCCGTCCAAGGGACCGTAGAGCAGCAGCACCGGATCGTCACCGTTGGTGGCGTCCAGCGTCACCGTCACCCGGGCGCCCTGGTGGGCGTCGAAGACGAAGCCGGTCAGCGCTTTCTGAGTGGAGAAGGCGTCCGACACCTGGTCGCCGAAGTCGACGTTGCTTCTCAACTCGACCACGGTCTTCCAGTCCTTGGACAGAACCGGCGCCTTCCATTCGCTGATGTCCCCGGTGTAGCTGGAACAGCCAGAAAGCACCAGGGTCAGACATGCTAACACCCCGAAACATCTCATGAACAATCTCATCATTCTCCTCCTTGCGTAGGTTGTGGGGATCTTCATTCCGCAGTTGTAATGAGCAACCCCCGTGCCATCCCGCCGAATCCCGGCGTTGTTTTCTACAATTGCTTGATTTTATGTAGTTAATTAGAAGATTGGCCGTATTGATTTGTGTGATCCCGCTCACACGGGTGTCAAGTCAGGTTGACACCCCAGCCCGCCTTTCGGCGTGTTTCCCTTTTGTATCAAGGCATTAAACAGAATTGCGAACGCTTTTTCGAATCGTCAAGCTAGCTTTACAGTCTTCTACTCTATTACGCCGTAGTACCTTCCCATCCAATAGGGCAAAAGCCAGAAGGTGCCAGAGGATTCGGAGTGCCCATCGCCTCTCAGCACGTAGGCATAGGGATTCTCCGCCCAGCGCATGGCTTGGCGCTCGTTGTAGGGGAAAACGAATTTGTTCTGTGCGTGGCCGTGGCGATCCAGGTTGGGATCCTCGTCTCGGTCCCACCGCTGGCTGTGATCCTGCCCCCAGAGGATCAGGTTGACCGGCAAGTACTTCAGGGTCTCGATGGACTCCTCCAGGTCGTATTCGTCTTTTTGCGCCAGCGGCGCGTAGATCATGTTGAACTCCGGGTTGCGCTCCGGTCGCTGAACTTCCCAGAGATGCTGCAATCCCTCGCACTCCAACTCCGGGTCACCGTTTCGCCACTTTTCTAGAAGAATCGGATCTTCCTCTTGACGGACGAGGGTGTACATGGCCAAGAAGGACATCTCTTCGCTGTCGTGGTTGGTGTGCCAGGCCAGGTTGGTCTCCTCGATACAGCTTACGTAGTCTTCGTAATGCCGCTTGCGGGCCAGGAAATCGAAGGACTCGACAAATCTCTTCTCCCCGGTCATGCGATAAGCCGAACGCAGCGCTCCCAGGATCATGGCCGAGTTCAAGCCGGAATCCCCGAACCTGGCGCCGGGGTCGCTCTCCATCCACTCGGGATTGAACTGCCCGTGGGTGGTAACCTCTCCGTCGATGTCCAGAAGCTGATAGCCGTTATCGACGATATAGCCGACGATCCGGCCCACCGTGCGCGCCACATCCTCCTTCTCTTCTTCGTTGGCAACCAGGTCGTAGAAAATCGAAAGCCCAAACATGTGGCCGACGAACTCGTCCGACGAGGTGTCGCCCTTCCAGCACCACGCTCCGTCGTCAGACAGGTGCCATTCACCGGATCCGCTCTGCTGCTTGGCTTCGCATTCCTCCGGGGGGACGATGCTGCGGGCGAAGAATCCCTCGATGGGAGTGACCTCCTCCAGAAACATCAGGGCGTAAGCAGCCACCCGGGCGTTCTCGCGGGCCTCGGGCTCCCCGGTGGTTGCGTAGCGAAAGCACTGGGAGGCCAGATACTGGGAGGTCCACTGACCGTCGTTGTCGTCGTCGATGTTGGTGAAGGTGGTCAGGTCTCCGGCCACCTCCAACCGGTTGTCCATAACGGTGTACCCCAGGCGGACGTGGCGCTGTTGGGTTATTTGATCAAACAGCGCGGCCTTCTCCTCGAGCGTCATCATTTGCTGTTCCACCCGGCTCACCCCTCCGGCGGTGGCCAGCCAGATTGTGCCGTCCTGCGTCCGGGCCATACCGCGCACCTGGTTGTCCGGCAGCCATATTCGCCCCAGGTAGTAACGCCGGGACCCGTCGGGGTGAAAACGGCTGGCCCCCATGTAAGTGGAGACCAGCATGACCCCATCGGCGTCGAAGGTAATGTCGAGTATGTCGCCGTAGTGAAGTCCGTCCTCACCAACGAACGCTGTCCAGGCGCCCGCGTCCCGCCGGGCCATTCCCGCGTCGGTCCCCGCCCAGACGGTGCCGTCCGGCGCGGCCTCCACCGCGCGCACATCGTCGGAAGGCAGGCCGTCGGCGGTGGTCACCGATCCCGCCGGGGTGAACACGCCCTGGGGCGTGGCCGCGAACCAGGTGCCGTCGGGCAGATCGCAGACATCCCGGACGGGTTGGTTGATACTCTCGAAAATGGAATTGTACGATCCGTCCCAGTACCCGGCGAAGTCGTCTCCCCCCACCCACCAGCCGCCGGCCGCCCGCGGGGCGATGAACGCGGGCGCCGCATCGGCGGGCAGGGTGATCGACTGGCTGCCGGCAGCCGCACCGGAAGGACCGGCCACGCCCAGTGTCCCCGATCCGTCGAAGGCAATGTCGATCACTTCGCCGGTGACCGGCGTGGCCACCGACTGCCAGGCGCCCTGATCCCACTTCATGACTCCGCTCGCCGTGGCCACGTGGCAGACTTCGTCGGGACCCAGAGCCACCGCACGAACGTCGGTCAGAGCGCCCGCGACAACGCCCACCTCCTGGACGAAGGGAACGTCCTGGTAAACATGGGGCGGCTCCCAGGGATCGGGCCCTCCGTCCCCCCCGTTTTGCTTCTCCCCGTTGCATCCGGACAAGAGCACTCCCGCCAGTAAAACTGCAATCGCCGTTTTCATGAGACTCATGCTACACCAGCCCACACTGCGAACCAACCGTCCCGAAAATGCCACCCCGGTTACGCATTTGCCACGGTCCCCAAAAAGCGATCTTCAACAGATCCGACCACTTGGTCGGTTGGCACGAATCTGGCAATTCCCCTTTATGCAAAGGAGGTTGGACATGATTTTCGTGATATTGATCACTGTCTGCACCGCGTTCACGCTCCTTTCGATCGGCTCGGTTTTATGGATTACCAGAAAGGACCGGCGGCCGGCGGCGGCCGGAAAGCCGGTCCCGGTTTCGGTGCTCAAGCCGTTGTGCGGTGCCGACGATTCGCTGGAAAAAAACCTGGAGACTTTCTTCCGACAAGATTATCCCGACTACGAATTGATCTTCGGAGTCCAGGGACACAGCGATCCGGCCATCGCGGTGGTGCGCAAGCTGAAGTCCGAATACCCGCATGTGCGCAGCCGCCTGGTGATTCACAACGGCGGGCGGGGGATCAATCCCAAGGTCTCCAACCTGCGCGCCATGCTCGAGGCCGGATCCCATGACGTGGTGGTGATCAGCGATTCCAATGTGAGAGTGGAGCCGGATTACCTCACCGAGATGGCCGCCCGGCTGTCGGAGGACAACCTGGGCCTGGTAACCTCGCTGGTTGCCGGGGTGGGCGAGCGCTCGCTGGGCGCCACCATGGAGAACCTGCATCTCAACGGCCCCATCGCCGGATGCGTGGCCGCCTCGCAGGTGGCGGGCGGCAACACCCTGGTGGTGGGCAAGTCGGTGATGTTCCGCCTCTCGGTCTTCGAGCGCCTGGGCGGCTTTGCCTCGGTGGCCAACATCCTGGCCGAGGACTATGTAATGGGCCGCATGTTCCACTCGGCCGGCTACCGGGTGCGCCTGTGCCGGACCCCGGTGAAGAACGTCTGCCAGAAAACCGGCGTAAAGTCGTTCATGCGCCGCTACATCCGCTGGGGCCTGATGCGCTCGCGCATGAAGTCCCTGCTCTATCCGGTCGAGCCGCTGTCGAACCCCATGGCCATCGTGCTGCTGGCCCCTCTGTTCGGCATGGCCAACAACCTGGTGATTTTCTGGGCGGTGGTCATGACCCTGCTGCGCGACGGAATCCAGACCGCCCGCCTGCGCGGCACTTCGCGGCTGGCCTACGCACTACCCCTGGGCATGCTAAAGGATCTGCTGATGCTTTTGGCCTGGGCGCTGGCCCCCTTCGTGCGCCACATCTCTTGGCGCGGCAACCGCGTCCGGGTGAGCGCCGGCACCCGCTTGTACACCCAATCGCCGATGAGCCGGCCGGAGCCGCCCCTGCATGAGGGCTGGCTCAGGTCCCCAGATTGACGATCTTGATCCAGGCCAGGGCGAAGATGGAAAGCAGCACCGCGGCGCCCACCAGCGCGCGGATCCACCAGGCGCCGGCGGACAGCGGCCGGTCGGGCAGGAACTTGACGCCCAATCCCACGTAGCCGGCGCGCAGGCCCAGTCCGGCCCCCACCCCGTAGCTCAACAGGCCGGTGCCGGCCCCGCACACCCCGGTGACGATCCCGATGGCCCCGCCGCAGCCTACGGCGAAAACCCCCACCGCCATGATCCCGATGGCGATCACCCCGCGGGTGATGTTGCCGATGGCGATGATCCCGGTGGGAAAGGCACCGATGGCGATGATGCCCACCGGGTGGGTTCCGATGGCCAAAAAGGCGAACTCGCCGTCGCCGGAGGAAAACAGCTGCATCTCAGCCCCCGCCGCCCAGAAGACTCAGGTCCTGATCCCTCAACCACCCGGCGTAGGTCCCGCCGGCCTCCGCCAGCAGGACGTCGCGGCGCATCACCGCCTCCTCCGCCTCGCCGAAGGCGTCCAGATAAAGCGGAGACAAGCGGTAGACCGGGTGCTCGCGGTCATCGAAGGATCTGAGAATCTCCAGGGCCCGCTTGCGGTGCGGATCGGCGAGATGCCCGGCCCGGGCTGCGAACAGGGCCGCGCCCAGCCCGGCCAGGACGAACCGGGTCACGCCAAGCCTTTCTGGGGTGAGAAGTCCGAAGGCCTGCGTCACGAATTTTTCGTGGACGTCGGCGTCCAGGGGCCGGATGGCCTGGTTCTTCTGGTCGGCCAGGATCTGAAGTTGCAGCCCGTCCAACAGGATCGAGTAGTCGGCCAGATCGGTTAGCTCCATCTCCTGATACCACCAGGGCGGATTCGCCGCGCTGGCCGCCGTCCGGTTTTTCATGATCCCGGCGACCTTTTCCGGCAGATCGTACATGGAGCAGGCGTGCGGCTCGACCTCGGGCTCGTCGGGAAACCAGATCTCGAAGCTCACATCCATGGAGTCCCGGCCGGCGGTGACGCCCCAAAGCAGCGCGCAAGGAGCCTCCTGTTGTTTCAAGAGATCTCCGGCCAGCCGGCGGGTCTGATCGGCATCGCCGGTGGGAATCACCAGCTTGCCGGTTTCGGTGTGCACCGAAACCGCCGTCACCGCCCCGGCGTCGGTATGCATGCGCACATGTTCGGTGACCAGGAAAGCCGCCGAGTCCATCAGCGGATCCCGGTTGGGATTTCCCGATGAATGCGGATCGGAGATGTCCAGCACCAGCAAGGGCAGGCCGCTCCCGGATGCGGGCAACAGCCAGTCGTCCGCGTGGGAAAGCCCGAAAACCCACAACGGCTCTGAGAACCGGGCGGCCACCGTCTCGACGCGCTTTTCCCCGGCTGCTTCGGCCTCGTCCACCAGCACAAAGTTTTGGGGATCGTCCGGCACGTAGCGCACCGGGCGGGTGGAACCTAACCGCCAATCGTCCATCTGCGAGGGCCGGATTTCTTCTTTGTGCTCGACCTCCACGTCCCGGCCGTCGGAACGGCTTATGCGCAGGGTGACCGCGTAGCCCCGGGGATCGTCCTCGTCCCGGGTCCCGGAGCGCCGGATGTAGCCGAGAGAATCCAGCTTGGTGATCATCGCTTCGCCCGGAACCGACTCGCTGGCGAAACGCTCCGCCCGGACCGTGACCAGCCCGCGCTTCTTATACAGCCGCGCCAGGACCCAGAGGGTTACGACGGATCCGGCGGCTATTACGGATATGTCGATGGGCGACATTCAGACGCCTGTATCACGCCCGGCCGGGGACCTGTCAAGCGAGCGCGCCAGAGCGCGGCATCCAGCCTCGGCGTCGGGGAGGTATTGGCGCAGGCGGGAGAGGATTTTTGAGAACGGCTCTTTCAGGGCGTTGCCGACGGGCTCCGGCAGGCGGCGGCAGGGGTACACGGTTCCGTCGGGCATCAGGGCCATGGATTCATCCCCCAGGTTGCACAGGGCGCCCTGCAGCCTTTCTTCCCTGTGGGGATCCAGCCAGATCCAGAACGCCTGGTAAGGCGCCAGCGCGCGGGGGTCGACGCCGGTCTTCGACGCCCGGGCTATGGACTCCGCCGCCTGCGACCACTCGTCGGCCGAAAGCACCTGTCCATCCAGCTTGCGCCCGTGACCCAGGGGTATGAACCGCTCGAAGATGATGCCGCTGGCGCCCACGAAATCGGCGTAGCGGACGGTCTCCTCGATGGTGTCCAGGTTATACCCACCCAGGGTGACCATCAGGATCACCGGCTTTTCGGTCACCCTCCGGTAGCGCAGTATGCCGTCGCTGACTTTGGCCAGGGTGCCGGCCCCCCGGATGTAGTCGTTTACCTCGTGAATGCCCGACTCCAGCGAAACCTTCAGGTAGCGGATCTGCTCGAAACGCCGGATGCCGTCCAGCACCTCCGGAGTCGCAACCGTCCCGTTGGTGATCAGGCTGATCTCCTCCAGATTCTCGAAAGCCTGAAGGTAGTCGATCAGATCGAACAGCCAGGGCACCAGCAGCGGCTCGCCGCCGGTGAGGTTCACAGTGATCCGGCGGTCGGCAAGATCCTCGAAGATCCGGTCGGCCAGTGTTTTCAGGTTTTTGAGGTTCTCGACCGGAAGAGGCGCGAAGCTGTCCTGATAGCAGTGGGCGCAGCGCAGGTTGCAGCGATCGGTGATGTGCCACTGGAATCCGAAAAACTTCAAATCGCGCCCCGGACGTAGAGGAACACCTGCCGCCCGATCCACAGCCCGCCCAGTTCGGAGTCGGGGTGGGCGTCGTGGGTCATGTGATCGTAGAAGCCCTCCCGGATCATATTGTAGGCCCGCACCCCCGCCTCGGCCCAGCCGGCGGCAAAGCGGTGCCGATAGGCGATAAACGCCGAAACCATGGCATGCGCCGGGTTGGGAACCCGTATGCTGCCGGCGAATATGTCGCCGCCCTGGGGCATGGAGTCATGCATGAACGAGCGCCCGGACACCGATACACCCGCCCGGATGCCCAGGTCCCCCAGGTAGTAGAAACCCAGGTTGAACAGGTGCGCCGGCTCGGTGTCCATGCGCTCTTCCCACTTCAACTCGCCTCCGGTGTCATGGGTGAAGCGGAAGGTGTAGTTGCCGCTCAGCCGGAAATGCTTCATGATCCGGAAGGTGCAGGAAGCCGAGCCCCCCACCGAATCCCTGTCGTGGCCCATGTTGCGGAACTCGACCACGCTGTTGTTCAGATCGGGCAGGCCCATGCTTGTCTGCATATCCGCGTGAAATCCCACCACGTCCCGGTACATGTTGTAGAACACGTCGACCGCGACCTGCAGGCGGCCGTCGAGGAACCGGGCGGTGTACCCCGCCTCCAGTGTGGTGATACTCTCGTTGTCCAGATCCTCGTTTCCCAGCTGGTCGCGGAACCAATCCCGCAGTCCATCGAACGCCTGATCCGCGGGCAAAAACATGGTTGGGTGGAAGTGGGTGTTCAGAAAGGAGGGTTTGCGGAACGCCCGGCTCACCGCAACCCGCAGGCTCTGATTTTCGGCAAACCGCCAGACCGCCGCACCGCGCGGGCTTATTGCCGGCGGGGTCAGGTTGTTCAGATCCAGCCGGACGCCGGCGGTCAGTTCCAGGAAGTCACCGATGCTCTGCCGATCCTGGACGAACAGGCCCAGGCGCAGCTGGTCGACGGCGGCGGGATCGTTCTGGTCCGATCTCTGGTGGATGAACCGGAAATTTCCCCCGCCGATCAGCAGATTCCCCTCGAAGGGAGACCAGGTCAGTTCCGCCAGCGTATCAACGGTGTGGCTGTTCAGGGCATACCAATCGAACCGGCCCATCACGGTATCCCCGAGCATCAGGGGAAAGTCGAAATCCATTCCTCCCCCCATGTAGGCGTAGGAAAGCTGCGCCCGCAGCCAGTCAGTCTGGAAGCGACCCAGCACGTCCGCGATCAGCCCTTCCTTGAATTTGCCCGGAAGAAAGAAGGCCATCATGGCGCCGTTCAGGGCGGTCAGATCGGTCTGGATCGTCAGCGTGCCGGCGTCCCCCTGGTGATCCACCCCCAGACGCAGCCTTCCCATTTCGCTCTCGCGCCGGGCGGCAGTGACCAAGTGACCGCTGGTCTCCACCCCGCCGGAAAGGCGCACCCGCCAGGAGCCCAGCGGCTGCTCCAGCCGCAGGTGCAGCGTCTGGCGGTCCCATTCTCCCGCGCCCAGAAACGCCTCCGCCGCCGCCTGCCCCGACTTGCGGGTCTCGATGGTCACCACCAAAGAATGTGCGTTGGCGCCGTACAATGCCGAGCCCGGCCCGCGGATCACCTCGATGCGTTCGATGTCCTCCAGATGCACCGGCAGGGTCTGCCAGAACACCACCCCGAACATCTCCAGGTTGTACTCCTGTCCGTCAATCAGCAACAGCGCCTTGTCGGCCAGCGCCTCGGTGATGGCGCGGGCGCCCACCGCGGTCCACAGGGCCTTGATGCGCTGCACGTCGACCTCGGGAACCTGGCGCAGCAGGCAGACCAGGTCGACGCAATGGGTGTTCTCGATCTGCTCCCGGTCGATGACCGTGATGGACGCCGGCGACCACAAAAGGTCCTGCTTGTGCTTGGAGGCCGAGTAGACCGTGTTCAACAGCTCGCCCAGATACAGCTCGTCGAAGTCGTCGAACTCGGCGAATTCCTCGTCCTCCTGCGCGTATGCCGGCGGGCAAAGTAGCAGGCTGGCCGCCAGCAGCAGATGTAGAATTCTCTTTTTCAACTGATCGACCCGGTTCAACTCCCGCCCAACCGGCGCTTCACCGCCCGGCCGGCCATGCGCAAACGCTCGGCCCATGACAAGCGCCAGAAGTTGGTGGTCATGATCCCCTTGGTAAAGTATGTCTTCTTCGAATAGTCAATATTCACGTCTACCAGGACCGGCTCGCCCGCGCGGGCGGCATCGAAAGCCCGGGGCAGCACCGGGTCCAGGTCGCCGTCGGTTTCCAACTTGAAGAACCGGCAGTGGGTGGTCCTGGCCAGGTCGGCCACCTCGAAGGGGGGCAGGACGCCGCAGGTATCGCGGTTCATCGAGGTGCGCTGCAGCTGGACGATCTGACCCAGCTCGCCGTCGCGCAGCACGCACACCAGCGGGGCCACCTTCCAGGAGCTGGCGGTCAAGAGCTCCAGCCCGGTCATCAACAGCGCCCCGTCGCCGGCCAGCGCCACCACGTCGCGCTCGGGATCGGCCAGCTTGGCGCCGATGGCCGCGGGGACCGAGTAGCCCATGCAGGAGAAGTCCACCGGCCCGATGAAGCACCCGGGCCGGTTCAGCCGCAGGTGCTCCATGGAGAGAAAGGTTCCGTTGCCGCTGTCGGTTACGTAGACCGCGTTCTTGGAGGCCTGCTTCTGCAGCGACCGGAAGAAGATTGCCGGGGTTACCCGCTCCCCGCCGACGTCCTTCTGCCACTCTTCCCAGATCCTGCGGTGTCCCTCCAGGATCTCTTCTTGAAGCCCGTCCTTCTTCTGCCGGACCTCGATCCGTGAAAGCAGCCCGTCGACGAACGCCTCGGCATCGGAATGGACCGACAGCCCGGCCGGGTAGTTCTTCCCGAACACCTCCGGGTCGATATCCACCTGGATCAGGTTCTCCGGCGGCTCGAGACCGTAACTGGCGGTGGCCACCTCGGAGAATCGGCAGCCCACCGCCAGCAGGCAGTCGCAGCGCTGCATGACCTCGCGCACGAACGCCGGGGCCGAGGCCCCGAAGTTGTTCCACAGCCACAAAGGGTGGTTTTCGGGAAAGACCCCCTTGCCCTGGACGGTGGTGGCCACCGGCGCGGAGATCTTCTCGGCCAGCTCCACCAGCAACCGGGCCGCCCCCCGGGCGCCGTTGCCAACGTACAGCGCCGGGTTCTCCGCCTGGTTCAACAGCACCGCCGCCCGGTCCAGATCTTCTTGGGATGCCCGGGGCACCTCGGCGGCCGGTCCTTCGTCTGAAAGCTTCACGCCGAAGCTATGCAGAAGCAGGTTGACCGGAATCTCCACCGCCACCGGGCCGGGAGAGCCGCTTTGGGCCAGGCTGGCGGCCAGGCGCACCGCCGGGTAGATGTCCTCGGCCCTCTCGACCGCCAGGGCCTGCTTGACCACCGGCTTCAACAGCGCCAGTTGATCGATTGCGTGCACCTGGTAGGCCTTGCCGGTGTCGGTGCGGATGCCCGCCGCCAGGACCAGCAGGGGCACGTTGTCCATGTACGCCTCGGCGATCCCCGAAATCGCATGCGAAACCCCCGCCCCGGGCACCACCGCCAGAACCCCCAGCGTGTCCGAAGTCCGCGAAACCCCGTCGGCCATGAAAGAAGCGCTCTGCTCGTCTGTCACCAGCACCGGCTCGATCTTCTTGGAGCTTTCCAGCGCGTCGTACAGCTCGATGTTGTGGGTGCCGGGAATCCCGAAGGCGAAACGAACCCCCTCATCCTCCAGGGCCCTCACCGCTACCTGTGCACCGCGCATCTTCACGGGCTCAACTTTACATCGAATCCGGGCGCAGGTCACGCCTTCCTTGGCTTCAGTAACGCTTCGCCGAATGCGCTAAAGTGCTTGTCGACAGTCAGCAACCTCGCCTCGTTGATCAAGCACACCGCCGCGATCACGCAGTCCGAGAGAGGCACGTTTTTCCCGGATTTCTTCAACTTCCGATACAGAGTTGCGGCATGCTCGAACACTTCGCGAGTCTCGGCCAGATAAGGCAACGATGCGAACCGCCGCTTGAGAATCTCCGCCTCTGATTCCTTCCTCACCCCGCTCAACACTTCCGCAACGACGGTCCCGCAAACGGCAATATCACCGGACAGAACCAGATCTTCAAGCTCGCCGAATCCCCGGGAAGAGAGAAATTCTATCCACACACAAGAATCGGCCAGCTTCATTCCATCTCCTCCTTCTCCAGATTGCGCAACGTGTGCAGATGGTTTTTCTCGAACTCCACCGATCCGGCCATCTTCACCAACTCCTCCCTCTCGGCATTTTCAATAAACCGTTCTATGGCCGCCTGGATGGCCTCCCTCATGGTTGTGAACCCACCGACTTTGATTAGTTTTTTCAAGAGCAGCTCATCAATCACCACGGTCGTGC
>Ga0180432_10004187_pt1 | contig 19962 bp, 15 predicted proteins | sample SS_ome_10_FD_132414 | JGI IMG/M metagenome (GOLD analysis project Ga0180432, IMG submission 132414) | Hypersaline lake sediment archaeal communities from the Salton Sea, California, USA - SS_1_MS_2 metaG | ecosystem: Environmental > Aquatic > Non-marine Saline and Alkaline > Hypersaline >...
CCTCGCAGAGGGCTGTACCCGCCTGGGGGTCGGATCCACCGAAGCGGTGCTCGACGGAGGGAAGGCCGATGGCAACTATTAAGGCCGTCGTATTCCACGCCCCCGGCGACGTCCGCGTGGAACGGGTGGAGATGCCCGCCTGCGGCACTGACGAGCTGCGGGTCAAGGTGGACGCCTGTGCGGTCTGCGGGTCCGACCTCAAGGCGTGGAAGGCAGGCAATCCCCGCATCCGCCCGCCCATGACGATGGGACACGAGTTCACCGGCCGCGTCGAAACGGCGGGCCGCTCCGTTGCGGGCTTCTCCGCCGGCGACCGCGTCGTGATGGCAACCTCGGTGTCCTGCGGCAACTGCGCGTACTGCAGGATGGACCGCCCCAACCTCTGCCTCGACCTCGCCCCGATGGGTTTCCGTTTCCCGGGTGGCATGGCGGAATACGTGACGATTCCCGCCCGCGCCCTGAGAAACGGGCACGTCGTCAAGGTCCCTGCCGGCATCGCCGCCTCCCGTGCCGCCCTTGCCGAGCCCCTCAGCTGCGCCGTGAACGCGGCCGGGAACTGCGGGGTCGCGGCCGGGGATACGGTGGTGGTCGTAGGCGCCGGCCCGATGGGCATCCTCAACGCCTGCGTCGCCCGCAGCCTGAACGCCGGCAAGGTCATCCTTGCCGAGATCAATCCGGTCCGTCTCGCGCAGGCCGGGGCGTTCGGCTTCGATCTGCTCGTTGATCCCGCGAAACAGGACCTCCCCGCGATCGTCCGCGAGGCAACCGGCGGCGCCGGCGCCGATGTGGCCGTCGTGGCCGCGCCCGCCGCGGGGCCCCAGGAGGAGGCACTGAAGCTGGTCCGCAAGCAAGGTTGCGTTTGCCTTTTCGCATCGTTGCCGAAGGAGCGCTGCATGATCTCGCTCGACAGCCGCCTGCTGCACTACGGCGAGTTGCGGGTCGTGGGTTCCAGCGATTCAACCCCCGCCCAGGTGGTGCGGGCGGTTGAGATGCTGGCGGATCCCGCCTTTCCGGCCGACCGGCTCGTCACCCACACCCTCGGCCTCGAGCAGATTCATGAAGCCTTCCGCCTGATGGAGCGCGGCGAAGCGTTGCGTGTTGTCCTTGCGCCGGAAACGACGTAAGGCGTCCCCCGTAATAACGACCTCAGTGAAACTCAGCCTGGAAAACAAAGTCGCCCTTGTCACCGGCGGATCGAGGGGCATCGGCGCCGCCATCTGCAAGGCGTTTGCGGCGGAAGGCGCGCATGTCGGCGTCAACTTCCGGTCGCACCGGGATCTTGCGGCCAAGCTCATCGAAGGGATCGCCGCGGGCGGGGGGAAGGCCGTCCCCCTGCAGGCCGACCTCGCCGACGAATCCGAAATCCCGCCGATGTTCGACAAGCTCGAGGACGCCTTCGGCCCGGTCGACATCCTTGTCAACAATGCCGCCACCTGTCCGACCGGGCCGATCACCTCCTACTCGGCCGTGGATTGGGAAGCCACGTTCCGCCTCAACATGACGGGTCCCTTCGTCGCCAGCCGGGAACACGTGCGCCGCATGCTCGACTCCGGACGCAGGGGCAAGATCGTGAACATCGCCTCGCAGGCCGCCTTCCGCGGCTCCGAGACCGGCCACCTGCCCTACGACGCCAGCAAGGGAGCGCTGGTTTCCTTCACCATCGCCCTCGCCCGGGAACTGGCGCCGCAGGGAATCAACGTGAACGCCATCGCTCCCGGCATGGTTCTGACCGAAATGGTCGAGGAGAAATGGGAGAAGAACAAGGAACGCTACCTGGCGCGCATTCCCATGAGACGGATTGGCGATCCGAGCGAGATCGCGAACGTGGTTCTCTTCCTTGCATCCGACGCCGCCAGCTACATCACCGGCGCCACGGTCGACGTCAGCGGCGGAATGCTGATGCGATAGCCGGAGACCCTGCCGGTTCGTCGGACCGGCTCAAACTTCGGCCTTGACGCGCAGGCTCATGGTCAGTTCATTTGAACTTTGTTCAAAAAGATGCCATGAAACACCGCCCCGCCCATGAGAAGAATGGGGCGCATGAGAATGATGGGAAGCGTGATTCCCATTCTTCCCATCCCTCCCATTTCTCCGGCCGCGTCATCCCGCCCCGCGGCGGCTACCGCACCCTGCTCTCCTTCCAGAAAGCCGAAGTCATCTACGACCTCACCTTCCGCTTCACGGAGAAGTTCCTCTCCCGGGGCGACCGCACCATTGACCAGATGGTGCAGGCGGCTCGCAGCGGGAAGAAGAACATCCTCGAAGGCAGCAAGGCGGGAACAACCTCGAAGGAAATGGAGATCAAGCTCACAAACGTCGCCCGCGCCAGCCTCGAAGAACTCCTCGACGACTACCGCGACTACCTGCGCGCCCGCGACCTGCGCCTCTGGGACAAGGATTCCCCCGAAGCCCGCTATGTGCGCAAAATGGGCCGCAAGACCCCCATCTCCTACGAGGACTACCGCCCGTTCGTCGAGACCCGCTCACCGGAAGTCATCGCCAACATCGCCATCTGCCTCATCCATCAGGCCAACTACCTCGTCGACCGTCAGCTTCGCCGCCTCGACCGGGAATTCGTGGAGAGCGGTGGCCTCCGCGAACGCATGACCCGCGTCAGGCTCCAGCGCCGCCAAGAAACGGGCCCGGGCTGAAAGCGGAGCCCATGGGAAACATGAGAATGATGGGAAGCATGATTCCCATTCTTCCCATCCATCTCCTTCCCATCCCGCGGGGGGCCTGTGGGTCAGGCCAGCAGATCCTCCACCGGTTTGACGGGTTCGACGCCGGTGAGGCGGACGTCGAGGCCCTGGTGTTTGACGGACAGGCGGTGGTGGTCGAGGCCGAGGAGTTGCAGGACGGTGGCGTTGAGTTCGTGGATGTGGACCGGGTTTTCGGTGATGTTGTATCCGAACTCGTCGGTGTCGCCGTAGACGATGCCGGGCTTCACGCCGCCGCCCGCCATCCAGACCGTGAAGCAGCGGGGATGGTGGTCGCGGCCGTAGTTGTCGCGCGTGAGCTTGCCCTGGCAGTATGCGGTGCGGCCGAACTCCCCGCCCCAGATGACAAGGGTGTCGTCGAGCATGCCTCGTTGCTTCAAATCCTGCACCAGGGCGTAGGAGGCCTGGTCGACGTCGCGGCACTGGAGCGGCAGATCGCGCGCGATGTCGCCGTGCTGGTCCCATCCGCGGTGGAAGATCTGCGTGAACCGCACCCCGCGCTCGGCGAGCCGCCGGGCCAGCAGGGCGCAGTAGGCGAAGGTGCCGGGCTTCTTCGAGTCGGGCCCGTAGAGGTCGAAGGTGGAGGCCGGCTCGGCGCCGAGATCGGTGAGTTCCGGGACGGAACTCTGCATGCGGAACGCCATCTCGTACTGCGCGATGCGGGTCTGGATCTCGGGATCGCCGAAGCGCTCGTAGGCGCCGGCGTTGACGGTGTTGAGGGAGTCGAGCATGCGGCGGCGGGTGGCCGGGTCGACCCCGGAGGGGTCGTTGAGGAAGAGGACCGGGTCGCCCGTCGAGCGCAGCAGGACCCCCTGGTGCTTCGAGGGGAGGGGGCCGGCGCCCCAGAGCCGGTTGAAGATGGCCTGGGCGTCCCGCTTGGCGGACCATGTGGCGTTCAGGACGACGAACGCAGGCAGGTTCTCGTTTGTACTACCGAGGCCGTAGCTGAGCCAGGCCCCGAGGCTGGGGCGTCCGGGGAGCTGGTTGCCGGTGCAGATGTAGGTGATGGCGGGATCGTGGTTGATGGCCTCGGTGTGCATCGACTTGATGATGCAGAGGTCCTTCGCCATCTTCCGGGTGTGAGGGAGGAGTTCGCTGATCCATGCCCCTTCGGCGAGGTTGGGCACCTTCTCGAAGGCGTATTTGCTGGGCGCGATCGGGAAGCGCTTCTGTCCGGACGTCATGGTGGTGAGCCGCTGGCCCATCCGGATGCTGTCGGGGAGTTCCTTGTCGAACCAGTCGCGCATGGCGGGCTTGTAGTCGAACAGGTCGTGCTGCGAGGGGGCGCCCGACATGAAAAGATAGATGGCGCGCTTGGCGCGGGGGGCGATGCTCCGGAACGCCGGCGGCGCCAGTCCCGCGGCCAGGCCGTCGCGCCGCAGGAGAGTGGCAAGAGCCGCCGCCCCGAGGCCGAGACCGCTGCGCTTGAAGAAATGACGACGGGTCTGCAGCGTGAGGCAGTCTCTCGATACGGTGTCCATGAGGGGCTTAGTTCTTGGTGAGGAATTCGTCGAGGTTCAGCATGAGGCTGGCGACCATCGTCCATGCCGCGAGGCGCTCCGGATCAGAGGCGTCGGAGGGACGGTCGCCGATCGCCACGAGGGCCCGGGCGGCCTCGGGGTGCTCCCGGTAATGCGCAAGGTGGCGGCGGAACGACTCCCGCAGCACGCCCCGCTCGTCCGGCCCCGGGGGGCGGGCAAGGGCGTGAAGGAACAGGCGCTCCGGAATCCCGTCATCGGGGGCTCCAAGGAAACGTTCCGCGAAGGCCCGGGCCGCCTCGACGTATTGCGGGTCGTTCATGAACATCAGGGCGTGCAGCGGCGTGTTGGTGCGCTCGCGGCGCACGACGCAGCTTTCGCGCGAGGGCGCGTCAATCATCTGGGGCGGCGGCGCGGTGCGTTTCCAGAACGTGTAGAGGCTCCGGCGGTGCACCTTGCCGGGGCCGCGGTCGGGCTTGAAGCGGACCGTGTTGGAGCCGGAATATCCGACCGCCGACCAGAGTCCGTCCGGTTGGGGCGGTTTGACGGGCGGGCCGCCGGTCTGCTCGACGAGGAGGCCGGCCACCGCGAGGGCCTGGTCGCGCAGGGATTCGGCGTCGAGCCGGAAGCGGGGTCCGCGGGCCAGGAGGCGGTTTTCGGGATCCCGGCGGTATTGCTCCGGAGCGCCCTCGGAGCGTTGCCGGTAGGTTTCAGAGAGCACGATCGTCTTCAGGAGGGCCTTCACATCCCAGCCCGACTCGCGGAACTCGACCGCCAGCCAGTCGAGCAACTGCGGATGGCTGGGCCACTCGCCCTGTGAGCCGAAGTCTTCAGCCGTCTTGACGAGGCCCACCCCGAAGAGCTGTTGCCAGAAGCGGTTCACCGCGACCCGCGCGGTCAGGGGGTGCACCGGCATGAGGAGCCACCGCGCGAGGCCGAGGCGGTCGTTGGGGGCGCCGTCCGGCATCGGAGGAAGGAACTCCGGAAGAGCCCGCGGAACCTGTTCGCCGCGTTGATCGTACTGGCCTCGTTCAAGCACATAAGCAGGGCGCGGCTTCGGAAGCTCCTTCCAGACGAGAGTCGTCGGAAAGCTGTTTTCGGTTTTCTTGAGTTCCCGCTCGCTCCGGCTCACCGCCTCCCGAAGCGGGCGAAAGCGCTCCGCCGCCTCGAGGTCGACGTGCACGATGTAGTGGCGCTGCAACGCCCGGGTTTCCTCGCCGGTCAAAGCGCCCGGATCTTTCTTGATCGACGCGCGGAGGGGACCCGGCAACTTCGATTTCTCCCGGCCGCGCTCGTCCGCCAGCCAGCGGCGGAAGGACCGGTATTCCGCGGGCTTCGAGTGCTTGTCATCCTCGTTTCGGGCCGGGTCGGCCTTGTTGCCGGCCTCGGTGGAATCGTCCGGCTCGCGGTACTGGTAGCCGGCGATGGTTTCCTCGAGCGTGCGCCGGGCCGCGGCAAGCTCGTCGCGCAGCGCCGCGAGACGCATTTTCCCCTCGTCGTCGATGACGCGGACGACCGGCGCATGGGCCTTGCGGTTGCCGTCCATGGCATCCCCGTCGAGGCTGTTGAAGTAAGCGAAGAGCTGATAGAACTCACGCTGCGTGACGGGATCGAACTTGTGGTCGTGGCAGGAGGCGCAATTCGTGGTGAGCCCCAGCATGACGGTGCCGAACGTCGAGACACGATCGACCACGTTCCGCACGAAGACTTCCTCCTTGATGGAGCCCCCTTCGTTGGTGGTGACGTGGGCCCGATTGAACCCCGTCGCCACGAGTTGATCGGTGGCCGGAGCCTCCAGAAGGTCCCCCGCCAGTTGCTCGGTAAGGAACACGTCGTAGGGCATGTTCCGGTTGAAGGCGCGGATCACCCAGTCGCGGTACGGCCACATCTCGCGGTAGTTGTCGAGATGCAGGCCGTGGGTGTCTCCGTAACGCGCGGCGTCCAGCCAGTGGCGCGCCATGTGTTCGCCGAACCGGGGACTCGCCAGAAGCCGGTCCACCACCTTCTCGTAGGCTTGCGGCGAGCGATCGGCAAGGAACGCCTCCACCTCCTCCGGAGTGGGCGGCAGGCCGTTCAGGTCGAGCGACACCCGTCTTGCGAGCTGACGCCGGCCGGCCGGGCGGGCGGGAGCCAGTCCCTCGTCCGCGAGGCGCCGGCGCACGAAGTGGTCGATCGCTTCCGGGCCGCCGGGCCCCGCCGGGCGCTCCGGCGTCACGAACGCCCAATGCGACTGGTATTCGGCGCCGGATTCAATCCAGCGCCGCAGCAGATCGCGCTCCCCGGGATCCAGCGCCTTCCCCGACTCCGGGGGCGGCATGAGATCATCGTCGTCGCTGGCGGTGATGCGAATCCAGAGCTCGCTGCGGGCCGGGTCTCCGGCGACGATGGCCCCGGCATGCGCTTCAGCCTCGAGGTCGAGGCGCAGACCGGCTTTCCGGGTGCCGGAATCGGGACCATGACAGTGAAAGCAATTCTCCGAGAGAAGCGGCCGGATATCCCGGTTGAAGACGATCTCCTCCGCGCCGCCGACGCGAACTGAGACCGCAAGGAAAACGGCCGCCATGAGGGGATTTCGCATGAGCCTCGAATACGGGAGGTGCGGGGGCCGGATTTCAAACTCCGGTCCGCCCGTTCGTTCATTTTAGCCCAAGTCGCGCCGTTGGGGAGGGATTTCCTGAAATTTCCTCCCACGGCGAGCGGCGGGCGCCCGCGGGCGCCTCGCGAAAGCGACATTGCATCGGGAGCTACCCCCCCGGTAGAAGCACGTGCTCACCGGCGTCCGCACCCCATCACGTCGCCATGTTCGGACTTCCCCTCGTCGACATTGTCGTCATCATCGTTTACTTCGGATTTGTCCTCGCCGTCCTCGCCGTCTTCGGCATCCTCGGCTTCATGCAGTTGATGCTCACCTTGGGCGGCTGAGGACCCGCCATGCAACGACCCGACCCGAACCAGCCGGCGGACACGACTCCGCGCGTGCGCCTCGAAGCAATCCTCCGCCGGGAGGATCCGGGGCGCTTCGTCTATGCTCCGAACTACTGGCAGTGGTTTTCCCACCACCAACGCCACGGCCGGCTGCCCGGCGCCCTCGCGGACTGCCATGACCAGCTCGACATGCTCGCGGCGCTCGGCGCCGACGTCTTCAGCCGCAACATCTACTGCGACCAGCGTCGATGCTGGTTCGGCGGGCTGTCCGCCGAACAGCTCGACGGCGCCGAATGCGTCCAGTCCGAAGAGGAGCATCCCAACGGAGACCTCCTGCTCGATCGCGCCTATCACCTTTCCTCGGGGATCCTTGCCGAGCGCCGCCGGCACATCGCCGCCGAGTCGACCCTGGTCCAGGAACGCTTTCTCGTCGACGACTACCAGACGCAGCTTCCGCTTCTCGAAGAGCTCGTCTCCGCCCGCAGGTGGACCTTCGACGAGGCGCGCTGGCGCCGCTGGCAGGACCGCCTCGGCGCCCGCGGCCTCCTCGTCGCCGGCGAGTTGTTCAGCCCGCTCAAGCTGCTGCACCTCGTCATGGGCCCCGAACAGACCACCTACTTCCTTGTCGACGCGCCCGATCGCGCCCGGGCGGTGCTGGACGCCCATGAAGCGGCCCAGCTCGAACTGGTCCGCCAGATGGCCGCCGCGGGGGTGCCCGCCATGATGGCCATGGACAACCTCGACAGCGTCTTCCACACCCCGCAATACGTCGATTCCTACTGCGCTTCCTTCTACGAGCGGGCCGCCTCGATCTGCCACCGGCACGGCAGCACGTTCTTCATCCATGCCTGCGGCAACCAGAGGGTCAATCTCGCCCGCATCGCCTCCTGCGGCGTCGACGGTCTGGAAGGCGTCGCCTACCCTCCGCTCGGCGATGTCGAACTGCACGAGGCGTTCGAAGCCGCCGGAGACCGCTTCATCATCACCGGAGGCATCAGTGCCGTCGAGACCGACCGCCTGACCTCCCGTCAGGCGGTATTCGACTATCTCGGAGCGCTGATCGAGCGCCTCCGCCCGTTCCGCCACCGTTTCATCCTCGCCTCGAGCTGCAACACCGCCATCTCCGCCCCATGGGAAACCCTCCTTCACTTTCGCGACGCCTGGCTTGAGTTCCGCTGAGGCGCTTCGGGACCCTGCCGGTCGCGCACCTTGGCCCCGCCGCCGGTCTCGTGCCGGTGGAGGCAGCGGGTGAGGCATAGCTCCCCCCCAGCGTGCGACTCCCCAAAAAATGGTTTGCGCCCCGGCCCGGACGCGAGAAGCATCCCCGTAGCCTTCCCCTTCGAATCCCCGGATTCCATGAAATTCGCCATCTGCAACGAACTCTTCGGCGACGTTCCCCTCGCCGAAGCGGCCCGGCGGGCCGCCGCGCACCGTTATGAAGGGATCGAGATCGCTCCGTTCACCCTGACGGACGACCTCCGGACGATCAGCCCGGCCGGGGCCCGCGCGCTCGGCGAGCAGGTCCGGGAGGCCGGTATCGAGGTCGTCGGCCTCCATTGGCTGCTGGCCAAGACCGAAGGCCTCCACCTCACCACCCCCGACGACGCCGTGCGGCAGGCCACCATCGACCACGCCCGGCGCCTCGCCGATCTCTGCCACGCGATGAACGGCCGCCTCATGGTCTGGGGCAGCCCCGACCAGCGGAACCTCGAAGCCGGGTGGGAATACGAACCGGCCTTCGAGCGCGCCGCCGCCGTCCTGCGCGCCGTCTCCGAACACTGCGGCCCGCTGGATGTCACGATCGCCGTCGAACCGCTCGGCCGGCGTGAAACCAACTTCCTCAATACTGCGGCGGAAGCCGTCCGGCTCTGCCGCGCCGTCGATCATCCCGCCTGCAAGCTCCACCTCGACGTCAAGGCGATGAGCGACGAATCCATGCCGGTCGCCGGCGTGATCCGGGCCTCCGCGGACTGGACGGTTCATTTCCACGCCAACGATCCCAACCTCTACGGGCCCGGCATGGGCGACGTCGACTACGCCCCGATCGTCGAGGCTCTACGTGACACCTCGTATCAAGGCTGGGTTTCGGTCGAGGTCTTCAGGTATGATCCGAGCCCGGACGCCGTCGCGGCCGCCAGCATGGAGAACCTCCTCGGGTATTTCCGGGCCTGACCGGCCCCTTCCACCCTCTCCCCCCGCATCATGAAATTCACCGGATTTGCAGACGAAGCATCGCGCGACCTCGAGACCCAGATCGCCGCCACGCGCGAAATCGGCTGGACCGCCATCTCGGCGCGGATGATCGGCGGCTCCAACATCCACGACCTCGACGAAGAGGAGTTCGCCCGGGTGGCCGATCGGCTCGACGAAGCCGGCGTCTCGGTCTCCGAGTTCGGCTCCCTGATCGCCAACTGGGGAAAGACCGTCGATTCCGATTTCTCGCTCACCGTGGCCGAGGTCGAACGCGCCATCCCCCGCATGAAGCGCCTCGGAACGCCCCTCGTTCGCATCATGTCCTACGCCCAGAACCCGTGGGGCCAGGACCAGCACGAGCAGGAACGGTTCCGGCGCCTCCGCGAGATCGTCAAACGCTTCGCCGACGCCGGCCTGACCGCCGCCCACGAGAACTGCATGAACTGGGGCGGCTTCTCCGCCGCCCACTCGCTCCGCCTCGTCGAGGAGGTCCCCGGCCTCAAGCTTGTCTTCGACACCGGCAACCCCGTCTTCCAGCGCGACCGGTCGAAGCCACGGCCCGACGGGTCGTTCCCATGGCAGGACCCCCTCGAGTTCTGGCAGGCCGTTCGCGACCACGTCGTCCACATCCACGTCAAGGACGCCCGGAACCCGGATCAAGACGGCTGCGAACCGGAATACACGATGCCGGGCGAGGGCCACGGCCGCGTGCGCGAGATCCTCGCCGACGCCGTGGCCCGCCACTACGACGGCTGGATCGCGATCGAGCCCCACCTCGCCACCATCTTCCACGCCGCCGACGAGAAGGACGTCGAGCCCGAGCAGTGCTACCGCAGCTATGTCGACTACGGCCGCCGCCTCCAGACGATCGTGGCGGATCTGTGAAGTCCCGGGAATACACTAGCCCCGTTCCGCTACCACGTTGCATTCTGGCGCGAGCATGCCGCACCCGCACGAAGCCCCCGATGACGACGTCTCCCTCCGCCGGCAGGTGTTCGAGGTCTTGTCGCCCGCGGTGCGCGACGCCCTGCGCCGGCACTTGACCGCCGTCGCGGCCGCCCGGCTCGAGTTCGACCCACGGTTTCCGGAGACCGCCGCTCGCTGGGAGGCGTGGTGGGAGGGGCGGGCCGACCGGCCGCTGCTGGTCGCGCACTGCCGCCGCAATCCCGGGCGGGATCCCGGCAAGGCGTTCGCCTTGTTGGATGACCCCGAAGCTTACCTCGCATACCGGCGGCGCCAGGTGCTCGATACCCGGTACGTCGCCGACGGCGTCCCGTTCCTGCGGGTCGACATGGGACCGAACGCGCTCGCGACCTTTCTCGGGGTTCCGTGGAGGATCGACGATGCCACCGTCACCACCTGGCACCAGCATTCCCTCGAAGCGGAAGATCGGTGCTGGGACGACGACGGCCCCGTCATGCTCGACCCGGGGAACCCGTGGCTGCGGCAGTTCCTCGAAACCACCCGGCGCGTGGCGCGCGATGCCGCCGGACGATACCTCGTGGTCCTGCCCGACCTCTCCTGCGGAGCGGACCTCCTGGTGGCCATGCGCAGTCCCGCCATGCTTTGCCTCGACCTGCATGAACACCGCGCCGCCGTGCGCCGCGCCGCCCTGCGCACCGTGGCCGCCTGGGCCGAGGTCTACCGCATGACCGCCGAAACCATCGTCTCCGAGGGCGCCGGCTACATGCTCTGGCACAATATCTGGTCCGCGCAGCCCTACGACATCCCGGCCTGCGACTTCAGCAACCTCATCGGCCCGGACGATTTCGAGGAGGTCTGCCTCCCCGCCATTGAACTCCAGGCGGCCGCCATGCCCCGAACCTGCTACCATCTCGACGGACCGGAGTGTGCCCGCCACCTCGACGCGCTGCTCGCCGTCGATGCCATCGAAGCCGTTCAATACACCCCCGGCGCCGGCACCCCCTCCGCCCTCTCCGCCATCGACATCCTGCACCGCATCCAGGAGGCCGGGAAATCCCTCCTCGTCTTCCCACCGCCCGACGAAGTCGTCGAACTCGCCCGCATGCTCGACCCCCGGCGCCTCGCCATGTGGGTCCAGTCGCCCGGCGCCCCGCAGACCGCCGCCCGTCTCGCCCGCCACATCGCGGGCTGACGACCGAGAAGCAGGGCAGGGGTCAGCCCCCGGATTCAGGGCGTGCCGTACTCAACCTCGGTAGCGAAGAAGGTGATCTCCTTCGCGGTTTCACCGTTCTTCTGCTTCTTCGCGGTTTCGCCGTCCTGGCGCTCCTCCACGGGAGTGGCGCACTCGTCGTTTCCATGCTCTTTGCCGCTGTTGGCGCAGAAATCGAGCAGCTTTGCGACCGCGAAACCCTTGAGCTGGACCGGCTTGCCCGCGGCATTGGTGTCGAACTTGAAGGCATTGTCCTTCGCCCTGACGAGCGCGAAGAGGTCGCCCTTCTCGTATTTGCCGTCGGCGATCCACATCTTGCAGCCGCTCTTGCAGGCGCCGATGACGGTGCCCTTGAGCAGGACCTGCTTCTTCTGCAGCATATCGATTTCCTTGGCCAGTTCGGCAAGGGTGTAAGTGCGCGCGGCCTTTTCTTCCTTCGGTGCGGCGTGGGCCGCGACGGTCAGGGGAAGGACGAACGCAAGGGAAAGCACCAGATGTCTACAACTCGTTTTCATCGCAATGGTCATGGTCCAAATTGGATGGCGCACTCTTCACCCGTCTCTTCGCGAGTTCAACACCAAATCGCGCCGCCCGGCGAAAAGGTCGCTCCGCCGGGTGTTCGAGGCCCGCGGCAACGGCCTCTGACGGCGGCCGTCACAGCAGCTTCCGCTTCCTGATGCGGAAGTACATGACAATGCCCGTGATGGAGAGGACCACCAGGACCCCTCCAAGGATGTCGTAGAGGATCCGCCCCCACAGGCTCCCGAAGAACTCCCCGTTATGCAGGTCGATCACGACCCACATTACCGGCACGCTGTGCGCCTCTTCGGGGAAGAGATCGCCGAGGCCCTGGGATTCACGGGTGCGGTCAAGCCGCTCCTGGTATTTGCCGGGAAGGATGCTGGTGGGAATCCGGCCCTCGCGAAGAAATCGGAAGTCATGGTGATGGTTGTAAAGGATGCCCGTCACGCCGATGATCAGGAGAAGCGTGCTGGAAATGAGGCTTACGACCTTGAAGTAGCCGAGCGAAAACATGTGGACCTTGCGCCAGTTCCTCACAACGGCCGCAACGTAAGCGCTCCGCCCTGCTTGTCCAGACCAGCAACGGAGGGAAGGGAAGGGGACGAGGGCCCGAGTCGAAGCGCGTCAGGGGCCGCTTTCCGTCGCTTCATACCGGAGCCGGAAGAACTCGATCTGCTGCTCGACGATGGGCGTTTTCGATCGCTCCACAACCTTGAACATCTCCGGACGGATCGGAGAATTCTCCCAGCTCACCAGCGTCGTGCCGCCCGTCCGCCAGCCGGCGGGATCTTCAAGGGGCCTCATGTGCTCGACCGTCACCACGACAAACGGCATGGCCATGGGATCAAGCTCGTATGTGATCGAAAAATAGCCGGCCATGTCGATGGTCGTCTTCCCGAAGACGGGCTGGGCTTCCGACGGCGCGTTGGGATCGAGGCCGTGCACGAATTCCTCGAGGGCGGTCAGGTTGTCGTGGTCGAGGTCCGACATCGGATCGAGTTCGCCGCCTTCCCCGTGGGCGGACTCGAAGGCGTCCGAAAGACCGTCGCCGTCCGAATCCACGGCTGGCGACGTCCCGGTGGGAACCTCGTGGGCGCCCGCGTCGGGCGCACTGCCGCTGTAGGGCAAGCTGACCCCCTGGCCGCTCGTCCATGTCAACTCCCGGTCGACCGTGATTTGGTGTCCGGCGTAGTCGACCTCGACGACGAGGGCGGTCTGGCCGGTTTCGAACAACCGGATGGTGTCACCCTCGATGATGCCCCAACCGTCCATGAAATATCCGGCATCAGCGACGGCGAACGTTGTCCCCGACCCGCCCGCGGAGGTGATGGTGGTCAGGTAGGATCCGGCGTCGATCGCGGGACTTCCCCCCCGGAGCCGAAGGTCTGGCAAAGAAGCGTCCATCTTGTCCTCCGGAGGCGCGGGACTCGCGTTCACAAAGAGGGGATCCCCCTCGGTGTCGCCGTCGAAGTTGTTGGCGAAGGTCTGATCGGACAGGTCCACTCCGTTCTGACCGTAGACCACCCCTTCGCTGTTCACATGGGCATAATAGAGGTTGTTCTTGAAGGCGTTGTATTTCGTCTCGGATGCGGTCCAGTCCGACAACAGGATCGGCCCACGGTAGCGGGAGTCGAAACTGGGGTGTGGGTCGTGGGCATTGTTAAAGAAGGTGTTGTTGTAGACCCGGTTGTGGTTGCAGTCGGACACCGAGTAGCACGCAAGACCGAGCCCCTGGAGGTTGTTGTGGTAAAATGCGTTGAAGCGGAAAATGTTCCCGCTCGACGCAAGGGCGACGCCCCCCACTCCCTCGGCGTCGCAGGGGGGAGCCGCGTATCCGAAGCGATTGTGCTCAACCAGATTCCGCCCCCCCACGTCTTCGCGACCGCACACCCAGAGAGTGCGGTTGCCGCGCCCTCGCGACCACGCCTCGTTGTGAAGGTAATTGTGCCGCAGCACATTGCGGGTGCCGTGAAGACCCAGCACGTGGTGACCGCCGTGAAAGAGCGTATTGTGCTCGAGCAGGTTGTAGTGCGCCCCGTACGACGAATCGCCGACATCATACCCGACCTCGAGGACCGACCCGTTGTCAGACCCGGAGGCCGAACACTCCCCATACCTCGAAAAACGGCAGTGGTGGACCCAGTTGTAGTTCGCGTGTTTCCAGATCCGCGAACCAGCCCATGAATCGCGGTTGCGCACCTGGTCGAAGTTGCAGTATTCGATGACGTTGTGCTCCGCTCCGTTCTCGAGGAACATGAAACGGTCAAGGTTCGTGAAGTTGATTCCCGAGACCATGATGTGATCATCGCCGTCGAGGCGGATTCCGTACTCGGCATCCTGAATCGTCACCACCTCCGATTCGTGGTTCCGGTACACGATGCGGTTGCCCTCGCTTCCCGAGTTCGCGGGCGCGATGTAGTCCGGGTAGGTTCCCGCCCGGATGTGGACCACATCGCCCGCGACGAGCGTGTGGTTCGCCTTGTCAATCGATTCCCATGGTTGGTCGAGGGTCCCCGGATTCGAGTCGCTCGCAACCGGATGGTTGCGGTCCACGAAATAGTCCGCCGCGCCGAGCAGCGTTGCCATTGCCAGATAGGCGAAGGAAGAAAGACAGAGGCGGAGGGATTTCATGAGAATCTCGGACGATGCGGGAGGCGCCGAGGGCTTCGCATGGCGCACCACCGCGCCGCTCTCCCGACTCCCATGGACGTCGTCCGTCGTCGGTGAACAGAGACCGATCGCCCCGGGAGAGCAAGGATTTTTTTTCAGGAAACTAACCTGTCTGGCAAACCAAAGCGTTTATGCTATGCACATGAACAAGACATTCGGGAAAAGACGGCGCAAGACCGGCTCGTCTTGAATCGTTCAGTGCCTCGAGCGTCCGTGGCGCCTTTGGGTGGATGCCGCCGTCCCGGGGGCGTCGTCCATACCATGGGCGCCGTCCCGCGGAACACGCGGCGACGTCCGAACACGGCGCGTCGGCCCGCCCCGGCAGGGATGGAGGCGCCCACCCGGGGTACTCCCCGCCGCTCCCGCTGCTCCTCCCGCGAATCAACCACGCAGAAGAATGAACAAGAGACATTGTGCCCCCCAACTGACCGCTGGCGTCATGCTCGCGGCGCTGGCAGCCGCGTTCAGCCCGCTCGCGGCCGATGTTGCTCCGGCTTCGCGTCCCAACATCATCATCATGATGTCGGACGACATGGGGTTCTCGGACCTCGGTTGCTACGGCGGCGAGGTTCAGACGCCGACCCTCGATGCGCTGGCGGCGAACGGCCTCCGGTTCAGCCAGTTCTACAACACCGGCCGCTGCTGCCCGACCCGCGCCAGCCTGCTGACCGGGCTGCACCCCCACCAGGCCGGGATCGGCCACATGACCATGGAACGGACCACCCGCGACAGCCCGCAAGGGAAGAAGCGGAAGAGGGGCCCCTACCAAGGGTGGCTCAACCGGAACTGCGTGACCATCGCCGAGGTGCTCAAGCCCGCCGGTTACCGGACCTACATGGCGGGCAAATGGCACGTCGGCACGCTCGACAAGGACACCTGGCCGGTCGCGCGCGGGTTCGACCGCTACTACGGATTGATCAATGGCGCCTCGAACTTCTTCAAGCCCGCCCCCGACAAGCACCTCACCCTTGATGAGACCCTCGTCGAGCCGGAAGGCGACGACTACTATACGACCGACTATTTCACCAAGCATGCCATCGAGTTCCTCGATCAGCACGCGGGGAAGCACCGCGGGAAGCCGTTCTTTCTCTATCTTGCCTACACGTGCCCGCACTGGCCGCTTCAGGCATGGCCCGGGGACATTGCCAAGTACCGCGACCGCTACAAGAACGGTTGGGACCAGCTCCGCAAGGAGCGCTACCGGCGCCAGGTTGAAATGGGATTGATCGACGGGAAGTGGAGGCTTTCTCCGCGCGACGCCAGGGTTCCGGCATGGGAGGATGTCGACGCCACGAAGCGGGAGGAACTCGCCCTCCTGATGGCGATCTACGCCGCCATGATCGACCGCATGGACCAGAACATCGGGAAGCTGGTCGAGACGCTGAAGGCTCACGACTGTTTCAAGAACACCCTGATCCTCTTTCGCGACGACAACGGTGGGTGCGCCGAGGGCGGCCACCTTGGCAATTACAAGCCGGAACAGCTTGGCACGAGGAAGGGATACGGCCCGCCGATGTACGGCGCATGCTGGGCCAACGCCTCGAACACCCCGTTCCGGCGCTACAAGCACTGGGTGCACGAAGGAGGCATGAGTTCCCCGCTCATCGCGCATTGGCCGGCCGGGATCCCCGGGAAGATCCGCGGAACGATCACTCACGACTACGGCTTCCTGCCCGACCTCATGGCAACCTGCGTCGAACTTGCCGGAGCGACCTATCCCAACGAGTTCAACGGAGAGCGCATTCTGCCCATGGAGGGAAAGAGCCTCCTTCCGCTGCTGCAGGGCGAGAACCGGCGCATTCACCCGGAGCCGATCTGCTGGGAACACGAGCGCAACCGCGCCGTGCGCGACGGCAAGTGGAAACTCGTTTGCGCGGGCGGCCGCCCGTGGGAACTTTACGACATGGAACGCGACCGCACCGAACTCAACAATCTCGCAAGGGAGAAGCCGAAGAAAGTGAAGGAACTGTCCGCGGCCTGGCAGGCATGGGCCGAACGCTGCGGCGTGCGTGTCCGGTAGGGGCCCATGAAAACCAGAAGTTGCTGCAAATGAGTCAAGTTTTGCGAGTTGCCGTTTCGGCAAACGATGACCGGCGACGATTACGGATTACGAGGGGTGCGCTTCACGCAATCGTCGCCGAAATCGTCAACCGGTCCGAGGCTTGCCTCGCCAGAGTAATTGACGAATGATGAAGAACAGACTTGAGCCGGTCCTCACCGGAATCCTGACCGGATGTCTGCTGACATCCGCTCCCGCCGGGACGGCCGGCGCAGCATCCGCCGGGAACATTCTCAAGACGAGCGGCGTCAAGGGCGGCCTTGTCGTCGTCATCGGCGCCGGCGAGCCGGGCCTCATCGCCGGCCTCAAGGTCAACAACAGCTACATCGTCCATGCGCTGGATACGGACGGGGCGAAGGTCGAACAGGCGAGAAGGACGATCCGCTCGAAAGGCGTCTACGGCGAAGTGTCCGTGGCGCGTTTCGACGGCAAGCGCCTTCCCTACGCCGGCAACCTCGTCAACCTTCTCGTATTGCCGGGCGACGATGTCAGATTGCCGATGGAGGAGATAGAGAGAGTCCTGGTCCCACGAGGCGTGGCTCTCATGGATCGGGGTTCGGAAACCGGGAGCCGGGAACTGCGCGCTTCCGGGGACTGGCTGGTGTTCCGCAAGGCGGTTCCGAAGGAGATCGATGACTGGCCCCAATACCTGAACAAGGCGGACAACAACGCCGTTGCCATGGATTCGCTTGTGGGCCCGCCCCGACGCATTCAATGGCAGGACAAGCCGGCCTGGAGCCGGTCGCACATGGGGATCTCGACCATCGCAAGTGTCGTGACCGCCAACGGGCGCATGTTCTCCATTGAAGACCGGGCCCTGCCGGACAATCCCTTCCTGCCGGGATCGTGGATGTACGTGGCGCGGGACGCCTGCAACGGCCGCACGCTCTGGACCCGCGAGATCAAGCGCTGGGAGTCCATCACCGTCTACATCAAGAGCCTGCCCGTCCAGCAGCAGCGGCGCATGGTGGCCACCGGGGACGTCCTGTACTGCACCCCGGTCCTCGAGGGGCCGCTGGCGGCGCTCGATGCCGCGACCGGGGAGACCCTCAAGACCTACGACGTCTCGCCGGTGCAGGAGGTCGCCCATGACGACGGGATCCTGTTCGTGAACGCCGGGGAGCGCTTCAACTCCGCGGCCTATCACCAGACCGCCAAGAAATCCTCCGGCCCGAAGGGCACGCCCGGCGAACCGTTCTTCGGAGGCGGGTTCCGGAGGGGCTACGCGCCCGAGATCAAGGACAAGCCCGTCTCGTCGAGCGTCATCATCGCGCTTGATCCCCGGTCCGGGAAGGAGCTTTGGAAGACGGACAACCTTGTGCAGTACACCGCCGGATCCTTTGCGGTGAAGGGAGAAAACGCGGTCTACCAGACGAAGGAGGGGCTGTTTTGCATCGACCCGAAGACCGGGAAATCCCGCTGGACGGTGAAGAAGCCGATCCGCAATCCGGTCGGAAGTGATTCCCGCACTCCGGGCAGCACGCCGAATACGGTGGTTGTCACCGGCGACAAGGTCTTTGCCACGGAGGGAAAGGAGTTGACCGCCTACTCGCTCAAGGACGGCACGGAGCTGTGGACCGCAGCCGCCCCGACGAACTACCAGGCCTCGCCGGACGTGTATTGCATCGACGGCAAGGTGTGGGTCGGGGGCGCGGCACAGCCGAGGGCATACGACGCGGAAACCGGCAAGGTCGTCAAGAACCTCGAACAGGTCGTGCTCACCCCCATGAGTCATGACCGCTGTTACCGCAACTTCATCACGAAGAAATACTACATCAACAGCAAGACCGGCGGCGCGGACTTCTTGAACCTGGAAACCGGCGCCGAGCATCCGAACCACTGGACTCGCGGGACCTGCGGGATGGGCGTGCTGCCCGCAAACGGCCTCCTCTACTCGACCCCCTACTCCTGCGCCTGCAACGTGGGCGACATGATGCCGGGCGTGAATGCATACAGCGCCGACGCCGAGCTGCTGGCAACCCGTGACGCCGGAACCATCAGGCGCGAAGCGCGCCTCGAGAAGGGAAGCGCCTACGGGAAGATCGATGCCGGGAAGACTGCCGCCGGCAGTGACTGGACGACTTACCGCGGCAACGCCTTCCGCGGCGGCGCCACGAAGGAAGCGATCCCGGCCAAGCTCGCAGTCAAGTGGCAGGCCAGGCTGCCGGCGCTGCCAACCGCTTCCATCATCGCCGCCGGCATGGTCTTCGTCTGTGCTCCCGACACTCACACCCTCTACGCCCTCGACAACAGCACTGGCAAGACCCTCTGGACGTTCACGGCGGGCGGCAGGATCGACTCGCCGCCCACCTACCACAAGGGAATGCTCCTGTTCGGATCCCGCGACGGCTGGCTCTACTGCGTGCGTGCGGAAGACGGCGCCTTGTCATGGCGCTTCAAGGACCTGCCGGACCGGCTCGTCGGCGCCTTCGGGCAGCTCGAGTCGGCATGGCCGGTGTCGGGATCGGTGCTGGTGCAGAACGACAAGGTGTATGCGGCCGCGGGCCGGTCCTCCTTCCTTGACGGCGGCATCTTCCTCTACTGCATGGATCCTGTCACCGGCGAACTGCTGAAGAGCCGCTCGGTGTATGGTCCCTTCATGGATGAGACCGGGTTCCCGTTTGCGGTCGGCTCCACCGGCGCCATGGGCGGAGGAACCCGGATCGCCAAGGCGAGCAGCAAAGGCAAACGCCGGGGGAAGGGCGGGACGGAAGGAAAAGCGGAAGCGAAGAAGGCCCGCGGTCCCAATCCCACCACGCCCGGTTTCAGGAACGGCGTTCTGCTCTCGGATGGGAAGCATGTCTTCATCCGGCACAAGACCTTTGACATGGACCTTGCGGACGTCGATGCCGGGGGCGCCGCTCACCTGATGCCTTTGGGCGGATTCCTCGACGCGAGGACCCAGCACCGGACCGGTTTCATCATGGCCAGCCAGTTCAACTGGTGGCAGAAAGGCGCCCGGGACATCATGATCAGTGATGGAACGGATGCGTACGGGGTTCTTGGGTTCCCGTCCGTCCACAACCACTCCTATTTCGATCCCAGAACGAATTCCTACACGCTGACGGGCGGCAATCTGGAGGTCGCCCTGCCGATCAACGGCCGGGCCATGGCCATGGCCGGCGATGTCATTTTCGTGGCCGGCGAGCCGATGAAGTTCGAGGATCCGACGTGGCAAAACTACGTTGCCGCCTACACCGGCAAGCTGGGCGGGCGGCTCCTTGCGTTGTCCGCCGGGGACGGGAGGAAGCTTGCGGAATACGA